>ENA-UOOE01001529-UOOE01001529.1-fermentation-metagenome-genome-assembly--contig:-NODE-1529-length-19277-cov-5.067475_pt1 | contig 19277 bp, 16 predicted proteins | sample MGYA00245776_ERZ724021 | MGnify/ENA primary metagenome ERZ724021 (study PRJEB28704, sample SAMN03018321) | fermentation metagenome | biome: anthropogenic terrestrial biome; feature: soil; material... | reverse complement strand
AGCTCATCGAGAATTCGTCGCGCGATGTGCAGATCGCTTTCGCCAACGAGTTGTCGCTCATCTGCGACAAGGCCGGCATCAACGTGTGGGAGCTCATCATGCTTGCCAACAAACACCCCCGTGTCAACATCCTGCAGCCCGGCAGTGGAGTGGGAGGGCATTGCATTGCCGTGGATCCCTATTTCATCACGGCCGACTTCCCATTGGAGAGTCAAATTATCGGCAAGGCGCGCGAGATCAACAACTACAAGGCTTTCTGGTGTGCAGAAAAAACCCAGCAAGCCATCCGGCAGTTCGAGCTGGATCATGGTCGGGAACCGGTTGTCGCCATGATGGGTCTTGCTTTCAAGCCCAATATCGATGACTTGCGCGAGTCGCCCGCCAAATATATCGCCACCAAAGTGATGCAAGGGCACAACAATGCCGACTTCCTGATCGTGGAACCCAATATCAGCGAGCACAAGGTATTCAAGCTGACCCCTTATCAGGAAGCCTACGAGAAAGCCGATATCGTCGCCCTCCTCGTCGCCCACGAACCATTCAAGAGCCTGCCATGGCGGGATGACAAGATCATCCTCGACTTCTGCGGCATCTTTAAAAAATAAAACCATCCCACATGGAACAGAAAAAACGGGTGATGCTTGTTTTTGGCACCCGCCCCGAAGCCATCAAGGTGGCCCCGCTAGTCAAAGCCTTTCAGCAACATACCGACCGGTTTGAGACCCTTGTCTGCGTGACCGGTCAGCACCGCGAGATGCTCGATCAGGTGCTCCGTCTCTTTGATATTACGCCCCACTACGACCTCAACATCATGCAGCAGGGGCAGGATCTTTACGATGTCACTTCCCGGGTACTCACCGGCCTGCGTGATGTCTATCGCGAAGCACAGCCCGATCTGGTGTTTGTGCATGGTGACACCACTACTTCCATGGCCGCCGCTCTGGCCGCCTTCTATCAGCAGATTCCCGTCGCCCACATCGAAGCAGGGTTGCGCACCCACAATATCTACAGTCCCTGGCCGGAGGAGATGAACCGGCAGATCACCAGCCGCATTGCCACGTACAATCTGGCGCCCACTCCGCTCAGCAAGGAGAACCTGCTGAAGGAAGGCGTGAAGGAAGAAACCATCACCGTTACCGGCAATACCGTGATCGATGCCCTTTACCTGGTGGTCGACAAGATCAAGCAGGATGCTTCCTTGTCCGGTCAGCTACAGGAACAACTGAAGGCCGCAGGATACGAAACCGCACGATTGAGCAATGGCAGGAAGCTGGTGCTGATCACCGGCCACCGACGCGAGAACTTTGGTGAGGGATTTGTGCACATGTGCCAGGCCATCAAGGCCCTTACGGAGAAATATCCGGAAGTCGATTTTGTCTATCCCATGCACTTGAATCCCAATGTGCGTAAGCCCATTCGAGAGATCTTCGGGGAAGAAGCCGTGTCGGGCACCCACGATGGTGAAAGAAACATTTTCTTTATCGAGCCGCTCGAATACCTTCCTTTTGTTTTTTTGATGGAGCAAAGTACGTTGGTATTGACCGACAGTGGCGGCATCCAGGAAGAAGCCCCCGGGCTGGGTAAACCCGTGCTGGTGATGCGCGACACCACCGAACGCCCCGAGGCAGTCGATGCCGGCACGGTGAAGCTGGTCGGCACCAATTACGATTTAATATTAAATGAAGTCTCCCATCTGTTGGACGATGAAGTTTATTATCGCTCCATGGCGCAAGCGAATAATCCTTATGGGGACGGGTTGGCATGTGAAAGAATAATAGAATTTGTGAAATAAGACACGATGAAAAGAATCGTCTTGGCCGGGGATCCACTACCCGGTTGTATCCCATCACCAAGGGGGTAAGCAAGTAGATGCTGCCCATTTACGACAAGCCCATAGTGTATTATCCCGTCTCCACGCTCATGCTGGCAGGGATCCGTGATATTCTTATTATCTCCACTCCGGATGATCTGCCCGGTTTCCGGCGAATGTTGGGAGATGGTTCCGATTACGGCGTTAATTTCACCCTATGCTGAACAACCCTCACTGGATGGATTGGTGCAAGCTTTTATCATTGGTGAAAAATTCATCGGTGACGACAGTGTTTGTCTTGTATTGGGAGACAATATTTTTACGGACAGGAATTGCACTCCATGCTTCTTCACGCAGACCAGATGTAGAAGATAATCAGAAAGCTACTGTATTTGGATATTACGTGAATAATCCCGAGAGATATGGTGTGGCTGAATTCGATCGAAAAGGCAATGTTCTTAGCATTGAAGAAAACCAGCAATCCAAAATCCAATTATATTTCTATTCCAACAAGATGGTGGTGACCAAAAATATAAAACCCTCTGTGATAGGAAATTTGGAGATCAACGCTGTGAATCAGGAGTTTCTAAAAGATATAGAACTGAAGGTACAAATGTTTGGTTGTGGTTATGCCCGGCTCGATACCGGCACGCACGATTCCCTGTCCGAAACCTCCACCTTTATCGAGGTGACAGAGAAATACAAAGTCTGAAAGTATTCTGCTTCGCGGAAATAGCCTAGCGTAATGGTTTGATCAGCAACAAACGCTTGAGAGAGTTGATGAAGAAAAACGAATATGGTCAGTAACTGTTGAAATTGCTCCTTAGTTGAAAGAAAATAAGTATGTCATTAGCATCATATAAAGAAAATTTTTATTACCCGCAGAGCCGGGTTTTTTGAATCGCATGTGGTGCGATTTTTTGGAATAGATATCCAGACTCATTAGTGTCCACTAATGATATTGAATAATTATATAACAATTTCTTGTGAATTTTAAAACATTTAAAATATATTTCAACCAATTAAAGAATACAATTTATTATTGGTATTTGTCATTATCAGGAAAATCAATACTTGTTAATGCCTACTTCAAATGGAATTGTGGTAAAATTAAAAATTTTAATTGGGGAGATGATATAAACTATTACCTATTTAAAGAATTAACAGGCAAAGAATTAGTTAGCTATACTCACTTGCTATACAATAGACTACATGTAAAGAAAAACAATATATTAGCAATCGGTTCCATAATTGAATATTTAACAAATTCGTCATCAGTTATATGGGGATCAGGTGCCATTTTTGGGGTGGCACCACTGAAGGAAAAACCCACTAAAGTTTTAGCAGTTCGCGGTCCTCTTACTAGAAGATATCTAATTAACCAAGGGATTGATTGTCCAGAAGTTTATGGTGATCCCGCATTACTCGTTAAGTATGTTTATAAGCCAAATTTAAAGAAAAAATATCGTATAGGAATAATTCCTCACTACATTGATTTAAAGAGTGATCCTATTTTAAATTTCCAAAATAGTAGAGATGATAAACATGTTACCTTAATCAATATTCAAGAATATTCGGATTGGCATAATTTCATAAATCAAATTAATGAGTGTGAGTTTATTATATCGAGTTCTCTTCACGGTATTATTATTTCTGATGCATATAATATTGCTAATTTATGGGTTGAATTTTCCGACAAAGTGGTAGGTAATGGATTTAAATTCAAGGATTATTTTGCTTCAGTTAAGCGTAACGTAGATGAACCAATTGTAGTTAAACAAAAAATTGATTTGGAATATTTGGTATCGCTGAAAGAATTATACACCCCAATTTCAATAGATTTAAAACCTCTAATTGCATCATGTCCGTTTTGTGATTTGAATGAGATCCTAAAGTCAAAGTATAGATATGAGTCAAGAAACTTCTACTAATAATTTACGAATAGCTAAAAACACCTTCTTGTTGTATGTAAGAATGATTGTCATAATGCTAGTCTCTTTATATACTAGCCGCGTGGTTCTTAGTAATTTAGGGGTAGATGATTATGGTATCTACAATGTTGTTGGTGGGGTTGTTGCAATGTTTTCATTTGTTAATGGAGCAATGACAGGCGTTACACAACGGTATATTACATTTGCTTTGGGTAAAGGTAATCAAAAACAACTTTCAATTGCTTTTAATACAAGTTTACAAATTCATTTTTTAATAGCACTTTTAATCTTTGTGTTGGCTGAAACTGTAGGTTTATGGTTTTTGAAAACAAAAATGAATATTCCAGAAAGTAGAGAGGTAGCTGCTTTTGTGGTTTACCAGTGTTCGATATTATCTACCTTGGTTTTGATAATGAGTGTTCCATATAATGCCATTATTGTTGCACATGAGCGCATGAGTGCTTTTGCGTATATATCAATAGTTGAGGTTGGACTGAAACTTGTTATTGCATTTGCTTTAACCATTTACACTATAGATAAACTTATTTTTTATGCTATCCTTTTATTGATTGTACAGGTTTTAATTCGAGTAATTTACGGTAGATATTGCGCCATTCACTTCTCAGAAACAAAAATTCTAAAAGTTAAAGATCGGAGATTGTTTAGGGAAATGTTAAGTTTCGCTGGATGGAATATGTGGGGAGGCTTAGCTGTAATTACATATACTCAAGGATTGAATATTATGTTGAATCTGTTCTTTACTCCTGTTGTAAATGCTGCAAGAGCGATTGCTGTACAAGTTCAGTATGCTGTACAACAGTTTTCAGTAAATGTTCAAACAGCAATTAATCCTCAGATTACCAAATCATATGCTCAAGGAAATTTTGATTATATGCATAGTTTAATTTTTAGGAGTTCGAAATTTACTTTTATTTTATTATTTATAATTTCTTTGCCATTGATCCTTGAGACAGATTATATACTACTAATATGGTTAAAAGAGGTTCCTGAATATACTGGAATATTTTTACAAATAATTTTATGTATAACTATTATAGATGCAGTATCTAATCCATTAATGACAGGTGCACAGGCATCCGGGAAGATAAGATTATACCAGTTAGTTGTGGGGGGGATTCAATTGTTAATTTTGCCGATTTCATATATAGTTCTAAAACTAGGCCATCCTCCATATTATGTTTTTATTGTACATTTTTCAGTGAGTGTTGCAGCATATATTATACGAATATTCATTGTTAAGCCACTCATAAAACTTTCGCTAAGAGAGTATCTACGAAAGGTGATTATACCTTGTGTTATAATCGTTCTTTCAGCATTTCCTATTCCTTTTTTTGTAAAGAGCAAATTAGTTGAATTAAGTTTTGTAAACTTTTTAGTAGTTTGTTTTGTTTCCGTTATCTGTGTTTCCGTTTCTGCCAATTTCTTTGGTTTGAATAAATCAGAAAGGTTATTTATTAGAACTAAATTATTGTCTTTTATAAAGAAATATAATTTCACATGAAAAGAATTTTATACGTATATCATGCTTCTAATATTGGTGGCGGAACGTATTGCTTGTTAAATATTTTAAAAGCAGTTGATAGGAATAAGATTGAGCCAATTGTTATGCTTAAAAAATATGGTTCTTTAGTTGATGAAATAAAAAAATTAAATATTTCTGTTGAGTATTTTCCTGAAATGTCTCAAGTCCCCTATAATAAGTCTTTTTTTGAAAGGGATGTTCTTTCAAGATATATAGGACTAGCTTGTTCTCAAACTAAATTTAAAAATAAAATTGCTCAACTTAAAGTTGATGCTGTATATTTGAATACTATAGTTCTTGCTCCATATTTAAGGGCATGTAAAGAAATAGGTCTCAAAACAATTATCCATATAAGAGAACATTGGCCACTAAATGAACATAAACTACAGCTGAGGAGCCTCCAAAATACTATTTCAGCATATGCCGACGAAATTGTAGCAATTAATTCATATAGCGCGTCAATGATTCCAGATCGGAAGGTAACAATTGTTTATGATTGGATCGATTTTTCCGAAAGAAATCAGTGTATGTCCTTTGATGATATTTTTAAAGAAGATGCTTCAAATCTAAAGATATATCTGTATGCGGGAGGAGATCAAAGCATTAAAGGATTTTATGAAGTAATTAATGCTTTTTCTAACTATATAAATGACTCGAATTCTCGATTATTAATACTTGGAGTTGGACAATTCAAAAAAACTAAAGGATTTAAAGGATATATTAAGAAAATATTGTATACTCTCGGCTTTGATTCAAAAAGAAGAAAAGCATACGAATTAATAGCAAAAGATTCTAGAATTGTCACAATTCCAGGAACTTATAAAATCAATCATATCTTGCAACAGACATATTGTAATTTAAGTTACTTTACTATTCCACATGCTAATTTGACTCTTGCTGAATGTATTGTCTTGGGTACTATGTCCATAGCAGCTAAAAATGAAGAGGCATTAGAATACTCTAATAACGGAGAACTTGCTCTTTTATATGAATCAAATAATTTTGGTGGTTTTATTGATGCTATTAAAAGCCTTGATGAAAACTATAGCTTATATAAACAAGCTCTAAATAACAATAGTATTATTATTGAAAAGTTTGATAAAACTAGAAATATTAATGCATTATCATCTGTGTATTCTAAATTGTTTTAAGTTTGCAGATATCTGTGCACAAGATAAATTAATTTTGATAAATCTCTCGCATGTTTACAGTTACCTTGACCTCTTTATTTGCCGTTTTTCTAACTTATTTATCTAAATATAAGAAATATGGGAATTTATACAAAGTTGCTTTTATCATTATCACAATAATTGCATGTATACATTATAATTTCGGTACAGATTACGACAATTATTATGATATTTATAGTGATATAAGTAATTTCTATTCTTTAGATGATATTTCGTTTTCAGATGGAATGTTCATTGAGCCAGGTTGGACATTTTTGAATATAATCTTCTCTAGTTTTGGAGATCCATTGGGCTTTATTATTTTAGTCGCTTTTTTAAACATACTCCAAAATTACATTTATTACAAATTTATTAAAATATATGTCAATCCTGATAATAGATGGTTTGCTATGTCAATCTACCTCTTTTCTTCGACATTTTATATTTTAAATTTTAGTATGATGCGTCAAGGATTTGCTGTATCATTAATTATAGGCGCTGCAATGCTATTTCTGAAGAATAAATATATCTGGAGTTTTTGTTTGGTTTTATTTGCTTTTCTTGTCCATAAATCAGCATTAATTTTTTTACCATTTTTGCCATTAGGTTTAAGTAAGTTTAAAAATAGAAAAATTTTAAATATTGTGTTGTGGTCTTCTGTGATTGTTGTGTTTGTATTTAGTACATTTACATCAACTTTGTATTCTACGATTATTACAACGCAAACTTTTGAAGATTATCAGGGATATGATGATTTTGGGACTACAAGTATTGGTATTGGTTTTTTTATTAATTTAATACCTTATTTAATTATATCATATTCTTTATTAAGACAAAAAGGAGAATTATCAAGCCCTATAGTTTTTATGTCTGTCCTAATGTTCGTAACATTAATTTTAATAGCTTTTACCTTAAACAATACACTAATAGGCAGATTGCTATACTATTTTTCAGTTTTTTCTATTGTTGTAGTGCCCAATTTATATTATCGTTTGAAAAATCCTGTTGTAAGATATGCTATGGTAGGTATTTATATTTTTATGCTTGTTTGGGGCTATTCTGATTTTTTCACTCCCAATAATTGGGCATACGAGGACTATAAAACATTCCATACGATATTCGAAATTTTTTAATTGTAGTTTTAATATTTAAATTATGTCTATATTTAAAGACAAAGTCCTATTGATTACAGGCGGTACAGGTTCGTTCGGGAATGCTGTGCTTAGAAGATTTCTTTATTCAGATATAAAAGAAATTCGTATTTTCTCACGCGATGAGAAGAAGCAGGACGATATGCGTCATGCACTCCAGAATCCTAAAGTCAAATTTTATATTGGTAATGTACGCGATAAAGCATCAGTAGATATTGCTATGCGTGGTGTTGATTATGTTTTTTCAGCTGCAGCTCTTAAACAGGTTCCTTCGTGTGAATTCTTTCCAATGGAAGCAACAATGACTAACGTTATTGGTACAAACAACGTATTGATTTCAGCAATTGAACACGGCGTAAAGAATGTGGTAGTGCTCTCTACCGATAAGGCTGCTTACCCAATCAATGCAATGGGTATTTCAAAAGCTTTGATGGAGAAGGTTGCTATTGCCAAAGGTCGTGAGCTTGGTCAAAATGCTGCTACAACAATCTGCTGTACACGTTATGGAAATGTTATGGCTAGCCGTGGTTCTGTGATTCCTTTGTGGGTTGAGCAAATGGAGCAGGGTAAACCTATCACTATCACGGATCCTAATATGACCCGTTTTATGATGTCCCTCGATGATGCTGTTGATCTTGTTATTTATGCATTTACTCATGGAGAGAATGGAGACTTGTTTGTAAAGAAAGCGCCAGCAGTTACACTTGAGGTATTGGCCGAGGCTTTGAAGCAGACATATACTAAAATAGATTCTAAGTATGATGAAACAGAGATTAAGGTTATCGGTACTCGTCACGGAGAAAAATTATACGAAACTTTAGTCACACGAGAAGAAATGGCGAAAGCAATTGACATGGGAGATTATTATCGTATTCCATACGATACACGTGATCTTAACTACGACATGTTCTTTACAGAAGGTAATGAAGAGGTTTCTAAGACAGAAGATTACCATTCTCACAATACACAACGCTTAGATGTTGAGGATATGAAGGAGTTACTTTTGAAATTACGCTTTATCCAAGAGGACCTCGGCTTGATTCCTCGTACAAAGACTAAAGAAATTAGATCTGAGTAAAATATGAAAATACTAGTTCTAGGCGCAGCTGGGATGGCTGGCCATTTAATCACCCTTTATTTTAAAGAAAGAGGTCATGATGTTACAGGTTTTGTAACTCGTCCGATAAGTTTTTGTAACTATATTGTTGGTGATGCAAGAGATACAGAGTCTTTAAAAAAAAATCTTCTTGAAAGTGAATATGATGCAGTTATTAATTGTATTGGTTTATTAAATCAATTTGCAGAGAGTTCACCATCTTCAGCAATCTTCTTGAATAGCTATCTTCCACATTTTATTTCTGAAACTTTACACGATAGAAAGACTAAGTTTATTCAAATGAGTACAGATTGTGTGTTCGCTGGTAATACCGGTCCGTATTATGAGGATAGTCTTCAAGATGGTCGTACTTTCTACGATAGAACAAAAGCACTTGGTGAAGTTAATAACTCAAAAGATCTTACTTTCAGAAATTCTATTATAGGTCCAGACATCAAAGAGAATGGTATTGGTTTGTTTAATTGGTTTATGAAACAGGCTGGTACCGTTAATGGCTTTACTGGAGCTATTTGGACCGGTGTAACAACTCTAACTCTTGCAAAGGCAATGGAGAGAGCTCTTGATGATAATCTTACAGGGTTGTATAATCTTGTAAATAATGATACAATTAATAAGTTTGAGCTTTTGAAATTATTCAACAAGTATTTCAGAAACGATGAAATTAAAATTCTGTCTTCTGACAAATTACAATTGGATAAGACCTTGAAATGTACTCGTACTGACTTTAATTTTGTCGTCCCATCTTATGAACAGATGGTTGCAGATATGAAAGAGTGGGTTGATGCACATAAAGAGCTCTATCCTAACTATTAATACACGATAGCTATGAGGAAATTAAAATTAATGACTATTGTTGGCACACGTCCTGAGATCATCAAGATGTCAGCAATTATCAAGAAATGTGATAAATACTTTGACCACGTGCTTGTACATACTGGTCAAAACTATGATTATACTCTCAATGAAGTATTCTTTAAAGATCTTGGACTTCGTGAACCCGATTACTATCTAAGTGTTGTGGGTGATAACATTGGCCAGACATTGGGTAATGTAATTGCTAAGTCTTACGAACTTATGGTTAAAGTAAAACCAGATGCAGTAATTGTTCTTGGTGATACAAATAGTTGTCTTTCAATTATTTCTGCAAAGCGTCTTAAGATTCCTATTTTCCACATGGAAGCAGGTAATCGTTGTAAAGATGAAAATCTTCCTGAAGAGGTTATCAGAAGAATTGTTGATGTTACAAGTGATGTGAATCTTTGCTATTCAGAACATGCAAGAAGGTATATCCTTGACACCGGAGTTAAACCAGAATATACTTATGTTGTCGGTTCTCCAATGAAGGAAGTTCTTAATGATAACATTGAACAAATTAACGCAAGTACGGTCCTTTCAGATCTTGAACTGGAAAAAGGCAATTACATCCTTCTTTCTGCTCATCGTGAAGAGAATATCGATATAGAAGCAAACTTCTTCAGTTTGATGAATGCAGTCAATGAAATGGCAGAAAAATACGATATGCCAATCCTTTATTCTTGCCATCCAAGAAGTAGAAAATTCATTGAAGAGAGAGGTTTTAAATTTGACCGTCGAGTAATAAAAAATCAGCCTCTTGGATTCCATGATTACAACCATCTTCAGCAGAATGCATTCTGCGTGGTTTCAGACTCAGGTACTGTGGCTGAAGAGGGTTCATACTTCAAGTTCCCAGCAGTATCTATTCGTACCTCAACAGAAAGACCTGAAGCGATGGATAAAGGTATATTTGTTATAGGTTCTATTACTACTGAACAAGTACTTCAAGCAGTAGATCTTGCAGTGGAAATGCATAAGAATGGAGACTTTGCTCTCACTTGTCCAGCTTATGATGATGCTAATGTATCAACAAAAATCGTTAAGTTGATTCAAAGTTATACTGGTATTATTAACAGAATGGTTTGGAGGAAATAAAAGATTCAATGATAAGTGGCATGGTTGTTTATTCAAGAACAATTTATTGAATAGTAATTATAATTACTCCCGAATCTTAGGCAACAAGTATCATTAGAAAATAATGGAAAGATAGATACTGCCAACAGCTCCAAATGTGAACTCATACATAATGAGAGTAACCGCATCAGTATGCTGTTTTACCCATAGAGAAATATCGAGCAGCATGCTCAAGTTTCGAAAAGCTATAATCAATTCAACAATATGGAATATCCAAGGTTTACAGTCATCATTCCCCAGAAGAACAGAGCGGAATATTTGTACCACACGCTGCGAACTTGTATAATACAAGACTACCCCAACTTTGAAATTATCGTTGCAGATGATTGTAGCGACGACAATTCTGTGGAGATAGTCAAAGAATTGCAGAAACAAAACTCCCACATAAAACTCATAGAGCACGAGAATCATGTGGGTATGCGTATCAACTTCGAAGAAGCCCTTGCCGCTGTGCAGCCTGGCTACGTCATTGCACTCGGCGGAGATGATGGCCTGGTCCCTGGCTGCATTGCCAGAATGTATGAGATTATCAAAGAGACAGGTACAGAGTTGTTAACGTGGTCACAGTCACGCTATGCTTATCCAATAAAGGGACATGCTGCGACTATCTTCAGTGTTCCAAGAAAAACTTTCAATGGAGTGAAGATGATTAAATCCTCTGAATTTTTGAATAAGATAGCGAAGACGTTGTATTATATGGTTGATGATTGCCCTATGTTTTACGTAAAGGGTGTGGCCTCTACGAAACTGGTAGATAGAGTCAAGACTAGAACTCCTGACGGATGTTTCTATTATTGTCCGACCCCTGATGGCTTTTCAGGAGTGGTATTGGCTGGTGAGGTTGAAGAGTATGCTTATACTCGTGAACCTTTGACAATTAACGGTGATACAACTAAATCGCAGGGAAGAAATTATAAAAGAACTGATGAAAAATCAAAGAAAGAGTCTGATCAATTCTTTAAGGATAATGCCGGTATAACTATGCACCAAGATTTGGCTTCTCAGCCTTATTCTCCATTACATACCTTGATGTCTGCCGACTATCTATTGACTGCACGTGATCTGCCAGGTTGGCCAGGCAAATTCGATATGTTCACTTGGAAGCATTTGATTGTTAGGACTTTCAAATTTCTAGAAAGAGCGCAATTTGATAATAAAGTCTTGATAAGAGAAATGAAAATTCTGAAGGAGATTGCTATTCAACATGAAGAATTGGAACTTTTTAATAAACTATTAAAAAACTCAAAACGTAAATTGGTTAAGCAAGGTATTGTTGACGGATTTTTAGTCACGAAGAATGTTTTTGAGTTCAATGCTTCTGAAATTGGCATTAACAATATATTTGATGCAGCTCTTGCTACTCCATATACATATAGTATTTGTAATTCAGTGTCATGTAAATTTGTGTCCGATTGGTTTAAGAGAACAATACGTGTGTTACTGAATAAATATAAGTATACAAAACAGCAATTTCCACAAATTGATTAAATTATTTTAAAGATTCATGCATCATTCCATCCTGTAAACGGACAGAAACGCAGCAGCGTGTTTGTGTTGAACATGATAGGAATGAGAAATATAAACTTTTATCCAGTCAGACCACAAATGAGTTTTGTGTATGAGTGGGAATTAATAAACAGACCCTTTCTAGATTTTTTGCTATGATAATTCTAACTCGATCAAATGGAATTTATTCTTCCCCTAGAATTGAAAAGTATATTGAATATTTTGTTTTACGAGAAATTGACTATCTTGTTGTTGGATGGGATAGAGTAAATAGTAATCTTCAAAGAGAAAAAACAGTATATTATCGTAAAAAAAGTGGCTACAATGTAGGTGGTTTCAAAGCTGCTATTGATCGTTTTAAATGGATGTTTTTTTTGTTCAAAATATTATTTATTAATAGAAAAACTATATCTGTAATTCATGCATTTGATTTGGACACAGCTTTCCCAGCTTGCGTATTTAAGATAATTTTTAAAAGGAAAGTGATTGTTCTTTTCGATATATGCGATTGGTTTAGTGCCACTCTTAATAATCAAAGAAAAATAATTTTATGTATTTTTAAATTAATGGAAAAATTTACGATTAAACACTCCGACGAAGTTATAATTTGTGAACCTGAAAGAATAGAACAGATACCATACAAACTTAATCGTCCTGAATTGGTAGTGCCTAATATTCCTTTTTTCTCAGATACAAACTTTTTATATCATGACAATAATTATAAATTTGACAATAAAAAAATTACTTTTTCATATGTTGGTGGTTTTAGTAAATTTAGGATGTTAGATGAGCTATTAAATGTTGCAGAAAAGGGTTTTATCAATCTACTTATTGCTGGGTATGGTAATTCCCAGATTGAAGAACGATGTAGGAGGTCTGCTTTATTTGATAACATTAGATACTTTGGAAAAGTTAAGTATAAAGACGGTCTTAACATAATGTACAATTCAGATATCATTTATGCCATGTATTCTAAATCAAACCCTAATCATTATTATGCAGCACCAAATAAATATTATGAAGCTATGATGTTAGGTAAACCTATTTTGTCAACTAAGGGAATTAGTTTAGGCTCGAAAATTGTTATGAATGACATAGGTTATATTATAGATGAAAGTGAACAAGCTCTCTCCCATTTCTTACTGAATTTAGATGAAAGTAGTATGACAATTAAAGGAGCAAATGCAAATAATCTCTGGAAAGAAAAGTTTATGATGTATACCTCTAATTTTTTAAACAGCAAATATTTAGAAATTATAAATTAAAGATATCAAGGTGCCCATTATTAAAGATATACTTATCTGGTACGAGATCTTTCGGTAATATGGTCTTGAAACGCTTCCTTGAAAGGAACTTCACATTTTCATTAGAGATGAAAAACTGACTCTACATTTAAAGTTCCTAGCTATGAGTAAATGATACTAGATATGAACGAATGGGTAGATGCACATGCTTACTTATATCTCTTATACGCAAAATAATATGGCTGATTTGATTAATAAAAAAATACTTTTGTTTTATCCTTTCGGTGCTACTAAACATTATGGAGATAGCATTAAAAACGAATTAATCAAAAAAGGTGCTTATGTAGTAGGATATGACGAAAGACCATCTCAACATCCTATTGTAAAAGCAGTAATACGGGTATTAAAGAAGAAGGTACCAACACTTTTTTCAGCTTACATAAAAAAAATTATCAGAAATAATAGAGATTTTAATTTTGACTATATATTGGTTTTACGTGGAGAAGCATTTACAGCAGAGACGGTCAGTTTACTGAAGACTGCTTATAAAAATGCAAAGTTAATTCTTTACTTATGGGATATTCTAAAATCGACCAAATTGGAAGATGTGATACCTTTCTTTGACAAGGCCTTATCTTTCGATCCGGATGATGTGAAAAATAATTCAGGGCTTATATTAAGGCCAACTTTTTTCATGCCACAGTACGAAATGTTAAAAAAGCATGCAATAAAAAAATATGATATTGTATTTATTGGTACCCTACATAGCAATAGATATCAAACATTACAAATACTAAAAGATTACCTTGAAAAAAATAGTTTGTCTTATTTATTTTATTTGTATGTCCCAAGTAAACTAGCCTACATAAAAAATAAATATCTTGATGGAATACCAGTAAATGAAGAAGAAATTCATTATGATCCTATATCTTTAGATAAAACATTGGATATTATTGCCAATACGAAATGTATTTTGGATCTAAATTTTACAGGGCAAAAAAGTCTTTCTATGCGAGCTTTTGAATCAATGATTTCTAAAACTAAATATATAACAACAAATCCTGAAATTAAGAGTTACGATTTTTACAGTGAAAAAAATATCCTACTAATTGATATAAATGATATAACCATACCAAATGAGTTTATAAATTCTCCGTTTGAGGATGTTCCCTATTCAATATTAGAGAAATACTCTGTTAGACAATTGGTTGATGATTTACTGTCATAAATAAATGATTTATTTAGAGTCACTTCCTTAAACAATTAATATTTTATCGAAATCCCAGTTTTTGAAAGTTTGCTGCTAAATTACAGCTGATATAATTGAAAAGACACTGCGAACGAATCAAGTTATATTTCAATTGAACTTGAGTAAAAAGAATTAGAAATGAAAATAATACTTATCACAGGTGTCAACGGATTTGTTGGTACCAACTTTACCAATAACTGGTCAGGGAGCCATACAATATACGGCCTTGATATTTATCAGCCGGATAAGGTGGGGGTTGAGCGCACTTTTGGTTGGGACGAACTGGGGAAGGTGCCTCCTGTGGATGCGATAGTACATCTTGCCGGTAAAGCGCACGACACAAAGAACCAAAGTGAAGCGCAGGCTTATTTTGATATCAACACAGGCCTGACGCAAAAGATATTCGACTATTTCCTGCAATCGGATGCCCGGACATTTATTTTCTTCAGCTCGGTCAAAGCAGCCGCGGACAGTGTGCCGGGTGATGTGCTCACGGAAGAGGTGGTGCCGGCTCCCCTGGGCCCGTATGGGGAATCGAAAATAAGAGCGGAGGAGTACCTGCAAAGCAGGATGGAGTTGGCCCACAGTAAGGGTAAAAGGGTCTTTATTTTAAGGCCCTGCATGATTCACGGTCCGGGTAACAAGGGGAACCTGAACCTGCTGTACAGCGTTGTGAAGAAGGGGATTCCCTGGCCTCTGGGTGCCTATGAGAATCATCGTTCTTTCTGCTCCATCGATAATATCTCCTATGTGGTGGAGCAGCTGATCGTGCAGAAGAATATTGAAAGTGGCATTTATCATGTGGGTGATGACGAGCCAATTTCCACCAACGAACTCATCAAGCTGATCAGCGAGTCTGTCGGGAAGAGAGCGCACATCTGGAGACTGCCGAAGGGTTTCATGAATATGGCTGCTTCGGTAGGAGGAGCTTTAAAGTTACCACTCAACAAGGAGCGGTTACGCAAGCTAACGGAAAACTACGTGGTGAGCAACGCCAAAATTAAACAGGCGTTGGGCATCGACAAGATGCCGGTATCGGCTAAAGAAGGGATGCGTAAAACGCTGGATAGTTTTAGATGATAAAGCGATTCTCTTCTTCCCCATTGAGATAAAATATGGTTTTGTGACTTATACGGTTTAACAGAAAATATTAGGGAGTTAGGCAAGTTAAATATTTCGAATATTTCATATGATTCGAATATTTCGTTTATATTTGTAGACCCAAACCTAAAAAAGATAGTTATGGTAACGACAAATGATATAAAACGGCCTAATAACCGTGAGCGAAAATTAGCACAGGAGTCTTACACTTCTCTTATTTCCTCGATTGAGCAGTTAAAATCGGATCAGGTGGAAATTGAAATTGAAGAAACCAGAGAAAGAATTATTCTTCCTGTAAAAGCATTGAATTTATTAGGCGAAATACTGAAGGCAATGAGTCAGGGTAAGCCTATTTCAATAGTACCTCTTGCAACGGAAGTGACAACACAAAAAGCTTCGGAAATTTTGGGATGTTCAAGGCCCTATCTCGTGAAATTATTGGAGGAGGGGAAAATTGAATACACAAAAGTAGGGAAACATCGTCGGATTAAATATGAGGATTTGATTGACTACAAAAAGAAAATGAAAGAGGAACAAAAGAAACGACTCATTGAGATGATGCATGCAGATGAAGATCTAGGGCTTTATGATTCATAGCGTTAGATTTACAGCAATACTGGATACCAATGTGATTTATCCGGTAATTATCAGAGATCTTCTTCTTTGGTTTGCTTATTATGATTTGTATACGCCAAAATGGAGCAATCATATTTTCGATGAATGGAAGGATGTGATGCATAGAAAAGGTGTTTCACAAGATGAATCAGAAAAACGAACACTCAACCTGAACAATGCCTTTCCAGATGCTATGGTGACACATTACGAAACGCTTATTGAGCATCTAGAATTGCCGGATGAAAAAGATAGACATGTATTGGCAGCAGCTATCAAAACGAATGCACATGTAATTGTTTCAAACAATATAAAGGATTTCCTGGAGGATGTTTTGGATAAATATGGCCTGAAAATAAAGACACCAGATGATTTCCTGACGGATATCATTGACTTGAACACTGAAATTGCGATTGAGGCATTCAAAGAGTTGGTACTTAACAAAAAAAATCCTGAATTAGATGAATATGAAGTGTTGAACTGTTTAAGAAAAAACGGTCTGAAGATACTGCAGACTACCTACATGCCCTTCTTTAATTAGGGTCTATTGAATTGGTATTTGTTGCTGAATTATCGCTGTGTCGATAAAGGAGGAAATTACAAAACCAATATTTCGATAGTGATATAGGAATAGTTTATTGTTTAATTTAAAATATTGTTGCACCGGTAGTATTCATTTTTTTGGATAATGAAGGATAAAGAATTCTTGTTTCGATTAGTTAATTCAAAGGATGTCTTGCTCTTTATTGGAGCCGGGTTTTCTATCCCCTCTGGATTGCCTTCGGGAAATACATTGAAAGAATTTCTTGTTGAAGATCTGAAAAAGATAATAGGGTTGGATATGTCTGATAAATCATTACAAGATATTTGCGACTTACTAAAAAATGAATTGGGACATGTCAAATTTATCAAATTGTTAGCTGATTATTTGAATAAGACAAGCACAGATAAATCTTCACATGATCTATTGGCGAACATTCCTTTTTTCGATAACATTGTGACGACAAATTACGATTCATATATCGAAGATGCTTTTGGTGATAAATGCATCGTAAAAGTCTCTGATCGCAAATTAGGTATTTATGAAAAAGGGAGAGTTTGTATTTATAAAATTCACGGTGACTTTTCTCATCCTCAACATATTATTATTACAAAAGATGATTATGCGAGATTTTCAAATGACTCTAACAATCTTATATGGAATGAAGTAAAGGGATTGATGTCAAAGAAAGCAATATTGTTTATTGGTTATAGCATAGAAGATGTTCATGTATATAATTATCTTTTCGAGATAATTAGGAAAAAGAAAAGTAATAAACAACACCGACATGCATATTTTGTTGCACCTGGCATAAGCAAAGAAGATAAAAAATTATTAAGATTCAGAGGTATTACACCGATCAATTCAACGGGTAAGGATCTGTTAATTGAGTTGCAAACTTATTTAAAATCCAACATCATTAATTCCTACAGAAGAAAAGAGACAGATCAATCTAGTTTCTCCTCGTTTATGGCTGCAAATAATATCTCAGTAAATATGTGTTCTTCAGAACCATATTTGACTGATTTTAGACCTATTGATCCATCCAAACCATTTGAATCCAAGTTTCATTTTGGATTAAATATCCCGTTGTTTGACACTGAAAATTTAGAAAAAATTGGTTCAATAACAGAGGAAGGAGGCTTAAGGATTCCTGTAAGTAACTTACATGATTTTAGGGGTGTTATAAACGATATAGAAATAATGAATAATTCTAATATCAGTTATTTAGAAATTCAACCTGCCACAGAAGAGGTAGATATCCGTTATTCTGATGCTGAAGGTAAAACGATATATTATCCACACTCAAAATGTTATAAAAAATCTTTTGCCAAATATGATTTACGTTTTTTGATAAATAGAAAATTATATTCAGTTAACTTATATCTGAATTTTGTAGATGATAAAATAAAAGGAACTTTTACTTTAGATTTCCATACAATCAATATGGAACATACCGGGCTAAAAGAAGAGCTCAGAGAGTTGTGGTTAATGACAAGTAAAAAAGAAGGCTGTTTCAATGTAAAAATTAATAATGAGAATATCCCGCTTGAAATTGATATGACTTCGCTTTCTAATATTACTAACGATGCTGTAATTTATTATGGTTGTTTGAATAAACTTGTGATTGAAAAAAATATTCGTATACAAGAATTTCCTGAATTTAGTTCGGAAAACTTGGAGAAGGCTCTCATCTTGTATTCCTATTTTTTTGATATCGGGATTAGTGCATCTACTATTTACCACTCAGATAAGCTAACGCTTTCGTCAGAGATAAGTCTTATTGAAGAGACAACGAATTTTATTGAGAGTTTCAACAATAATCTCCATGCCATAAAGTTGATTGGAGAAAGAAATAATATTACATTAGGTGACTTTACAATTCAGAAACTTTACAACTGTATGGTCGTAAAAAACGCCATCAGACAACGTATTGAACAAAACTCTGGGGTCTACAATTTATCTAGCACTTCGAAAACATCTGACATAATGTTTTTCTTTACTGACAACGCAGAAAAGATTGATGTTCTTTTATCCAAACATAACAATGTACTCGATTTAGTGAATTCTTATCAAATGTTTGAATAATAGTTTACAGACATGATGAAGAATATAATTTCACGGTTAGCAAATTAATATCATATAAACTGATTTTTCTTGGTATGAAACAGTCCTTTTGATTATTGATAGAAACTTTTAACGACAATGAGATAAAACGAAAACGTTGAATAGTTTAATTTAAAATAGAATATGGGTACAATCTTATCGTATGTCATTGTCTTGGTTTTGCTGCTTGCGGCAGAACTTTTTTATT
>ENA-UOOE01001526-UOOE01001526.1-fermentation-metagenome-genome-assembly--contig:-NODE-1526-length-19282-cov-345.568263_pt1 | contig 19282 bp, 20 predicted proteins | sample MGYA00245776_ERZ724021 | MGnify/ENA primary metagenome ERZ724021 (study PRJEB28704, sample SAMN03018321) | fermentation metagenome | biome: anthropogenic terrestrial biome; feature: soil... | reverse complement strand
TTTTAGAAAGATTTTTTATTGTTTTTATTATCAGACCTAGGAATAAAATCCTGATAAAATATCCCTAAACATAGGAAGTTTGAAGATAAAAATGAGTTTAAAATGAGTTTAAGATTAAACCAATTAAAAATAAGAGCATAAATAGGAATTAAATAGAAATATGAATTAAAATAATTAAATAAGAATTAAAATACTTCAGGAACCGTTTAAATCTGCGGTTCCAGCCTCTTTATCATGAAGGCCATGAATGCCACCACCATTGGGAACATGAAGAGGTACATGATCAGGAGAAGTATAGGGGGTATGAACGGTCCCATGACTGTTGAAGCTGCAATTATCATGATCAAACATACAACAGGCCCCAATATAGCTATGAACATGTATATCATGGTGAATGAGTTGAGCTTCTGAGCATAGTCCTTAAGTTTCATCCTCATTTCGTAGGATGTGTCCTCAGCTATAACGTTAAGGGTTTTTGATAGATCTCCACCGCTTGAAAGGGTTCTTGTTATCTGGTGAACTGCCCTACTAAGTCCTTCAGACTGTATCCTTTCGCTCATGTCAACCAGAGCTTTTTCTGTTGTTTCACCGTATTTTATTTCCTCGAGTGTCCTTGCAAATTCCTCAGAAAGTGCACCGTAGCCTGACATTGCAACTGACCTCATACTGTCGTGAAGACCCAGCCCTGCCTTTAACTCCGTTGCCATCTGCCTCAATGCATATGGAAGTTCCCTTGAAGCCTCGTTGGACCTTTTACCCTTCTGCAGGTTTGGAAGGAAGATGATCACAACGGACATCATGAAGATTGCAAGACCGAACACCAGGCCTATCTCTATTCCAAAGCCCAGTACAACCATTATAACAACTACGAGTGCAAAGGAAACTCCACCCATAATCATAATCAGTTTGGGATCCACGCCCTCCTTTTCCTCATCCTTGAGAAGTTCTTCCAGTGAAGCTTTGGTGTAAGCTGCTTTTTTAGCCTGGTCTTCCTGGACTTCCTTTTCCTTAGTTCCACGCTGGTACTTCTTATCAACGAGTTCCTTGAATATTTCTATCTCGTCCTTGTCCATTCGCCTGCGTTCTATGGTTCTTTGAGAACGTCTTGGCTTTGAACTTCTTCTCAAACCCTCTGTAATACTTGATGTTTTCATGGATAGTTTCTTTGAGGATTCAGCCTCAGAAGATATTTCAGAGGAGCTTTCGTCACTGGAAATCCTTCCCTCAGATCGTCTGCTGTTCAACCTGTCCACTGGTGCAGAAACTCCTTCACCCACTTTCCTACTTGAATCTACAGTTACTCCACCAATTCTGTTGAAAAATTTTTTGAATCCATCAAAAACCATTTTATCACCAGTCAAATATAAATCTCAAGGCTATAAATCTCAAGGCAATTTTTAATCCCTTCAACTTCTTCCATAATATATTATGGCTCATTCAATATTAATGTAGCCCTAATAGGGTAGGATACCTTCAATGGGATATCCTAAAGCACCATGTCCAGTACTCCATCTGGATCCTTGTAGTAATTGTTTATGAAGGATCCAACATCCTCTATTGAACGAACATCGTTGTCTGCCATGTACTCAAGTACAAGTCTTCTCTTCTCTATTTCTTCCTCAATCTCGGTTATTCCTATTCCACGGAGTTCAGCTATGTCCCTGAGGGTTTGACTTGCAATTCCAACGTACTCAACCTTATCAGCAACGTTGTTCCATTCAAAAACACGGTTGAGCTGCACGTTTCCCTCTTCCATACCAACAATCTCTGCAACCTCGGTGATCCTCCTTATGGAACCACCTTCAGGCCGGTACATCCTGTTCTGCATTATTATGAAGTCAAGGGCAGGTATCATGATGTTTGGAACGTTCATTGGAGGGTTAACAAGCCTTGTTATGGTTTCCCTGGCCGTGTTTGAGTGAAGTGTACCCATACCAGAGTGTCCGGTGTTCAAAGCTGTGAAGAGGGTTACTGCTTCGCCACCCCTGACCTCTCCAACGATCACCCTGTCAGGCCTCTGACGCAGGGAGTTCTTAACCAGTGTGTCCATTGTGAGTTCTCCCTTACCCTCAATGTTTGGTGGGCGGGTTTCCATACGGAGAACGTGACTGTGTGGAATCTGAATCTCCAGTGTATCCTCTATGGTTATTATCCTTTCACGGGGAGGTACGAATGCAGCCACAGTGTTCAGGGTGGTTGTTTTACCTGAACCTGTACCTCCAGCTATTATTGCGTTGCAGGGCTTTACACCCATTCCATCTGTGCACACCCAGAGGAACGCTGCAAGGTGTGAGGACATGGTTTTGAAGTTTATGAGATCGATGACGGTTAGTGGATCCTTCCTGAACTTCCTTATGGTGAGGGTTGAACCATCAGCAGACACAGGAGGTATGGTTGCGTTCACCCTTGAACCATCCTGGAGCCTTGCATCCATGATTGGTGTCTGCTGGTCTATTCTTCTGCTGACCTGCCTGGCTATAACATCGATTATACCCTTTATCTCGTCATCATCATCAAAGACGACGTTGGTCATCATCATTCCCAGTTTTCTGTGATAAACAAAGACGTTTTTCCCGGATCCTATGACCATGATCTCCTCAAGGTCATCGTCCTTTATCATGGGGTCCAGCTTACCGTAACCAAGCATTTCCTGGGATATTTGAGCAGCAAGTCTGTCAACATCCCTTGCTCCCTTCATTCTGAGGAATTCCTTCACTTCCCCTGTGAATGAATCCTCATCCAGCCTGAACTCCTCACCCTGTGAAACTGCAACCTCAACGAGTTTTTCCCTGACCTCGTTGAAGAGTGCTTTTTCTTTTTCTGAGAACTTAGGAACACTGACGTTGTAGGTGGGTATCAAACCCTCCTCAACTATCTCTGCCTTGAAGACATTGGAAACCTTCTTGATCTTCTTCGGCTTCTTAGCCGATTTAGAGACTTTAGTCAGGTTTAAAAGTTTTTCTTCAAGATTGTCATCCACTGATTCATCTTTTTCCTTTACTCTCTTAGGAATCTCCTCTTTTTCTTCTCTAGGCTCATCATCATCTGCAACAAATTCCCCGAGAAGATCCCTAAGTATCTCTTTACGTTTATCTTTCATAAGACTCATCTATTTATATAAAGTATCCAATATTTAAGCATATGTACATTGGCTGTCGCTGCAGAGCTGACTGTATAACACCTTCAAACCATGTTCTGGAATCCATTGGAACACTTTACAGTCCATGTGATACTTGCCAAAATTGGAACCTGAAGAAGTTCAAACCACTGGCAGAGCAAATGGATCTGGACACCCTTGATGCTGATTTTGGAAGCTGCATATGCGGTAGGAGACACCTTGACGTGGTCATGGCCCACGTCCTCAAGATCATGATGGAAGCAGATGTCAGGGACAGTAAAACAACCCTCAGAAATGCATGTGTTCCCCTGATAACCCCTGCATATCCCACAGCAGCAGCACCTCACCTCCCTGAGGATTCTCTGGTGATACTGGTGGACGATGTTCCTCAAGAAGTTGCAGAGAAGATTCTGAAGGAAGTTCCAGAAGTTAAAGGAGTTTTAAAGGGCAGTATAACTCAAACTGTGGGTTTGAAGGATTCCAGTTCAGATCCCCAAATTTACCAGCTCGTTGCAGGCTGTGACATGCGGTGCGACGTGGTTCAAACACCCTACGGAGCCTTGACTATTTACAAGGCCCAGGGCGAGATACATGTGGAATTTCCAAGACCTACATCTCTTAAGGTGAGCATTCTCAGGAAGTACCTTGACAGATACCCTAATGCAAGTGTTCTCGACTGCACCTGTGGCCCTGGAACCCTTGGAATTGCATGTTTAAAGGCAGGGGCAAGTAGAGTTGTTTTCAACGATCTCTGGTACCCTGCAGCAAGAACAACAGCCATGAACCTGGAGGTCAATGGATTCCCAGTTAAAATCCCTGAAAACCTGGAAGAACTGGAGGGAATAAGTTGGAGTTTCCCTGAAACCCCAGTTGCACTTGGTGACAACTTCGAGGTTTACTCTGCAGATCTCAGGGAGCTTAAAAACATTCTGGATGAAAGATTTGATATCTGCATCATCGATGCATTTCCAGGTGTGGAAACCGCTGATCTTGAGGATGCAGTGAGGGATATGTGCAGTGATATCGTGGTCATTTAGAATTTTATTTGAAAAATCATTTTTAAAACAATTCCAGTTAAATCTTTTTTATACCTAAATTTTATAAAAAAATGGAATTAATCTCCTCATTTTAATTACCTTCATTCATTAATTTTTTTAAGTTACCTAAGCTCTAAAGGGTTCTAGCCCATTCCCATGTAGATGATGATTGCAGGAACTATTAAAACCCCCATCAGATTTGATTTGTTCACACCAAGGTAGTGTGGAAGCAGCCCCAGTGCAACTGCAGTAGCATAGATCATGAGTATGAAGGGAACGTTAGAATGTTCCATAACTGCAAAAAGAATCACAATGAAGGTCATAAGTATGATCACTGCCCAGGAAAGCCTTGTGTAGTCTATGCGTTCTATGGATTCTGCTGCAAGATCTCCGCACTTCAGGCATAGGATCAGGGATAGGGAAACTGCAGTGAGGGATGCGAATATGAAGAGCAGAAGATGATTGAAGTCGAATACCTGGATGAGCTTGTCTATGTAAACTGCAATACCACTTCTTGGGTTTCCAATGAGGTAGATGGCTATGAGTGAGAAGAGTGCATCTGAAACATTGACCCCGCTCATTGCAACGAGAAATCCATCCCTGTTTTCACCTGAATCCCCTCCCCCACTGAGTTCCTGGGCGAGTATGCTTCCCTGGGCCGGCCCCATTCCCGGTAAAAATCCAAGGATGGTTCCTGCAATTCCTCCTGCAAAAACTCCCCTAAGAACCGTTCCATTGAACTGGAAGTTGTGGAAACTGTTCTGTTCTGGAACAACCGAACTCTGGGACATGCTGTAAAGGAGGGTACTCACACCGAAAAGGCCCGTGAACATACAGAGAAGGGAAACGTTTGAAGAAATGGGCGTGCTGAACATAACCCATCCCATAACACCCGATAGCAAAAAAAGAAGCACAGCCCATAGAAGTGATATCATGTCACTGCTGAGGCGTATGAACATGTAGATCACAACCCCTGAAAGGATGATCCAGATATAGGGCTTGAGCCAGGTGTAAATGGGAGGCAGTATAATCATGAACAGGGGTAGAAGAAGGATGGTGACCAGTATGGATCCGAATCCCCCCACTGCAACGAGTCTTATGGCTTCTTTACCCTTTCCCTGGAGCAGGAAGTAGTGACCGGGCATGATGGACAGCACAGTTCCCTCATCAGGCACTCCAAGGAACATGGAGGGGATGAACTCAAGAAGGGCATGGGATATGGACATGGAAAGCAAGAACACTGCAAGAACTTCCGGGGACATGAAGGTTAATAAAAATGCAGAGGACGTGAAGAGAAATGCACCTACTGTGTTTACATGGATTCCAGGGATTAAACCCGTGACAGTTCCACAAATCACCCCTAAAAGACATACAAGTATGAGTTCCCACAATTTTAACACCCAAATCATTCAACAGGAGTCCAGCTTGAAGTTTTGAATCATGTACTGGAGAAGTTATATTAATATTCAGTTAATTAGTAATAGTATATGTAATATTAATATTTAAAATAGTATTATTAATTTGTTGGTTACAGTTATAACCATGGTTTTTACTAAAAATTGATTTTAGGATTTGGGTGATTTGATGTTAAAATAAGTTTTAATTAAAAAAAAGTTTTAAAAACTAGTTTTTAAATTTAAATATCCTGAAAAGGAGGATTCTATGCTAAAATAAATGTTAAAAATCGTTTATATCTTCAAAAAAAAGTTTTGTTGTGGATATTCAGATGAATACCCCAAGAAATGTTTTACATCAACCTTCTTACGTCAACAACTTCTATGCTTGCTATACCCGGGAGCTTGGAAAAGTTTTCCTCAGCTTGTTCTGTACCGCCTTCTTCATCTTCCACTACAACCATTACGTTGAGGGCTACAAGACCGAAAGCTATTGGTTCTTCCTCGATCTTGTGAAGTTCGGTGTTTTCTGGTATTGATTTTCCTATCTCTGCTTTGATACTTTCAAGATCAACGTCAGGACTTTCAGGCATTAATTTTATTGTTGCTACAACTTCTCCCATCTTAGATTCCTCCAGTAAAAATTAAATTTGTAATATGTACAAACTTATGGGCCTTTGAAACCGCATTCACATTTGTATAAGTGTCCGAATGTCCTGCATTTCTGGCACCTGTACAGTATCCTGTCGCATTCAGGGCACTGGAATTTCACGTAGTTTTCCACAGGGGATATTTCCTGTTTACAAGATGTACATTCTATTTTTTCCATTTAATAACCTCCAATGAGTGTATGTAAAACGCTTTTACCTTCAATTAAAGATAGAACCCTCTCAGGGTGTTTACCATTTACAATATAACACTGTGATTTGTGTTGAAGTAAAAGCTCGGGTAAAAATTCATCAACTGATGTTTCACCAAAATTCAGTAGTTTTTTAGCACTTATATTTTTTATAAGTTTCGCACCATCCAGGGATGGTTCACGCGTGTATATACCATCTACATCTGTTGCTATTAATAGTTTGGCTTTTAGAAGATCTGATATATAAAATGATATGGAATCTGATGTAACCCTCCAGGAGTGCTCAAGGGGGTCCAGATACTCAAGAAGCTTTGAAGGCAGCAAAACAGGGAGTTTACCCACATCAACCAGTTTTTTAGCATCTTCAAGGGATTGAACTGCCTCTGCACCCTCAACCCTGTCTGCAACAAGGGTTCCCAGGATGTCCATGCACATTATGGCACTCTTATGGTTTGCAGTGTCTGAGAAGTGAAACTTAGCATCGTAGTTTCGGAGCGTGTTTGCAAGAACACCTCCACCACACACAACCATTGAAGACGTGCCAACAAGGGCCCTGCAGAGCTCTGCAGCATCCTCAAGAAACAAACTGCCTCCAACCTTCACAAGCCAGTCCATAGTGAACACCTTCGTTAGATTCTTTTAATATAAACCCTTAAATTTAGTCTTTTTAACACAATTTATAATGGATCCTCATTTGTAAGGAGTTTCAACTCCCTAAAGTTTCAACTCTCAACAATATCATCATTATTTCAGGAGTTTCAGCTCCTGAGTTATCTTGTCTATCTTTTCATCCTCATCAGGACCTATTCCAAGGCAAGTTATGGTTGATTCTGGTATTTCAGTGTGCCCTGCATCCCTTACAAGACAGCTTGCTATTCCAGCTGCTTTAACAAGCTCATGAACCTCGAAAAGCTCCTCCAAGCTTTCGACCTTTACAACAACCTTTTTTTCGCCTTCCCTTTCCCATTTCTTTATGGAATTTTCACTGGCCCTTTTGTAGGCCCCTAAACTGCCATGACATGCCTGTGCAGCGATTTTACCCCGGCTCATCTTGAGATCAGCCCTCATAACTATTACCTGTTTCATTTTATTACACCGCGTATAAAAATCAGAATTAAGTTTTAAAATTTGAATCCAGATAAGCATATCCAAAATCAAATAGTATCATTAAATCTCGTGGATATTTTTTAAAAGAGATATTATTTAAATTCTCATGATTCAATCTCTTTCAATGATGAATTATAAAAAACCTTTTATTTTACTATCCCTGTGTATCCTTTATAAATTTAAGTTTTGAATTTATTTTGAATTTATTTAAATTTATTTTAAATCCACTGTTGAATTTATCTTGAATTTTTACTGTGCAATCCAATACAAACCCCAGTAAAGCCATTAAAAAAAAAGTAAAAAATAGAGGAAAGGTTAATCGTTCTCATTGAATGAATTCTGAACGTCCATCCCCGTCTAGGTTACCTTGAAGCTTTTAACTATCATGTCGAAGTTTTCCTTCTGACCGTCGAAGTCTGAAGCCTTTGCACTCAGTGTTATTGCATAGATGTAGTTATTTTTCTCAAAGATGATGATGCTCTCCTTCTTGTCCACTGAACCTATTTTCATGGTGTACGTGAATTCCCTGGCAGTGGATCCGTCAACCGTGAGGTTTGATTCTGATACCACCACAGCACCCTCACCTAGAAGTGCAGATTTACTTGCTGAAACTCCTTCGTCTAAAGTTCCTGTGCTGTTGGTTTTTTGGACGGCTACAAGTGTCTGGTAGGTGTTGTTTGAAATGCTGTCCTCATCTGCCACTGCTGCAACCATTGGTGCAGCTCCCTCAACCTCTGTGCTCATCTGACTTGCAGATAACTTGGTCCAGCCCATTGGATAATCAAAGGAAACACCACTTTCATTGTATGTTTGACTGGTTGATGTTGTACATCCCGATGCAAAAACCACAACTGCTAAAATTGCCAAAACTAAAAAAATGTATCGCTTCATGCTGATCCTCCCCATAGTAATCCCTAATGTCATTACTATTTCTGAAAATCAGAATTAATAAATTTATCTAAAAGTTATTAAAAGAATTGAAGATAAAATGGATTTAAGCTGTAATTATTTCATAATATTAAGCATTGATTAAAAAATGTTAAACAATTCAGTTGTTTAGCTGTTCAATGATTAATGTTAGACAATCTGGGAAAATAGTTATTGATAGCACTTCACGCAACAAGTTAAATCCTTTTTAAATATTAAAGGCCACGTAAGGATTTACAATTAACTAAAACAAAAAATAACCATAATAACAGGTGGTTAGATCACAAAGTAGTTCCCATTTGATGATTCAAAAACCTTTGATGATTCAAATTAAAAAAATGATAAAAAGGGTATTTCAATAAATTGTAGAAGAATTTCAAATTAAATTATTGAACAGATCATTTAAAGAATTATTTTCCTGTTTTCCAGTGACATTGAAGCTTTTAACTACCATGTCAAAGTTTTCCTTCTGGTTGGCAAATTCTGAATCAGGTGCACTTAACGTTAACGAGTAAACTGTGTTGTTTTTAGCTAAAACAACTAAACGTACCTCTTTCTTAACACCGCCCATTGTAACGTTGTAAAGCACATCATGGGCCTTCACTCCGTTGACTGTGATGTTTTTATCCGAGATCATTACGGCTTTCTTATCCTTCTGAAGATCCGCCTTGCTTGCTGCAACTATCTCGTCCAGTGTCCCAGACTGATTGGTCTTCTGTACTGTTACCATAGTTACGTAACTGCTGTTCTGGGCGTTGTTGGAATCTCCAACAACTGCTATGGTTGGACTTGATGAAGTGGAGTTTATGTTCCAGTCCTTTGCAGAAAGCTGGTTCCATGTACCTGGATAATTGAAGGAAACCCCATTATCACTGTAAGTTTGGGGTGTTAATGCCTTGTAAACTGATAAACTTGATAAAACGACCAAAACAATTAGGAATAAGACTGTGTACCATTTCATTTCATATCCTCCTTGCAGACACTGTTAATACTACGTGTAAGTTTGAATAAATTTTGAATTGAATTAGAATTGGAGATGTGAAGCTTAAAGGGAATCTTTTATCCAGAACTGACCCAAGATTGAATAGATTGTTAAACCCCTCTTTCTTCTTAAACCAGTCTTTTTCCTGCCCGTTCAGTATCAACGGAGTAAACCTCTAAGCCTGGAATTATAACCCTTACAACAGGTATTCCTATGTTGGAACGGGTTAAATTAGAATAAAGAACATTTTTGAATCCACAGTTTCCAAGCATCTTCAAAGCCGTGTTTATATCTTCCCTGAAGGAAGATCCTGACCTGTTTTTAATTTCAGAAAGACCTATGATCTCCTCAGAATCCCCAAACCAGTGCTTGTTGATACGTTTCATGCGTTCGTATCCGGCCTTTCTCATGAAAACCGCTCTGACGGTATCTTCCCTTGTTCCGTGTATCTGGGTTGCCCTGCTCTGTGCAACTTCAGTTAAAGCCCTAATAGCTGCTATTTCAGGGTCTAGATGGGTTCCAACACCTAACGTTAAGAGTGCAGGGTCTTTGAGAACAGGATCATCTGAAACCGCAGCTATGGTGGATATCTTTATATCTGCAGTCAGATCCATGAGTTTCACGTTGATGCCTGCATCACTGAACTTCTGGATCAAACCATTTATAAGTGGATTTTCAGCTTCACTGCAATCTATTTCAGGTTTCAAACTACGGTGGGCCTCGAATATGCTCCATGCATCCCTTTCAACAACCTCCATCATGCCGTGGAAAACTGCTTCCTCAATCCTGTTTCCAGATGCCAGACCGTTGGTGTTGGATTTGAAGAGCTTCAAACTGTCTTTGAGATTGTAGGGGTGATAAACAGCATTTGCAGGGATCATGTGCTCAGTTTCATCCTTTAAATCCACAGCTTTAACCCATTCTATCCTGGATTCCGGGTTGAACTGTTGGTTTGGGAGTATGAGGGACCTTGGATCCACTGCAGCGTCAATCTCTTCAAAAAGTCCTGAAACCATCTTATCCCTGTCTGAGTCCTGAATCTCAGCAGAGTACCTTTCAAATGATTCCATCATTGCAGATGCCTTTGCCTGTGTTTTTGTAGCGCCCTTACCGGCATATATGCTCACAGCACCATCTGCAGCCATTGGCCGTATTGCAGAGTAGACAGGCACCCCCAAACGGTCCAGGTGAGTTATATCTGCAACTCTTGTAACACCTGCAGTCTTCAATTTTCCTTCAACATTTTTTATAGTGTCTTCAGGGGCGACGGACCTGTGTGTGCATCCAAAATATTTTATTGGAACCTCTTGAAACATTTAATCACGTAAAACCTGTTTATCTTTAATAAATTCTCTAAAGCAAATATCGTTTATGGGATCTATCCTTTGGATTAGCTTTAGCATTCATGTCTTAAAATTTTTTGGTAGGTTTTTTGGTAGCGCACCGATCCTTCATTGGGAAGCAGAGGATAGGACAAAATTCAAGGATACCTTCCCAAAGGGATACCTTCCCTATGGACATGAATTACCCCATCATTTCTTTGGAAATATTAAAGGAAATTTAAGGGTATTCTAAGGTTGAAATTAATCTCCATTAAATTCCCATACCTTGAAGGGTTAAAAATGCTTTTACAGTTAAAATTAGGGCAACAACAGTCACTATTCCCCATATGACAGGATTCCATTTTATCACCTTCGCACCGTCCAGTATAGCTACTGGTACGAGGTTGAAGAATGCCAGGAAACTGTTGATTGCAAATCCCAGAATGATGATGGTTGAGATCTCGTAACTTAAAATATCCGTTGGTGATGTTGAAACCATTGGCAGGAGTGCCATGAATAGGATTGCAAGGCAGATGTTTGTGAGGGGACCTGCAATGGATATTTTACCGTTTTCTTCCTTTGAGATGTATTCTCCCTGAATGTAAACAGCTCCTGGAGCTGCAAAAACAAATCCGAATGCAGCTGTTATAATTGCAAGCAGCAGTCCCTGGATCCACATCCTGAACTCTGCCTGAAATCCGTAGTGAATTGCAACGAACTTATGTGCGAGTTCATGGAGTACGAATCCAAGCCCTACTGCAATGAAAGTGGCCGGAATGAGGTACACCACACTTTCAAGAATGTTACTGCTTCCCATGCTGAAGAGGTAGGCGAATATTGCTGCAATAACCGTCATTGAAATGATTATATCCCTGACTTCATGGGCTGTGAATTTTACCATACTTATAGAAGACGTAACTTATCACTTATAATGATTTCCCCGATCATATGACAAAATTCATTCAATATCATTAATGAGTTCTTAGTAAAAAAAATAATATCTTAATGATTTTTTCTTAAAAAAATAGGTTTTAAATGAGTTTTAATAAAAAAATTAGGTTCTTAATGAGTTCTTAATAAAAAATATTTTCTTGAAGTGTAAAATATTTATTTTAAAGGTTTATTTTCAAGTTAATTTTCTTTTAAATTTGTATATTCCTTCTAAAGCTTTATGGTCCTTTTAAAGTCTTATGATCCTTTTAAGTCCCATACTTCTTATAAAGTTCTATAATCCTTCTAAAGTCACACCCTCTTAAAGCCCATACTCATTTAAACCTATATCCTTTGTTTATATTTAAGTTCCTTAAAGGATATTATGAATTTGGTCCCATCATGAGGTATGAGTTCTATGATTCCGTCAAGCTGTTTTACGAGAGTATATATAAGTTGTAATCCCAGTGTTTTGGTTTCAAGGATGTTGAAATCATTCGGAACTCCAACTCCATCATCTGAAATCTCAAGAATAATGTTTTCATCTTCAGCCCAGAGTTTGATACTTATCTCACCACATCTATCCCCTGGGAAGGCATACTTAATGGAATTGGTCACAACTTCGTTGATTATGAGCCCGCAGGGTATTGCTGTGTCTATTCCTAGATTAACATCCTCAACATCCACAACCAGTTTTACAGTATCTGGATCCACAACGTAGGAATGGAAGAGGTAGGTTGTCAGGTTCTTGATGTACTCACCGAAGTTTATCTTGGTGAAGTTTCTTGACATGTAAAGCTTTTCATGTATCATTGCCATGGATTTCACACGGTTCTGACTGTCCTTGAACACGTCAAGGGCATCTTCATCGGTTATGTACCTTGATTGAAGACTTAGAAGGCTTGAAATTATCTGCATGTTGTTTTTAACACGATGATGAATTTCCATGAGGAGGATGTTCTTTTCTTCAAGGGACGCTTTTATTTTATCCTCTGCTTCCTTACGTTCGGTTATGTCACGGGCAACCATTACCATGTAAACTTCATAACTGAACTTAACCACAGTGACGCTTATTTCAAAGGGTATCTCCCCACCTGAAACATCCCTCAGGTGTGTGACTATGTTCTGTTTTCCCTTAGATGTTCCACCATCCACCAGGTCCTTAAACAATTGTTTGAGACGATTTCTGTCACATGAAACCACCAGATCCCCCATTGACATGTTTAGAAGATGTTTTGTTGAGTATCCAAGGTGCCTGGAAGCAGCTTTGTTGATATCTACAAAACGTCCTGAAGGGATTTCAATGAGAAAAATGGCATCGTTACTCTCATCTAACAATGATTTAAACCTTTCAAGCTCATCAAGTCTTTTTCGAAGCTCGGGATAGTAACTCTTCCTTATGGATGATTCTCCAAGGCCAATGATCTTCTCACGCAGGGTTTTCAATTCAGCATCGTTAAAGGGCATCTCTAAATACCTCCACAACTTCATCCTTATATGGTTTCCGTGGGTTTGTAACGATACATGGATCAAGCATAGCTACATCTGCAAGTTCATCCAGGTCAGATTCATCAACACCAAAATCTTTAAGGGTTTTATCAAGACCCACTCTTTTTTTAAGTTCATTTATTCCTTTGATGAGTTCTGATTTTACTTCTTTGTCTGTGTTAAGTCCCATTGTCCTGGCCAATTCCATGTAACGTTCTGGTTCTGCCTGAAAGTTGAAGTTCACAACATGTTCCATTAGGATGGCGTTGCATTCTCCATGGGGCAAATCCATTGATCCACCCAGACTATGGGCCATTGCATGGGTAAGTCCTAAACTTGCATTTGAAAATGCCAGACCTGCATGAAGACTTGCCAACATTAGATTCGTTCTTAGATTGAGGTTTTCAGGATCAGATATTACAGGGATGATGTTTGAGCTCACAAGTCGAATAGATTCCAATGCATGGAGGTCTGTCACAGCAGAACTTGCATTGGATACATAAGATTCCATGGCATGGCTCAAGGTGTCGAAGGCTGTTTGAACAGTCATGTCACAGGGCATGGTTGTTGTGGTAACTGGATCGATGAGGGCAACATCCGGGACAAGTGTTTTGCTTATTATACCCATTTTAAGGTGTCGTGACCTGTCAGATATTATTGCAAACTGTGACACATCTGCAGAGCTACCTGCCGTTGTTGGGATACAGATGAGGGGAGGTGCAGGTAATCCAACCTTATCAACACCTTCAAATTCAGTTATGTGTTTCTTGTTGGAGCTTACAATACCTATGCCCTTTGCACAGTCCATGGGACTTCCCCCACCCACTGCAACGATCACATCACATTCTTCCGCCCTGTAGATCTCAGCCCCCTCCATAACATCTTCAACCCTTGGGTTGGGATTTACATGGGAATATGTGGTGTAATGAAGTCCCCCGTCATTCAGGGAATCTGTAACATCATCCAGCCATCCAGAAGCCATAACACCAGGATCAGTGACTACAAAAACATTTCTGCCACTGAAATTTCTTGCGTAACGCCCTGCCAGCAATCTGGCATCGTTACCAAAAATAAATTCTGGTGCAACGAATTTTCGAAGTTCAGATCCAGTTACCCTACCACCAACCTCAACCATTAACGAATCAACTCCTTTTTTCAGCAGTTCCCTGAAGTTCATGAGAGTGAAATGCTGTTAACAATTATTTGGAGGTTCCACTATAAAATTTTTTCAACCCCGATTAAAAAACACAGCACTGACTGATTCCACCTAATAATCATAAAACCATGTAAATCCCAAAAAGGGGGTTCTGAAACGGAGGTGAACCTTTAAATCGTAGGAAACAATCACGGAGTTAAACCTAAAATCTGAAGTTAAACCTAAAATCCTGTGGGGGGATAAATCTGGAGGCAAACCCGTGGGGCAAATCTTAAAATCTTGAAGCCTACAAAAGGTAGAAACAGATCTAGTATGTGTCCTGAAAAATGATGGAACACAGAATTATAGAAGGGATTTTTATGGTAAGCAAATGCGAATATTGTCAGTTAGATGGAGGTTACGGTGAATTAATCCATGAAACAGACTGCTGGAAAATATTTCTTGCTCCAAGCCAGAGGTACCTTGGAACCTGTGTTGTTGCTTTGAAGAGGCCGTGTAAAAACTTGGCTGAACTTGAAACCTGTGAATGGGCAGATTTTGCAGAAACCGTCAAGAAACTGGAAGGTTCCCTGGATGAAGCATTCAAACCCACACTTTACAACTGGAGCTGTTTTAAAAATGCAAGCTTCAGGAATGAAAGCCCCAACCCTGAAGTTCACTGGCATTTCATACCCCGTTACAAGACAAAGGTTGAATTTGCAGGGATTTCCTTTGAAGATCCAGACTTCGGTTACATACCCCAGCCCGTAGAAAAAAGGGTTTTAGATGAGGTTATGGTCAAAATCAAAGCTGAAATCCTAAAAAACCTCTAAAAGTAATTCTAAAATATTTTCAACTAAAATAAATAACTAAAATAAATAATTTTGAATCATAAATAATAATTCTAGAAACAATAATTTTAAACCAAAATACAATTTAAAATTACAATCAATATTTAAACCTAATCTAAAGGCACAGTAAACCTGTAAAGTGTGCACAATTCAATTTTAAAAACATTTCATCTTGATCTAAAACTTACAAATGGAGATGTAAATTTTGAGCAGAAAATTATCAGGAATACTCAACAGCATGCATGAGAAAAACATGGATGCATTGATAGCAGTTAAACCAGAAAACATACGTTACCTAACAGGTTTTAACCCTTCAAGCTTTTCTTTGCTTTTATTAAAAGATGAACCAGTTCTTTTCGCATCCAAATTGGATATCGAAGATGCTTCCCAAAGCTCCAAAGTTCCAGTTGAAGAGTTGAAATCCCTGAAGGATATTAAAGAACTTCTCAAGGGAAAAATTGGAATAGAAAGTTCAATGACCGTTGAAACCTACAAAAAGCTGTCAAACAATTTTAAAGCAGACATAACCGATCTGATAGAAGTTTCAAGAATGGTTAAATCTCCAGATGAAATTGAAAACATCAAAAAAGCCCTTGAAATTGCTGAAAAATCCTTTGAAGATGTTGAGTTTTCAGGAACTGAGAAGGAGGCTGCTGCAAAGTTGGAGTACAACATGATGGTCCTCGGATCAAGTAAACCCTCCTTTGAAACCATTGTTGCATCGGGTGAAAGATCCAGCCTTCCACACGGAACCCCACGAGTTACAAAAATTGAAAGTCCCGTTGTTATTGATTGGGGAGCTGTCTACAATGGCTATGCATCTGACACCACGCGTACAATTATAGAAACAGAAAAACAGGAAGAAATATTTAACATCGTGCTTGAAGCGAATAAAAAAGCTGTTTCTGCAATAAAACCGGGCGTGAAAACTTCAGAAGTTGATAAAGCTGCAAGAGATGTTATAGAAGAGTATGGTTATGGTGACGCATACATACACTCAACAGGCCATGGTGTTGGACTTGAAATTCATGAAATGCCATCACTATCTCAAAAAGACAACACAACACTTGAGAAAGGAATGATTGTAACGATTGAACCAGGAATTTATCTTGAAGGAGAATTTGGAGTTCGTGTTGAGGACATGGTCCAAATAACTAATAAAGGAAAGGTTTTGAACAAATTAAGCCATAAGTTAACCTTTTAAATTTTTTAGGGCCTTGAAGCCGTGAATGTGGAAATCAACAATGAATCCTGATCCCCTGGAACACGCATAGGTAGATATATTAATATATGGAATGAGTAATATACTAAAATAATTAGATATTTCAAAAAGGTGAAAAAATGGCAATTATACCCACTGCATTGTCACCGTTGTCCCAATCTATAGACGACATGGTGCCTGACAAATACCTGGTTCTTGTACAGGAAAATCTCATAAGGGCAGGCATTTACGTTAAGGCATCTGATATTATAACTCTTATGCTTGTTTTTGGTATTGGTTTAGCAGCGCTTGTATTTGTTTTGTTCATGGTACTTGGAATCGAACCCATTTTAGGTGCATTAATAGGTTTCATAGCACCATTTGCTATAGTTTTAGCATGGTTGTTCTTTGCAATGGAAAAAAGAGTCGATGCAATAGAACAGAGCACCCCTGACTTTCTGAGGCAGATTGCATCCCTCCTAAGAGCAGGTGTTGGTATTGAAACTGCAATGGAGGATATCTCAAAGCAGGGAAGTGGACCATTAACCGAAGAGCTGAGACGATCTGTCATTGAAATAAAGATAGGAAGCAGCTTTGAAGATGCACTTTTAGCCATGGGAACCCGTTTGAAATCCAAAAATCTTGACAGAACATTTAGAATGATTCTTGAGGGAAGAAGGGTGGGGGGAAGCCTTTCAGATGTTATTGAAACTGTTGCAGAAGATTTAAGAGCTGTACTTGCATTGAAACGTGAAAGAAAGGCCAACGTTATGATGTCAGTGATGTTCCTTTTGATAGCAGCGGTTATAGCTGCACCATTTGCACTTGGAATGATAATGACCTACTCCTCCTTCATTGCATCAGTGGGTAAAGCAAATGCACTGGCTGATGCAGCTTACACCGCTGCAAGTGGGTACATCATCATACATTCAGTCATAGCCAGTATATTAATGGGAATCGTTTTGTATGGAAATGCCAAAAAGGGAGTCAAATTTGCATTGGGAGTGGTACCTGCTTCGTACATGATATTTTATCTGGCAGGAACATTGGCCATGTCTTTATTCGCCATGTGATTATCCGGTACAGCAGAATGTCTCTTACATTAAATGAGGGTGTTGGAAATGAATATGATAAAAGATGAAAATGGACAGGGTTCAGCTGAACTCATTCTGGTTCTTGGTGGGATGATTGTAATAGTAATTGCTGCTGCAGTTTTTTACAAGAACTACCTTGCAGGGATTGGAAGCGATATCAACAACACTGATGTTAATGCGACAGTGACCAAAATACAAGCATTAAACGATACAATCAAAAACATGTGAATGAATACAATTAACCATTAAAACCTATGAAAGCCTAAATAAAAGTTTATTGAATTTTTATAAATTATTTATCACTTTTTTATATTAAACAATTAATATCACTTTTTTTAATTTTTTTTGATGAGGTTAAAAACATGAAAATGTTCATAAACGGAAATCTGATTGATAAATCTGAAAAGATAGACGTTAAAAATCCTTTTAATAATGAAACAATTGATACGGTTCCTGAGGGTAGTAGAGAAGACGTTAAAATTGCCTTGGAAGCTGCAAACAAGGCAAAGAAGGTTCTTGGAGATATGTCTGCCCGTAAGATCTCAAGGATACTCTACGATGTATACGAAGTTGTTCTGAAGTCCCAGGAGGAATTTTCCAGGATCATAACCCTTGAAACAGGTAAACCTATAAAGGATTCCCGGGATGAAATGAAACGTTCTGTTCTAACCCTGCAGCTGGCAGCTGAAGAAGCCAAAAGGATCTACGGTGAAACAGTCCCCATGGATGCAGGTATAGGTGGTAGAACTGCCCTTGGAATTACAATGAAAATACCATTAGGGGTTGTGGCTGCAATAACCCCCTTCAACTACCCAGTTAACCTTGCAGTGCATAAGATAGCCCCTGCACTTGCAGCAAAAAATAGTGTGGTTTTCAAACCTTCAAAGGAAGCTCCACTTGCATCATTGAAGCTTGGAGAGGTGCTGGGCCATCACCTTCCAGATGGTGCTGTAAACGCAGTAACCGGTCCTGGAAGTGTTGTTGGGGATGAACTTGTAACCAACCCCATTGTTAACAAGGTCTCCTTCACAGGAAGCGTTGAAACAGGTAACGCCATAGCCAACAGGGCAGGTATGAAGAAGTTGACACTTGAACTTGGTGGAAACGATCCAATCATAGTTCTGGAGGATGCAGACCTTGAAAAAACGGTAGTTTCTACAGCCAGAGGAGCTTACCTCAACGCAGGGCAGGTCTGCATAGGTGTGAAACGCATAATCGTCCAAAAGAGTGTTGCAGAGGAATTCATTGATTTAATCCTTAAAGAAACCCGAAAACTTAAGATGGGTGACCCAATGGATCCTGAAACAGACATCGGACCGTTGATAAACGAGGAAGCAGCCATAAACGTAGCAAGAACAGTTGAAAATGCTTTGGAAAATGGGGCTCAGCTTTTACTGGGTGGCAAAAGGGAAGGCGCATTTTACACTCCTACAGTGCTCGACATGGTTGATCCTGGGATGGATATGGTGTGCCATGAAACCTTTGGACCTGTAGCACCCATAATAAGGGCAGAAACTGTTGATGAAGCCTTCAGTATTGCTAATAACACTCCTTACGGACTTCAGGCAGGTGTTTTCACGAGTAGTATCGAAAATGCACTTAAGGCTGCAAGGACCATAGAAGCTGGGGGCGTTATGATCAACAAACAGCCAACCTTCAGAACTGACAACATGCCATTTGGAGGTTTTAAAATGAGCGGTATGGGTAAAGAAGGTGTTAAATATGCTGTTGAGGATATGACACGTACCAAGCTCGTGGTTTTTGGATGAACATGTCAAGCTAATGAGGTTCATCTGAATTTAAACTCAGAAATTATTAAATCTTAAAAAAAACCATC
>ENA-UOOE01001523-UOOE01001523.1-fermentation-metagenome-genome-assembly--contig:-NODE-1523-length-19320-cov-3.704646_pt1 | contig 19320 bp, 16 predicted proteins | sample MGYA00245776_ERZ724021 | MGnify/ENA primary metagenome ERZ724021 (study PRJEB28704, sample SAMN03018321) | fermentation metagenome | biome: anthropogenic terrestrial biome; feature: soil; material... | reverse complement strand
ATAGAAAAATTAATGTAGAAACTTCAGTACCTTGGGAGTTTTCGAGAATACTAAAATAATATAAAAGAGGTGAAGTTTTATGTGGTTTGATAAAAGCAAAGAAGAGGTTATTAAGGAATTATCCGTAGATACTATAAATGGTATTACATCTGAAGAAGCAGCTAAAAGAAAGGAAAAATATGGCGCTAATGAATTAACAGAAAAAAAGGGGAAATCAAAACTTAGATTATTTTTTGAACAATTAAATGATCCTCTTATCTATATTTTATTAGTTGCTGCAGCAATTTCAGGTATTCTTGGAGAAACAGCTGATGCTGTAATTATAGCCTTTGTAGTGGTTTTAAATGCAGTAATAGGAATGGTACAGGAATCAAAAGCAGAAAAGGCTTTAGAAGCTTTAAAAAAGTTAGCAACTCCTAAAGCCATAGTAAAAAGGGATGGAGAGCTAAAAGAAATCCCTTCAGAGGATGTAGTGCCAGGGGATATAATAGTTTTAGATGCAGGCAGATATGTCCCTTGCGATATAAGACTTATTGAAACTGCTAATTTAAAAGTTGAGGAATCTGCTCTAACTGGAGAATCAGTGCCAGTAGAAAAAGATGCAGAACTTATTTTAGATAGTAATGGAACAGCCTTAGGTGACCAGAAGAATATGGCATTCATGTCCACTCTTGCAACATATGGAAGAGGTTCAGGAGTAGCCGTATCTACAGGAATGGATACAGAAATAGGTAAAATAGCAAAAATGCTAGAAAATCAAGAAGAAGACCTAACTCCTCTACAAAAAAAGTTAGCTGAACTTGGCAAAATGTTAGGTATTGCTGCTTTAGGAATATGTGCTGTAATGTTTTTAGTTGCAATAATTCAAAAAAGAGATGTATTTGAAATGTTTTTAACTGCAATAAGTTTAGCAGTAGCTGCTATTCCTGAGGGGTTGCCAGCAATAGTTACCATAGTTCTTGCAATGGGCGTACAAAAGATGATAAAGAAAAATGCCATAGTAAGAAAGCTTCCAGCAGTAGAAACTTTAGGTGCTGTTAATGTAATATGTTCTGATAAAACAGGAACACTTACTCAAAATAAAATGACTGTAACTAGATTCTATGCAGACAATTACCTAGGGAATATAAATACACTAAAAATAGATAATCCAATTCATAGGTTATTATTAGAAAACTTAGTACTATGCAATGATGCAACTTATTCTGAAGATTCTAAGACAGGAGACCCTACAGAAATAGCATTGCTTGAAGCTGGGTTTAAATATAACTTAATAAAAGCAGATTTGGATAAAAAACGTACAAGAGTTAATGAAATACCTTTTGAATCTGATAGAAAACTTATGACTACAGTAAATGAATATGATGATAAATACTATGTAATGACAAAAGGAGCTACGGACAATTTAATAAAGCTATGCAATAAAGCTTATATAAATGGAGAAATAGTTCCAATAACGGAAGAAATTAAGGAGAATATTACTAAGGCTTCTATCGCTATGTCTAATGATGCTCTAAGGGTTTTAGGAGCAGCATTTAAAACTACAGAATCCAAAGATATAGAAATAGATTCTTTAGAAAAAGACTTAGTATTCATAGGATTGGTAGGAATGATTGATCCACCAAGAGAAGAAGTTAAGGATTCCATTGCTGAATGTAAAAAATCTGGCATAAAGACTATAATGATTACAGGAGATCATAAGAATACTGCCTTTGCCATAGCTAAAGAATTGGGCATTGCAGAGGAAGAATCGCAAGCAGTATTTGGAGCAGAAATAGATAAGATAAGTGATGAAGAGCTAGCTAAAAAGGTAGATAATCTAAGAGTATTTGCCAGAGTATCACCAGAACATAAGGTTAGAATAGTTAAAGCCTTCAAAGCTAATGGAAACATAGTATCCATGACAGGAGATGGCGTAAATGATGCTCCTTCATTAAAGATGGCCGACATAGGTGTAGCTATGGGTGTCACAGGCACTGATGTAGCCAAAGGTGCTTCTGATATGATTTTAACAGATGATAATTTTTCAACCATTGTTTCAGCTATTAAAGAAGGAAGAAATGTTTTTAATAACATAAAAAAATCTATAGTATTCTTATTATCTTGTAATATAGGTGAAATATTGTCACTTTTCTTTGCTATACTTTTTGGATGGCCTTCACCATTGAAACCAGTACATTTGCTTTGGGTTAACTTAATTACTGATAGTTTACCAGCTCTATCATTAGGTGCTGATCCAGGAGACCCAGATGTTATGAAGGAAAAACCAAGAGATCCTAATGCTAGTTTATTTGCAGGCGGTACAGGAGCATTTTTGATACTAAATGGTTTACTTATTGGATTCTTAACCTTAGTTGCTTTTGTAGTAGGAATAAAAGTTTATACAGGAAGCACTACTTTATTTCCGTTAGTTCCTAAAGATATACCAGAGGCAGCAGTAACTCATGCTCAGACTATGGCTTTTGTAGTATTAAGTGTATCACAATTATTCCATGCACTTAACTTAAGACATCCAAGCAAATCCATATTCCAAGTAGGGGTATTTACTAATAAATATCTAATAGGCTCTATATTAATAGGTATATTCCTACAGGACGTAGTAATAACAGTACCATTCTTTAGAAATGTATTCGAAGTATTTGATCTTTTACCAAGAGATTGGTTTTTAGTAGGTATATTATCTATTGTACCTTTAGTAGTTAATGAAATAGCTAAGATCTTTATTAGGGCTAGAAATAAATAATTTAAAAAAGCTAGTTTAGAGTTTTTCTCTTAACTAGCTTTTTATATCAATTATTAATTCTTTATATCAATCCCTTTGATTTTAAAAAATTTCTTGCTACTTTATCAGGGTCTTTACCTAGTTTGTCACATTGATAATTCAATTGCCTCATGGTGTCATCATCTAGGACTCCTCCCAAGCTATCTAATAGAGGCTTAACTTCAGGATACTTTTTCAATGTATCTGCTCTTACCACAGGAACAGCTTCATAAGGTGGAAAGAACTTTTTATCATCCTTTAAAACCTTTAAATCAAAAGCTACCAATAGTCCATCTGTGGAGAAAGCATCTGTTACGTCAGTTTTTTTAGAATCTATGGCAGTATATCTTAATCCAGAATCCATGCCTTTAATATCCTTAAAGTTCATTCCGTATTTTTTACTTAGACCTATTAGCCCATCATCTCTACCTATAAACTCATAAGTAGCTCCCAGCACCATTTGATTGCTTATCTTCGATAAATCGGAAAAAGTATTTAAGTTATATTTTTCTGCATCTTCTTTTCTTACTGCTAAAGTATAGGTGTTGTTAAAGCCAAGAGGCTTTAACATTTCTAAGTTATATTTTTCTTTAAATTCATTTTTAGTTAATTTATAGGCTTCAGAAGGGTCAGTTATAATATCCTTCTTTAATATACTTACAAGTGCAGTACCGGTATATTCAGGATATATATCTACTTCACCCTTATTAATGGCTTTGAAAACCACATCTGTACCTGCCAAATCAAATTTTCTTTCAACTTTTATATCGGTTTTTTCTTCAAGTAATATTGCAAACATATTGGCAAGTAATTTGTTTTCAGTGTAGTTTTTACTGCCTACTACAATTCTATCCCCTTTACTAAAGGCGCTGGTAAATAGCGGAATAAGTATGATGCCAACAAGTATAGCAGATACTATGGCCATAGATCTTTTCTTTAATTTATTTTTTTTATTTTTAGGTTCTACCATTTTTTCTATTCTACCTATGACAAAGTCCATAATTAGAGCTAGTATACATGAGGGAATAGCGCCAGCTAAAATCATATTGGTATTAACAGTTTGAACTCCTGTATAAATGTAGCTTCCAAGACCACCTGCACCTATAAATGCTGACATAGTCATAAGTCCCACAGCAGTAACAGCAGATATTCTTACACCTGCCATTATTATTGGAAGTGCAAGAGGAAGCTGTACCATTCTTAGCAGTTGACCCTCTGTCATTCCCATGGCTTGTCCTGCTTCTATAGTTGCAGGGTTTATATTAATAAGCCCTGTATAGGTGTTTTTTATTATAGGTAAAAGAGAGTATAAGCATACCATGATTATAGCAGGGACTTCGCCTATTCCAAAAAATGGAATTAGGAAACCCATTAAAGCTAAACTTGGTATAGCTTGAAGCACATTAGCTAATCCAATTATTGGGGGAGCTAATTTTTTCTTCTTTGATATAAGTATACCAATAGGAATTCCTATTAATATAGCAATTATAACAGCTAAAACTGATAGCTGAAGGTGTTTAATGGTAAGTGAAAATATTTCACCTTTCTTATTCATAAAAAAGTTAAAAAAACTACCTGATTTCATAAATTATTACACCACCTCGTATAAAAGTTTTTCTTCAAATAATGTAATTAAGCTGCTCTTTGTTACCAATCCTTTTAAACACCCATTTTCATCCACTATTGGAACAAACCCAACGTTATTTTTATTCATAATCTTTAGTATTTCACCTATGGAATCATCAGTTTTAGCGTAAATTAAATCTTTAGTCATAATAGAGCCTAGTTTTACACTAGAGGAAGTTATATTCCCTTGTATATCCTTAGATGTTACTATTCCAATTAATATATCATTATTGTCTACTACAAGAAGGCTGTCAACTTTGTTTCCTTTCATTATTTCAATGGCTTGAAGTATTGTTCTATTAGGAGAAGAGGTTATAGGATTTCTAATCATTATATCCTCAGCCTTAATAAATTCAGGCTTATTCCATAATCTATTTTTTCCTATAAAATCTTCTACAAAGCTTTTTTCAGGGTTTCTTAATATATTTTCTGGAGTATCAAATTGTATTACATCTCCACCAGCCATAATACAAATTCTATCACCTAATTTTAAGGCTTCATCCATATCGTGAGTAACAAAGATTATGGTCTTTTTTAGTTCCTGCTGAAGTTTAAATACTTGCTCCTGCAAAGAGTTCCTAGTGATAGGGTCTAAGGCACTAAAGGGTTCATCCATTAGAATAATATCAGGATTTGTAGCCAAAGCTCTAGCCACCCCTACTCTTTGCTGCTGTCCACCACTTAGTTCATCTGGATATCTATCTGTATACTTATCTGGATCTAATCCTACTAAGGATAGAAGCTCTTTTGATCTAGCCCTTCTCTTCTCCAAGGGCCATTTTTTTAAATACGGTACAAGTTCAATATTTTCTCCTATATTCATATGTGGAAATAACCCTGTCTGCTGTATAACGTATCCAATATTTCTTCTAAGTTCTATAGTATTCTTTTTGGATATGTCTTCTCCATCTATTAATATAGAACCTGAAGTAGGACTTATTAGCTTGTTTATCATTTTTAAAGTAGTGGTTTTACCACAGCCACTAGGTCCAATAAGTACCAATAACTCTCCATTGTTTATTGTTAAGTTTATATTATTTAATACTGTATTATTTTTAAAGCTCTTATGCACATTTTTGAATTCAATCATTTTTATATCCCCCTCATACAATAAATTCAAAGTAACAACTTTATTACAATATTGGAGATGCTACTTGTAAAATTTATTGTAACACTAAAAATGTTACTTGTAAAATTCTGTGGACAATTATTAATATAATATTAACATTTTATATAAATAGAAAATGGAATGGTTATAATAATATTCTTATAAAATAATAAGTGAACTATTAGGCTTTTTGATATAGAATAATATATAATAGTAATATATAATAAATTATTTATGGTATTGTGAGGGATTGATTATGGAAATATCTAGGGTGGGTAATAGCTCTCCAGTAAAATCTGGTGATAATAAAATTATATCAAATAAAAAAGATTTTTCTCAAAGCTTTAGCTTTGCTAGGGAAAGAAAGTCACAAGCACAATTAAAAGAAATGTTAGGGGATATAAAGAAAAAAGGCAATAGATTATCAGTAACCAAATGTTACGCAGATGTAGCTGCTTATAAAAAGATAATAAAAGAATATTTAAAGTCTGTTTTAGGTTATATGTATAATGTAAAAAAGGATATAAGCTTTTGGCAGACACAATATTTTATTACGGTGGACACTATTGATAAAAAGCTAGAGGAGCTTACGCAAATGTTATTGAGTGGCGAAAAAGAAAATTTGAATATAGCCAGCAGTATTGATGAAATTACAGGGCTATTAGTAGACATATATAAATAAAAACAAGGGTAATTGGATTAAAACACCACCAATTGCCCTATTTTTTTGTAAGCACATTAATAATTATGTTAATATAAAATAGGGTGATTCTATGGGAAAAGAAATAAAAAAGGATTTATTAGAAGAATATGTGCTAATGGCTAGCATGATTAAATGGGTAGTATTATCAGTAATAATAGGACTGGTAGTTGGTGGAGCTACTGCCTTGTTTGTTAAGCTAGTATATGTAAGTTCTTCTATAGTTCATAAGAATAAATATTATTTTTTATTTATGCCTTTAGCATTTTTCTTGAGTAGCTTTATAGTTCTAAAGCTAGCACCAGAAGCTAAAGGTCATGGTACGGAAAAAGCTATAGAAGCAGTAAATAAAAAAGAAGGCAGAGTAGATATAAAGGTTGTACCTGTAAAACTGCTTACAACTTTAATAACTATAATATTTGGTGGTTCAGTTGGATTGGAAGGTCCAGCAACACAAATTGGTGCAGGAATATCATCTAAAATTGGAGAGATGCTAAAACTAAAAAATATTGATAGAAAAAGAGTGGCAGTTTGTGGTATAGCCTCAGGATTTGTAGGAGTATTTGGAGCTCCCGTGGGAGCTGCTATTTTTGCAGCGGAAGTATTGTATATAGGCCAATTTTCCTATCTGGCATTATTTCCTTCTTTAATATCTGCATTTGTAAGCTTTTTTGTAGGAAAGGCTTTAGGTACAAAAACATTAATCAAATATTTTATAAATATAAAAGAATTTAGTACTGGAATAATGCTTTTAAGAATGATTTTGTTTGGAATAGTTATAGGTATACTTGCTATGGTTTTCATAAGATTCGTAAATAGGGTAGAACGTTTTTTTCAAAAATTGAATATATATGCACCTTTAAAAGGAATTATAGGGGGATTATGTGTATTATTAATAGTATTAGTTACTGGAAGTCATGATTATATGGGAATAGGGGAAGAAGTGATTGAAAGAGCAGTTACTGGGCAAAGTATTAATCCATTAGCTTTCTTTTGGAAAACCTTAACCACTTCTTTAACTTTAGGTTCTGGTGGAAGCGGAGGAATACTTACTCCTATGTTATATGTAGGTGCTGCTACGGGAAGTGTTTGGGCCCATATAGTAAATGGCGGCAGTACCTTTTATGCTGCAGTAGGAATGGTATCTTTTTTAGCTGCTTGTACCAATACTCCTATTGCAGGAATAGTTATATCAATGGAGTTATTTGGATCTGATGTAGGTATGTATGCGGCTATTGCTTGTGTTATAGCTTACCTTATAGTAGGGCATAAGAGCATATATCCAACTCAAATATTAGTTAAAAGTAAGACTCCATCTCTTTTTATGGATACGGATTGTGAAATATGTAAGGCAGATAAAAAGTTTACCATAAAAAATAAGGTGTTGAGGAATATTGTTAAAAGAGACAGATGATAATATAAATTAAAGGGGGTCACTAAAGCATATGATAGAAAAAATACAAAGTGAACTTCAAGAAATAGCGGAAACTATTAAAGCAATTGTGAACATAGATATAACTATTATGGATAAGAATCTTAAAAGAATTGCAGGCACCGGAAAGCTAAAAAATAAAATTGGCTCTAGGGGTCCTGAAAATTCAGTTTTCCAAAAATGCATAGATACAGGGAAAAGCTATTTCATAAGTAATCCTGTAAATTGTGAAGAATGTTTAAGCTGTGAAACAAATGATAATTGTAAAGAAAAGGCAGAAGTTTGCTTCCCTATAATAATAGAAGGAAAAGTTGAAGGAGTTATAGGGATGATAGCTTTTTCTGAAAAACAAAAGTCTATTTTCTTAAAAAAACAGGAAAGCTATAAAGATTTTGATAATAGATTGAGTGAACTTATATCCTCTCGTGTTAAAGAAAATACTATTTCAAATAGATTGAAATATAAATCTGTTGAGTTGCTGACAGTAATCGATTCTGTAGATGAGGGAATTATAATCATAGGTAAAAATAATATTATATTATCTGTCAATGAGTACATAAGGAAGGAACTAGGGAAAGGAAATATTGTAGGTAAAAATATAGAAATAATATTACCAGCTTTTATTGTAAATAAATTTAAAGAAAAGAATTATAAATTACAAGAAGAAGAAGTAAATATAAAAGTGGGGGAAGTGAAATATAAATTTATATTATCCTTGGTTCCTATATACATGGATGAAAAAATGGTAAGTGCTGTTATTACCTTAAAGGATTTTAATAAATTGCAGAGATCAGTTTTAAAAATAAGTGGTAAATGGGATAATTATGGTTTTGATGAGCTTATAGGACATAGCCCAAACTTTATGCAGGTAAAGAATCAGGCAAAGCATATTGCTAAGGGTAGTGCTCCTGTTTTGCTTTTGGGGGAAAGTGGTACAGGAAAGGAATTATTTGCAAGAGCTATTCATGGAGAAAGTGATAGAAAAAATGAACTGTTTCTTCCTATAAATTGTGGAGCTATACCGGAAAATTTAATAGAAAGTGAACTTTTTGGTTATGATAAAGGTGCTTTTACTGGAGCTAATCCCAATGGAAAGATTGGAAAATTTGAAACTGCTAAGAATGGAACCATATTTCTAGATGAAATAGGAGATTTACCTCTTCATCTACAGGTGAAACTTCTAAGGGTGTTGGAAGAAAAAAGCATTGTAAGAGTGGGTGGTATAAAACCTATAGAAATTGATTGTAGAATAATAGCAGCCACAAATAAAAATTTAATTGAGAAAATAAAGAAAAAAGAATTTAGAGAGGACTTATTTTATAGATTAAGTGTTATACCTATAAATATCCCTCCTTTAAGGGAAAGAAGGGGAGATATAATAGAATTAGCTACTTATTTTTTAAATAGATTTAATAAGATCTATGGTAAAAGTATTAAGGGATTTACACAATGTAGTAAAGATATGCTATTAAATTACTCTTTCCCTGGGAATGTAAGAGAATTACAGAATATTATAGAATATGCTATTAATTTTGAGCAAGGGGACTTAATAGAAGAAAAATTGCTGGAAAAAAGAATAACCACAAATAAGGATAATATCTCAGAAGAAGCAGGGCTTAAAGAAATGGTAGCCATATATGAAAAAGAAGTAATAAATAAGTTAATTAATCATTATGGAGATAGTACTGAAGCAAAAAAAAATATAGCTAAAAAACTAAAGATAAGTACAGCTACTCTTTATAGGAAACTAGAGGAAATGAATAAAAAAGGAATCTGATTAAAATTAGGTGGAATCAGATCCCTTTTTAGAAAAGCGGTTTTCTATATTAAATTTTTATATTTGGCCTAAGCATTTTAAAATAAATTGAGCTATTACAGCAGAACCTAGATAGGTTCCTGTAAATACAAAAATTGAAACAACTGCAATTCTCCAGCCAGATTTCTTAAAGGTGTCTAAATCTTTACCAATAGATATACCTACATATGCAAGAATAGGGGTAGTAAGAGCTAAGAAATCTACCTTTGAAATATAATTTGAAATTATTGCAGCACCTGGTATCCCTGGGTAGGTAACAATACATCCTAAAGTAACAATATAAGCAACAGCAGGAATTTTTCCAGGAATAACTTTAGCAAGTATAATTCCTCCAATTGATATTGCAATTAAAATAATCATTCCAGGTATAGCTTCTAAAATATTATTTTTAGGGCCAATCATATTTCCAACTAATGAAAGAATTCCTATTAAAACTAATATAAAAAGAGAATCTTTAATCTTCATAATTAAGCCTCCTCAGAAGGATTTACTTTTGGAGCCTCTACTCCATATTTTATTCTATAGAATCTTTTATATAACCATTCTGTTAATGGTAGTGATATCCATAAGGACATATATAATCCGTCTAATCCAGATAGCATATTACTTGCAGCACCAAAGGCAGCTAAGGTATCTTTCATATCAGGATACATTGCACTTAATGAACCAACAGCTGCAGTCATCATGCTGGCACTTCCAACTCCTGATGCCATAGCTAAGGAGTATGGATGCAATGGAAGATAAGCAGCACAAAAGCTAGCTAAAATTCCAAAGAATATAGTTCCAAAAACAGTACCACAGATATATACTCCCATAACACCTCGACCTTCTGCACCTTCAAGACCATATACATCACTGATTAAGGCTACATTAGGCTCACGAGCTATAGAATGGGCTGCTCCAATGGTTTCCCTCTTTAAACCAAGCATTACTGCCAGAGGTACTCCAAAGAATACAGTACCTATATTACCAAACTCCTGAAGTATTAATGCAGGACTGGATTGTATTATCTTTGGTAAAGTAGGTCCTATCATTGTTCCGTATCTTGCCATTAAAAGCATTAGGGAAACAGTGGTAAGAGTTCCAGCATCCTTCATGTCTTTATCATTTACAATTTTTAAAAATTTAGGAGTTAAAAGTACTCCAAATATTAAAGCATATAGCATTGGTAAAAGAACTATGGTACCAGGACCAACTTTATATTTAACTATTCCTATCATTTCAGATATAATAACCAATATAAGAACTAATATATGGTTTTTCCAATTTTTCATTATTGCACCTTCCTTTCAAAACAGCTTTCTAAGAAATTAATATATTCTTTCTTATTTTTAAAAGTTGGAATAAAGGAATCCATAACTTGTTTAGCCTTTTCTCCATTATTATACAAAAGATCTATTACTGTCATTGCCATTATCTTTGCAGGCAGTACACAAGCTGCATAATAATCTTCTACTTTAAAATCTTTTGTATGTAAAGCTCCGGATACTCCTCCTATAAAAGGATGTATTGAAGGTATTAGATTTGACACATCACCCATATCAGTAGAAGCAGCAAAGTGACCTGCATCTATAACCCTATCTTCAGGTAGTAGAGTTTTACTATTTTCTTCAAATAATGAGTTCACATATTTAGAACATTTTAATGGAAGATGGCCAGGTATTGTATTAATTATGGTTTTAGCACCTATAGCATATCCACCGGCAATTAATGCTCTATCCACTTTTTCATTAGTTAATTTCATAGCATCTACATTATTTGCCCTAACGTAGCTTTCCATTTTAACATCAGAAGGAACACTGTTTACAGTATCTCCCCCTTTAGTTATGATTGGATGAACTCTTATAGAATCCTCATCCCTAAAGGTCTCTCTTAAAGCATTTATTCCCATGATACCAAGCATAGCAGCATTTAGTGCATTTACTCCATTATGAGGAGCTTCTGCAGCATGTGCAGCTTGTCCGATATATTGAATTGTTTTTCCAAGAAATCCATTACTGGTTTCTCCTATAGCTACAGTAGGTTTAGGACAATTTTTTCGTGAATGCATCATCATAGCAATATCTATATCATCCAATTCACCTCTATATATGAGCTCTTGTTTTCCAGCTAAAAAATGGAGCTTTCCATCTTCCCTAAGCTTTTGTCTGTATTCTATTTCTATATATTCCTCTGCAGGAACACCCATAAATGTTACATTACCGGCTAGTTTATCTTCAATTCCTGATAATTTAAGTCCAAGTGCAGCCCCTAGCATTGTGGTAATTTGAAGATTGTGTCCACAAGTATGGGAAGCCCCAGTTTCTTTGTTAGCTTTTGGGCTATCAAAGCATATAACTCCATCTAGCTCTCCAAGTATTGCTACATTAGGACCAGAAGAGTTTTCTTTTAGTTTAGCTTTCACCCCTGTTATGGCTAATTTATTTCTGTAAGGTAAATTTAATTCTTTAAAGAATTGACAAACTTTTTCTGAGGTCCTTTCTTCTTTAAAACCTAACTCAGGGCATTTTTCTAAGTCTTTAGCAAAAGAGATAAGTTTATCTGAATTTTTATCAATAGTGTTACAAACTAGCTGTTTTAATTCTTCTATAGTCATTTTTATCCCCCTTTTAAATAAAAAATTATCTAAGTAATGGTAGAACTAGTATTATCAGATATGTCTTCCTTTTGAAAACAAATGTATTTAACAAACGTACTGATTATATTTTATATATTTATGTATAACATGTCAATAATATTCTTAAATTTGTATAAATATAAATATTCAAAAAACAATAATTGACATGGTAAAAAAAAAGTGATATTCTTAAATCGGAAATTAAATAGAATTAGTCCTTCAGGGTTTGGTGAAATTCCATACCGGCGGTAAAGCCCGCCAGCCGAAAGGCAGATCTGGTGAAATTCCGGGGCCGACAGTAAAGTCTGGATAAAAGAAGGAAAGCGAAACAAAATTACATGGTAATTTTTTAGAGTACAGATAACAGAGCATAGAGTACAGATAAGGAGAATTTTTCTTCATTGGCATTATGGAAAAATTTTAATTTAAGTTTTTCATAGTACCAAGAAAAGGTTTTTTTTAATTGTTGCTGTGAACTATCAACTAAAAGTTACGATGTAATATTATAAGTTCGTATTTTAAGCCCTGAAAGAAATTTCAGGGCTTTTTTGGTCTTTAAAAATAAAGAATAAATATAAAAATCTTACCTTAGGAATAAGCTGAAATTTAATTAAAAGCTTTTCTAAAGGGCAAACTATAATATGGGAGATGAGTAGTTTGGAAGAAAAGTATATGAGGAGAGCATTGGAACTGGCAAAGCTAGGAATAGGTGCTGTAAATCCTAACCCACTAGTAGGGGCAGTTATAGTAAAGGACGGAAAAATAATAGGAGAAGGGTATCATAAAGCCTATGGAGGTTCTCATGCTGAAGTAAATGCTTTTAATAATGCTGTAGAAAATGTGAGGAATGCTCATATGTATGTTACCTTAGAGCCTTGTTCACATTATGGTAAAACACCACCTTGTGCTAAGGCAATTGTAGAAAAAGGCATAAAAAAGGTTACAATTTCTATGATGGATCCCAATCCTTTAGTTTCAGGAAAGGGAATAGAAATACTTAAAAATAATGGAATTGAAGTTGAATTAGGATTGCTTGAAGAAGAATCAAGAAAATTAAATGAAATTTTTATAAAATATATAACTGCAAAAGAGCCATTTTGCATAATGAAAACTGCCAGCACTTTAGATGGCAAAATTGCTACAATAACTGGAGATTCAAAATGGGTAACCAATGAAAAATCTAGGGAATATGTACATTATATAAGACATAGACTTTCTGCAATTATGGTAGGAGCAGACACTGTAATAAAGGATAATCCAAGTTTAACAACAAGGCTTAAGGATATAAAAGGAAGAAATCCCGTAAGAATAATAGCAGATAGCAGTGCTAGAATTCCTCTTGATTCTAAGGTATTTAAGGAAGAAGGAAGGACAATAATTGCTACCACAGAAAAAGCTTCAAAGGATAAATTAAATTCAATAAAAGAATTAGGAGGAGAAATAATAATTACTCCCCTTAAGGAAGACAGAGTGGACTTGAATTTTCTTATGAAAAAGTTAGGAGAAGAAAAAATAGATAGTGTACTTTTAGAGGGAGGGGGAACTTTAAATTATTCAGCACTGAGGGCAGGAATAGTAGATAAAGTTATGACATTTATTGCACCTAAAATAATAGGAGGCGCTTTAGCTAAAACTTCTGTAGCAGGAGAAGGAATAGAATTTATGAAAGATGCAATAAATTTAAAAGACATAAATATAACCAGATTTGATAATGATATTTTGATAGAAGGATACCTAGAATGAAGGGGGTGATGCTTTGTTTACAGGTATTGTAGAGGAAATAGGAATAATTAAGGGTATAAATAAGGGGGCGGAATCAGCTAGTATTACCATAGGAGCTAAAAACATATTAGAAGATGTAAAGCTGGGAGACAGCATAGCTACCAATGGGGTTTGTCTTACAGTGACTCACTTTACAAAGGATAGTTTTACTGTGGATGTAATGCCTGAAACTATGAGAAAAAGTAGTTTAAGTAATATATCTATAGGCAGCAAGGTTAATTTAGAAAGAGCATTAAAGCTTTCTGACAGACTAGGGGGACACATAGTAAGTGGTCACATAGATGGTACCGGAGTGATAAAAGAGTTTAAAAAAGAGGATAATGCAGTATGGATTTCTATAGAGGCTCATGAGGAAATTTTAAAATATATTATCAACAAAGGTTCAATTGCCATTGATGGCGTAAGTTTAACTGTAGCCTATGTGGATAAAAAAATGTTCAAGGTTTCCATAATACCTCATACAGGAGAAGAGACTACTCTTTTAAACAAGAAAATTGGTGATAAGGTTAATCTGGAATGTGATCTTATTGAGAAATATGTGGAAAGGTTATCAGGATTTAACTCAAAAGAGGAAAATAAAAGTCCCTTAGATTTAAATTTCTTAAGTGAACATGGGTTTTATTAAATTTTGAAAGGATGGTATTGATTATGTTTAAGTTTAATACTATTGAAGAAGCTATTATAGATATAAAAGAAGGGAAAATGGTAGTAGTTATAGATGATGAGGATAGAGAAAATGAAGGTGATTTGATTATAGCAGCGGAAAAGGTTACTCCTGAAGCTATTAATTTTATGTCTAAGTATGGAAGAGGCCTTATATGTATGCCTGTAATAGGAGAAAGATTAAAACAGTTAAATATATGTCAGATGGTAGATGAGAATACAGATTACAATGGCACTGCTTTTACAGTATCAATAGATGCTAAGGAAACTACCACGGGAATTTCAGCATTTGAAAGAGCAGATACTATAAGAAAGGTTTTAGATCCACAAGCAAAAGAAGATGATTTTAATAGACCTGGACATGTATTTCCATTAGAGGCTAGGGATGGAGGAGTGTTAAAAAGGGCTGGTCATACAGAAGCTTCAGTAGACCTAGCAAGATTAGCTGGATTTTATCCAGCAGGAGTAATTTGTGAGATTATGAATGAAGATGGAACTATGTCCAGAACCCCTCAGCTTATGGAATATGTAAAAGAACATAATTTAAAAATAATAACAATTGCTGATCTTATTTCATATAGGAGAAGAAATGAATCATTAATAGAAAGGGTAACTAAAGCAAAAATGCCAACTAAATATGGTGAGTTTACTATATATGGTTATGTTAACAAATTAAATGGTGAGCATCATGTGGCTTTGGTTAAGGGAGACATAAATAGTGAGGAACCAGTGCTGGTTAGAATGCACTCTGAGTGCCTTACTGGGGATGCACTAGGTTCTATAAGATGCGATTGCGGCGATCAATATGCTGCAGCAATGAAAGCTATTGCTAAAGAAGGAAGAGGAGTCTTAGTATATATGCGTCAGGAAGGAAGAGGCATAGGACTAATAAATAAGCTAAAAGCCTATGCCCTTCAAGACCAAGGCATGGATACAGTAGAAGCTAATATAGCATTAGGATTTCCACCAGATTTAAGGGATTATGGTATTGGAGCTCAGATACTTAAGGACTTAGGAGTAAAACAAGTTAAGCTTATGACCAATAATCCTAAGAAAATATCAGGGCTTTCAGGATATGATTTAAAAATAGTAGATAGAATACCAATAGAAATTCACTCACATGAAGAAAGTGAATTTTACTTAAGAACTAAGAAAGAAAAAATGGGACATTTACTAACTTTAGATAATGAAGAATCAAGTGATTCATAGAAATAGCAGCTATGGATAAAGAAAATAAGGTTTTAGGAGGAGTGCAAAATGAAAATGTATGAAGGAAAATTAATTGCAGAAGGTTTAAAATTTGGTATAGTTATAGGAAGATTTAATGAATTCATTGGAAGCAAGCTTTTGACAGGGGCTTTAGATGGATTTAAAAGACATGGTGTAAAAGATGAGGATATAGAAATAGCATGGGTACCAGGAGCTTTTGAAATACCTCTTATTGCTAAAAAAATGGCGAAATCTAAAAAATATGATGGAGTTGTATGTTTAGGAGCAGTTATAAGAGGAGCTACATCACATTATGAACTTGTTGCAGGAGAGGTAACTAAGGGAATAGCAAAGGTATCCTTAGATGAAGAAGTACCAATAATATTTGGAGTGCTTACTACAGAGAATATTGAACAGGCTATTGAAAGGGCAGGAACAAAATCAGGAAATAAAGGTTATGAAGCAGCAGTTGCTGCTATTGAAATGGCAAATTTAATAAAAGAATTATAAGATAAAAAGCTTTATTCTAATTTAAAAATTGGGATAAAGCTTTTTATTTTTAAGAATAAATTATATTTAATATCATATAGAATAGTAAGGAGAAAATAAATGAATTTTATAAACTAATACATGAATTAAGTTGTTCTTTTTCAAGAATATTATAGGAAATATGTCAATTTTATATTGACACAGCTTTGATAATATATTAACATAAAAATGATGAATGAAATATTTTACAATTTTAAGGGGGAGAGTTTTTTATGAAAAAAGCATTAAGTATTGCCTTAACTTCTATTTTATCATTATCATTGTTGGCTGGTTGCGGAAGCAAGGAAACAAAGGCACCAGCAGGCTCAGCCTATAAAGATGGGAAATATAAGGCTGCATATGATAAGTTAGATTCCCATGGGTGGAAGGCTTTTGCAGAAATAGAAATAAAGGATGGGAAAATAGCTACTGTGGATTTTGACTATTTAAACAAGGACAATAAGAGAAAATCAGAGGATGCAGAATATACTAAAGCTATGAAGCCAAAATCAGGAACATCTCCAGATGAATTCTGTCCAAAATTAGAAAAAGATTTAGTAGAAAAGCAGGATGTAGATAAAGTAGATGCAATAACAGGGGCTACTAATTCTGTGACAAACTTTAAAACCTTATCAAAGACTGCACTGGAAAATGCTAAAAAAGGAGATACAAAGGAAGCTGTAGTTCCATTAAAAGAATAATTATATAATTTATGGTAAAAAGGTTAGGGACTTTAATTGGTATAAAGTCCCTTTATTTTCCGAATTATTAGATTGATAATTTGTAAAATTTAATAATATGGGGGTATTTATAAGTGAAAAATAGAGTAAAATATGTGGTAGTGTTATTTACAATAACTGCTCTTTCTGGGCTTATATTAGGTATTACGCATGAAGCTACAAAAGATGTAATAGCAGCAAGAGAAAAGATGGAGAGTTTGCAGTTAAATGCAATATTGCCTAACAAAAATGCAGATGATGTTAAAAAAATGAATGTAGAAATTGCAAAAGATGATGTAGTTAATGATGCTTATGAAGCATATGAAAAGGGTGAGTTAGTAGGACATGCAATTATAGTTTCCCCTAAAGGCATGGGTGGGCCTATAAAAATGACAGTTGGCATATACAAGGATGGTAAAATAGGAGGACTTAAAGTAGTAACTCATTCGGAAACTCCTGGAATAGGAGACATTGTGGAAAAAGAAGAATTTATGGGAAGATTCAAAGATAAACCAATTAAAGAAAAGCTTGAATTGGTAAAAACTTCTCCTTCAAAGGAAAATCAAGTGCAAGCTATAACCGGAGCTACAATTACTTCTGGTGCAGTAAATTCTGGAGTCAATGAGGCTATAAAATTTTATAAAGGAAAAGTCCTAGGTGAAACCGTTGAAGATGAGAATAAAGAGATAACTCCAAAGGATATAATTCCTGAAGGAGAAACTATGAAGCCAATAGATGCTCAGTTAAATGAAAAGATTACTGATGTTAAGGGAATATACAAGGGAGAAGAATTGTTAGGTTATGCTATTACGGCTTCTGCTAAAGGTATGAATGATGAAGTTAAAACTATGGTAGGTATTTCTGTAAAGGGTAGTATTACCAATATAAAAGTAGTAAAACAAAAGGAAACAGAAAGTTTAGGAGATGACATACTTAAAGAAGAATTTACGGATAAATTTAAGAATAAACCTACAGATAAACCTCTTAAGAGTGTAAAGGAGAAACCAAAAGATAATAGTGAAATAGAAGCTTTATCAGGAGCTACTATAAGTACAGATGCAGTAATAAATGGAGTAAATGAGGCCGTTAAATTTTATAATGAAAAATTAAAGAAATAATATATTTATGGGGACTTTTCACTAGTCCCCATATTAATTTCCCTATGTTATCCACGTATTAAACATAATTAAAAGCAAAAAATATGTTTAAAATACTATTTCATAATGAGATAATACAAGGGAGGAATTAAAATGGCTAAAAAAGGTATGAAAAGACCTACTCCAAATGAAAATCCAACTTATGATACTAAAAAGAGAAATAAGAATCCGATCTAATATTTCTAGAATTTGATAAACATCTTTTAAAGGATGATAAACCTTCTATATACTTTGATGATTTGGCTAGAGATGAGATGTTTAAAGAAATATATCCACTGAACTTTTTATGGGATTTAATAAAGATAGAGCAAAGTCCTAAACATCACCCTGAAGGAACCGTCTGGAAACATACTATGATGGTGTTGGATAAGGCAGCAGAAAATAAACACTTAAGCAGTGATAAAAGAGTATTTATGTGGGCAGCATTACTTCATGATATAGGGAAAGCTCCTACCACTAAATTGAGAAAGGGAAGAATAACTTCTTATGACCACGATAAAGTAGGAGCAGGTATGGCTATAAAATTTTTAGAAGAGTTTACTAATGATAAAGACTTTATAAAAAAGGTTTCACTTCTAGTAAGATGGCATATGCAGCCACTATTTATAGCAAAAAATATGCCCTTTGGAGAATTAGATAAAATGCTAGAACAGGTTTCTCCAGAGGAAATAGCTCTGCTTGCAGTTTGTGATAGACTTGGCAGGGGAAAAATCACAGAGGAGAAAGCAAGAGAAGAAAAGGAAAGCATAGAAAGTTTTTTAAGAAAAGCAAAGGAAAGAGCTGAAAATATGTTAACTATATAAAATGAGCCCTCTAAAATTTAATGTTTTAGGGGGCATTTTTTACTATGGTTTTGTTTCAAACAATTAAATTCGTACATAAATATAAGTATAATAAAATTATTTTATAAAATATAATTCGGAATGGCACGTATGTTAATATAAAGTTTACAATTGATAATATAGATTTTACAAAGTACATGTACAATTTTCTGCGTAAACATGATATAATAAATTTAGGAAACCTATATAATTAAATAAGGGGGTCTTTAAATGTTAGATGGGAAAAAAATAAGGGAGTATAGATTAAGGTTAGGGTATACTGCTACTGATGTTGAGAACCTGACTAAAGATTCTAAATATTTAACCTCAATTTCAAAATCCTATTTAGAAGAACTTGAGAGAGGAGACAAGAAGAACCCC
>ENA-UOOE01001522-UOOE01001522.1-fermentation-metagenome-genome-assembly--contig:-NODE-1522-length-19323-cov-47.377932_pt1 | contig 19323 bp, 23 predicted proteins | sample MGYA00245776_ERZ724021 | MGnify/ENA primary metagenome ERZ724021 (study PRJEB28704, sample SAMN03018321) | fermentation metagenome | biome: anthropogenic terrestrial biome; feature: soil... | reverse complement strand
TCCCCGCCATTGCCGCCGCATGCCGGGAAAAGGGTGTCCCGCTTCTGGTGGACTGTGCCCACGGCACACACTTGATGTTCACGGAGCCGAATCTGCATCCCCTGACGTTCGGCGCGGCCATGACGGCGGATTCTGCGCATAAAACGCTCGGAGTCCTGACCGGCGGTGCATGGCTGAACATTGCCGACGCACGTTTTGCCCCGGACGCGAAAAGCGCCATGGCTCTGTTCGGTTCCACCAGCCCCGGCTTTCCCGTCCTCGCGTCGCTGGATCTTGCCCGCGAGTGGCTTAGAACTCATCCGGGCGCATACGGCCTTCTCCAGCGGAAGGTTTCTGAAATCCGGAAGTTTGCGCTTTCACGCGGGATCGCACTGCCCGAAGGTCCGTGCGATCCCACCCGCATTACGCTGGACACGTCGCAAATTGGGCTGACGGGTACGCAGACGGCGGAACGGTTCCGCGCGGCGGGAGTGGAGCCAGAATACGCCGACGGCGCGTATGCAGTGCTGATTGCCACGCCGTTTAATACGGACGAAGATTTTGAGCGGCTCTGCCGCGCCGTTGCGGCTCTGCCGGCCGGCCGGCCCCTGCAGAGAAAAACGGGATTTCCGCCGCTGCCGCCGGCTGCGGCGGGGCTTCGTGAATCGCTTTTGGCAGAGACCGAAACGGTGGAACTGTCCCAGGCTGCCGGGAGAGTGGCGGCGGAAGCCGCGTGCCCATGCCCGCCCGGCGTACCGGCTGTGATGCCCGGGGAAAGGATTACGCCTGAAACGGCGGAGTTTTTGTGCCGCTATGGCTTTTTAACAATAAAAGTGTTAAAATAAAAATAGAAAGCCTGTAAAGTCCGGACCGGATGAAACACGGCGGGAGGGATCCAAATGAAACTCATAATGGCGGTAGTGAACAATGACGACAGCGGAATGGTGTCTGCGGCGCTGACAAAGGACGGTTTTGCCGTCACTAAGCTGGCAACAACGGGTGGCTTCCTGAAATCGGGGAATACTACGTTTATCGTCGGTACAGACGACGATAAAGTCGATCAGGTGATTGATATTATTTCCAAGCAGAGCCGCCGCCGCACACAGCTTGTGCCGAATACGGCAGCCATGGATATGGGCATGTATTCTGCTTATCCGGTGGAAGTTTCCGTCGGTGGTTCCACTGTGTTTGTCCTAAATGTGGAGCGGTTTGAAAAAGTATGACACCGGAACAGAACGGGGTACGGGAAAACCGCAGTGCGTGGGCAGGACTTTCCCAAATTTTTGCGGGGGATAGGCCTCCCCACGCGGTGATTCTGGAAGGTGAACCGGGCGGGACGGGTTCTTTGGCAGCACGGCTGGCACAGGCGTCGGTCTGCCTTGCTGCGGAAGGAAAACCCTGCGGAAGCTGCCCGGGCTGCATTAAGGCGAAGGCGGGTTCCCACCCGGATATCCTGACACTGGATGGAAATGCAAACCCGCGGGTGTTTCCCGTGGATACGGTTCGGAAAATCCGCTCTGATGCGTATGAAAAGCCTAACGAAGCGCCGCGCAGGGTATTTGTCCTGCTTGGGGTGCAGAATATGTCTGAAATTTCGCAGAATGCACTGCTTAAAATTCTGGAAGAACCTCCGGAAAATGTCCTTTTTATTCTTACGACGACCAGTGCCGCCCAATTGCTGCCAACGGTGCGTTCCCGCGCCCAGCTGTTCCCGGTGGAAGGGGAAAGCCTTCCGGAGGACTGGACGCTTGCCGAAACAATCGCAAAGGCCGTTGTGGCTACCCGCGAAGCGGAGCTGATTTTTCAGGCAGCAGACCTTATCCAGAATCGGGATGGGATGCGCGGCGTACTGGAGCAGCTGTCCCTGATTTTTCGGGATGCGGTCGCCCTGCGTTCCGGTGCCGGGGGCTGCCGTTCCGCAGGCCGGGGAGCCGCTTCCCTTCTGGGGGATACGCTGACGCGGCAGAACTTGATGCGGATGCTGGAGGCAACGGAAAAGGCGAGGCAGGCGCTGGAACAGAACGCAAACACCGCTTTGCTGGTTACCGCCTACTGCGCGGCTCTGCGCTCGGCGGCGGGCCGGTGAAGAAACCGGGAGGAAAGTATGGCAGAAGTCATTGGGGTCCGTTTTAAAAATGTGGGGAAAGTCTATTATTTTGACCCGGACGGAAACCTCCTGAAGAAGGGGGATCAGGTCATAGTGGAAACGGCACGCGGCGTAGAGTGCGGCGAAATTGCCATGGAGAACCGTCAGGTGCATGACGAAGATCTCGTTCAGCCTCTGAAAAAACTAATCCGTGTCGCTACCCCCGAGGATTTGAAAAAACTGGAAGAAAATCATAAAAAAGAGAAAAATGCTTTTCACATATGCCTTCAGAAAATTGCTGCCCATAAACTGGAGATGAAACTGGTTGATGTGGAATACACGTTCGATAATTCCAAGATCCTGTTTTATTTTACAGCAGACGGCCGCGTCGATTTCCGTGAACTGGTCAAAGACCTGGCGTCGGTTTTCCGTACCCGGATCGAACTGAGGCAGATTGGTGTACGCGACGAAGCCAAAATGATGGGAGGAATCGGCGTCTGCGGAAGGCCGTTCTGCTGTTCTACTTTTTTGGGCGGGTTTCAGCCGGTTTCTATCAAGATGGCAAAGGAACAAGGGCTTTCTCTCAACCCGGTCAAAATTTCCGGCATCTGCGGCCGGCTGATGTGCTGCCTGAAGTATGAACAGGAGAACTATGCCCAGATGCAGCGCCTGATGCCGGACGTTAATTCCGTGGTGATGACGCCGCAGGGCCGGGGGACGATTACGGCCCGTAATCTGCTGACAGGGGCGGTGTCTGTGCGGTTGGATTCCGAACCGGAGATTACCCCCAGCGAGTTTGGCTACAGGGAAATCAAGGTGCTGAAAAGCACCCGCACGGGTTCCCCGCAGGGAAAAGCACCCGAGCCGGCGGGATCCGGCAATGGATAAAAACCTGTTGCATTTTTTGAGTTTTATGCTACAATAAATGATGTTACTAAAAAGGTAAATTATGTTTGGAGGTGTATCTCATGGCATATGCAATTAGTGACGACTGCATTTCTTGCGGTGCCTGTGCAGCCGAATGTCCGGTTGAGGCCATTTCGGAAGGGGACGGAAAGTTCGAAATCGATCCCGACAAATGCACGGAGTGCGGCAGTTGCGCCCAGGTTTGCCCGGTAGGCGCACCGAAAAAGGCGGACTGATTCTTTTGGAAACAAAAAGCGGAGCGCTTGGGCGCCCCGCTTTTTTTCTGGAGTCCGCAGGTTCTGTGCGAAAAAGGATGGAAGAAATGGAAGAAAAATCAGAGCCCCTTTCGCCTGGCATTTCGGTTTTGGTAGGCAGCAACTATACGTTCAGCACGGATACGATTCTTCTGGCGTGGTTTTCCATGCCAAAGAAAGGGGAAGTCTGCGCCGATTTCGGCACCGGCTGCGGTGCAATTCCCTTCCTGTGGTACGCGCGGTCGCAACTTTCGCTTGCCTATGCGGTCGAAATACAGCCGGAAGCGTGTGAAATGGTACGCCGCTCTGTCCGCCGGAACGGCCTGGAGGATAAAATCAGGGTTGTTCCGTGCGATATCCGGCGCCTGCGGCAGGAAAAAGCCCTGCCGTACGGCCTGGATTTAATAGCCTGCAACCCGCCTTACAATCCGCTGGGTGAGGGGATCCCCAGCCGTTCGGAAAAGGCCCGGAAAGCCCGGCACGAAACGGCATGTACTTTTTCAGACGTGGCGGATGCCGCTGCCGCTTTTCTGCGCTGGGGGGGCCGTTTCTGCTGCTGTATGCGTCCCGCGCGGCTTTGCGATACGGTCCTGGCTCTGCGAAGGGCCGGGCTTGAGCCAAAGCGGCTTCGCTTTGTGCAGCAGCGGGAGGGTTCGTCTCCGTTCCTTTTTCTGCTTCAGGCAGTTCGGGGCGGAAAACCCGGCCTTTCTGTTGAACCTGTTCTTATGGTTGAAAACGGGGACGGCGGACTGTCGGAGGAAATGAACGCCGCCTACGGCGGATGGGGAAAGGAGAAAAAATGAGCGGAAAACTGATCGTGGTCGGAACACCCATCGGCAACCTCTCGGATTTTTCCCCGCGTGCCGAAGAAGCGCTGCGGGAAGCCGATTTCATTGCCGCCGAAGACACGCGCGTCACTAGAAAACTAATGGCGCATTTTGAAATTCACAAACCGCTTATCAGTTACTTTGAACACAATAAGTATGAGCGGGGGAAAGTCCTGTGCAGCAGGATGCAGGGCGGCGAGACGTGTGCGTTGGTTTCCGATGCCGGAATGCCGGCTATTTCCGATCCGGGGGAACTGCTGGTGGCCCAGTGCGCCGAACAAGGCATTCCGGTCACTGTGGTGCCGGGACCGAGCGCCGTTGTGTCTGCACTGGCGGTTTCCGGTTTGCCAACGGGGCGCTTTACGTTTGAAGGGTTTCTCAGCGTCAACAAAAAAAGCCGCCGCGAACATCTCACGGGGCTGAAAAACGAAGAGCGTACCATGGTATTTTATGAGGCACCCCATAAGCTGGCTGGAACACTCCGCGATTTGCTCGACGCGCTGGGCGACCGCCGGGTTGCCCTGGTTCGGGAACTGACAAAAATCCACGAGGAAGTGATCCGCACCACGCTTTCGGATGCGGCGGCGCGCTACGCAGACGGCGGCGCAAAAGGGGAATTTGTTTTGGTGGTAGAAGGCGCAAAGCAGGCCGTCCCGAAACCGAAACCGGCGCAGGACGCCATGCTTTTGGCGCGCGGCTATCTTGCACAGGGGATGTCTGCTCCGGAAGCGGCCAAACGGGCGGCGGCAGAAACCGGCCGCAGAAAGAACGAAATCTACCGCGGACTCGTGCGGGAAAAGGAATAACTCATTCCGGTATGCCAAGCTGGGCTGCCGCATTCCGCAGAAGATGCCATTCTCGGATTGAGTTCCGGAGTGCCGCCTGCCCTTTTTCGGTAATCCTGTAATATTTTCGCGGCGGTCCGCCGGAAACACTGCCTTTGCGGCTTTCGGTTTTCCCGTCGGCATTCAGCCGGCGCAGCACTCCGTACACGGTGCTGCGGTCGATTTCCGGGAAAAGTCCGCCAATGGTTTTGAGAAGTTCATAGCCGTAAACTTCTCTTTTTGAAATTTCAAACAGGACGCACATTTCCAGTACGCCCTTTTTCATCTGACCGTCCATGGGTTTTCCTCCGTGACGCTGAGATTTTTTGCAGAAGCAGAAGAAGGATCGCCGCCGCAAAGCTGGGCAGAACGGCGTACAGGATACTGGAGGCGAGGACGGCTGATCCATTGTAGGTATTGAAATCGATATTGGAAAGCGCGCCGGTCAGATTCAGGAACAGCGTAAAAACGGCCGTGTCTGAGAAAAACATCCACCGCGCTTTCGGGTGGCCATGTGCGGCGTACAGGAAAAACAGCACTTCTGAGACGCTGGCCAGAAGCAGAGATGCGGCAATTCCCCACGGTGCAAAAACGTACAGAAATCGGCAGAAAGTGCTGCCGCCCTGTGTAACCTCATCGGCGATGCGGACGAGATGAACAATCTCATAGCAAATAACAGCCGCAGCGGCAGCCATAAGCACAAAAAAGGCTGCCTGCACGCGGGGGACATGGCGGTATCCGGCGTGAGCGGGCACCCCAATCGCCATACGGAGCGAGAAAACAGCCTGTATTAAGAGCGGGAACAGCAGGGCGGGCAAAAATTCCACCGGGCCGCCGTTCTGGAGAACCGGCTTTTCCCACGCGGCAAACGCTGCGGCCGCTAGGACGGTCAGGGCAGCGCAGGTTATATCGGCAAAGCGCATTCCCCTCCGCTTTGCCGGCGTCTCATTCCGGTCGGTCAGCTCCCGGGCTGCCTGTTCCGGCGGACCAAATTCCCGGCAAAGCCTTTCTTCGCTTTTTCCTTCGGCAGTTCCTGAATCAAAAAATTCCGAATAATCCGAAAGAATATCTTTGACTTGATTTTCCGTACAGGTTTTCCGGAGTTCTCCGGCAAGTTTTTTCAGGTAAGTTTTCCGATCCATTTTCATTTTCTCCCCTTTACCCGTTTGAAAATCATCATACATCACTAGTGTGCAATAGTCAATAGATTCCCTGACATCTTCAATATTTTTCCGAAGCGAAAAATTTTCAAAACAAAAAAGGACCGTCTCGTAGCGGAGATGATCCTTTTTACAATAGAAAAATGAAAAGGGAGGATTAAAAACAATCTTGTAATCAAATTACTTCTGAACCAATATCATTTTACCGCCGGAATGTGACCGCGGAGTGAAGCCGGTTTGAAAAGATTAAGAATAAAATATTACGAATTTAAAAACAGACAGAGATTTCCGCTTCCGGGCGGAACGCGAAAGCGGAAATCAAAAATACCTATTCTTTCATTTTCAGTTCTTCCAATTCTTTGTGGAGTTTTATTTCGGAATCTCCGCCCTGATGGAGCAAAACCTGCTGGATTTCCTCCGGAAGTGAAAGCAGTTCTTCTTCATCTTTTGAATTAATGGCAAAAGGCAGGCCGAAATTTCCAAACCCGTAAATGGAATAATTCTCTGTGCTTGTATCCTGCATGGTTAATCACCCCCGAAAATAGTTTTTCCCGAAACCCGGGTTTCAAACTGGAATGATCCGGTTTTGGCGGTGAAAAACAAAGCATGCGAGAGGAATCCAGCGGGATTCTGATCAATATAGGCTATAAATTGGAAATTTTATAGGAATCTGCGGAAAATTTGAAAAAATAATTGACAAAGAGAGGCGATAACTTTATTATTTGATAGGTTGCGTTTCTTGATTTAGACGGCCGGGAGACTTCCTGCGGCAGAGAAACCTGCTGCTGCGCCAAAGAAAACACCGGGATCCCTCTTTTTAAAAGGGCTGCCGGCAGAATGGCCGGTACGGCGTTTTAACAAAAGGGGATGCATGCATTTGGAAAACGAACCAATTATTTCGCTGCGGAATATCTCGGTTTCATTTGACGGGGAAACAGTTCTGAAAAATTTTAATCTTGACCTGAAGAACGGCGAATTTGTTACTCTGCTGGGTCCTTCCGGGTGCGGTAAGACTACGACCCTGCGGATTATCGGAGGATTTGTAAAACCGGATACGGGCGATGTCTTTTTTAATGGCCGGAAAATCAACAGCCTTCCCCCGTATCGGCGGGAAGTCAATACCATTTTTCAAAAATATGCCCTGTTTCCGCACCTGAACGTTTACGACAACGTGGCGTTCGGGATGCGCGTCCACGGGAAGAGCGAAAAGCAGATCCGGGCAAAAGTCGGCGAAATGCTGAATATGGTGAACCTGAACGGCTTTGAACACCGGAACGTGAATCTGCTTTCCGGCGGGCAGCAGCAGCGTGTTGCCATTGCCCGCGCGCTTGCAAATGAGCCGAAAGTCCTGCTGCTGGACGAACCCCTCGGCGCGCTGGACCTTAAATTGCGAAAGGATATGCAGGCTGAACTGAAAAAAATCCAGAAGCAGACCGGCATCACCTTTCTTTTTGTTACGCACGATCAGGAGGAAGCACTTTCCATGTCCGACGAAGTCGTGGTGATGGATAAGGGCGCCATCCAGCAGATCGGGACTCCGCTGGATATCTACAATGAACCGAAAAATGCCTTTGTGGCGGATTTTATCGGAGAGAGCAATATCCTCGACGGCGTCATGCGTGAAGATTATCTGGTTGAATTTTCCGGAAGACCGTTCCGCTGCGTGGATAAAGGCTTCCGCCCGGATGAACCGGTTGACGTAGTGATCCGACCGGAGGATATCGACATCGTTTCCCCCGACGGGGAACATCTGACAGGGACTGTGCAGACAGTGAATTTCAAAGGCGTTTTTTACGAAATCATTGCAGACGTGCAGGGATTCAAGTGGATGATTCAGACAACGGACTGCAGGCAGCCGGGAGCGGAAATCGGCCTGTCGATCCGACCGGACGAGATCCATATTATGCATAAATCAGAATATTCCGGAATGTTTGGCGACTACACGACCTTCAGCGATGAAATGGACGAAGATATCCGAACGCAGCCGGAATCGGAGGAGGAGGGATGACACCATGAAAATGAAATCCGCCGCCTTCCCGTATCTGGTGTGGATGGCGGTTTTTATTATTGTCCCTACAATGCTGGTTGTAATTTTCGCATTCACCGGCCGGGACGGGAGCTTTACGCTGAGAAACCTTGAAAGCGTCGGGCAGTATTCCAACGTGTTCCTCCGTTCTATCTGGCTTGGCGCAGTGGCAACCGCAGTCTGCCTTGCGGCGGGCTATCCGCTGGCATATTTTATTGCACAGGCCGGCGGCCGCCGGCGGAACGTACTGATCATGCTGGTAATGCTGCCGATGTGGATGAATTTTCTGCTGCGCACCTATGCGTGGATGACCCTGCTGGAAGACAGCGGCCTTATCAACCGCGCACTGACCTTCCTCGGTCTTCCCACTCTTCACATGATTAATACGCAGGGCGCCGTTGTCCTCGGGATGGTCTATAATTATATCCCTTATATGATCCTTCCTCTTTATTCCGTTTTGACAAAGATTGACAAAAGCGTGGTAGAAGCCGCGCAGGATCTCGGCGCAGACAGCAGGAAGGTTTTCCTGCGAATCACGCTGCCCATGAGTATGCCGGGCATCATTTCAGGCGTAACCATGGTATTTGTCCCGGCGGTCAGCACCTTCATCATTTCCCGCATGCTGGGCGGGGGAAGCAACCTGCTGATCGGCGATCTGATTGATATGCAGTTCTTGGGAAGCGCTTACAACCCGAACCTCGGCTCCGCCATTTCGCTGGTGCTGATGATCCTGATCCTGATCTGCATGGGCATCATGAACCAATTCGATAAAAACGGGGCGACGGAAGGGGGAATTATGGTATGAAAACCGCTTCCAGGATTTATACTTTTTTCATTTTTCTGTTTTTATACGCCCCGATCGCGGTGCTCGTTGTGTTTTCGTTCAACGGTTCCGAGACGATGAGCCGCTCGGTTTGGTCCGGGTTTTCGCTTCGCTGGTACAGGCTTTTGTTTCAGGATCGGATGCTTCTGAATTCTCTGCGCAACACGCTGGTGATCGCCGTGGTTGCGGCCGCTGTTTCCACTGTGCTGGGCACGGCGGCTGCGATTGGAATCGGAGGAATGAACAAGTGGGCGCGCCGCGCCGTTATGGATATTACCAATTTTCCCATGGTGAACCCCGATATTGTGACCGGTGTTTCACTGATGCTGCTGTTTGTTGCGGCAGCGCGGCTGCTGGGAAACCGTTCGCTTGGAATGCTGTCGCTGATTCTGGCGCATATTACGTTCTGCCTGCCGTATGTGATTCTCTCGGTTATGCCGAAGCTGCGGCAGATGGATCCAAATCTGTATGAAGCCGCGCAGGATTTGGGATGTGCCCCCGTCCAGGCCTTTTTTAAAGTTGTCCTGCCGGAGATCCTGCCGGGCGTTGTAACGGGGATGCTGATGGCGTTTACTCTTTCTATCGACGATTTTGTCATCAGCTACTTTACAAGCGGAACGACGCAGACCCTTCCTATCTTTATTTATGCCATGACGCGCAAGCGGGTCAGTCCGGAAATCAACGCACTTTCTACGCTGCTGTTTGGGACGATCTTTGCTCTGCTGATGATTCTTAATTTCCGAATCGCCGGAAATCCCGGAAGACGCGGCCGAAAAGCCGGGGAGGGAGCGGATCAATGAAAAAACGGATCGGATCATTTTTGGCCGCGCTGGTTCTTGCAGCGGGATTTTCCATTCCCGCCGCAGCCGGGCAGCCGGAAAAAAGCGTGCCGCAGAGCAGCGTTACCCTTCATGTGTACAATTGGGGCGAATATATTTCCACCGGGCAGGACGGCACCATGGACGTCAACGCGGAGTTTACCAAAAAAACCGGCATTAAGGTGGATTACACTACATTTGAGGACAACGAATCACTTTACTCCAAGCTGGCCGGCGGCGGAGCCAGCTACGACGTCATCTTTCCTTCAGATTACATGGTTTCTAAGCTGATTCAGAAAAAAATGGTGCAGAAACTCAATTTTTCCAATATCCCCAATTACAAATATATTGATCAGGAATACCGCAATTTAGTCTATGATCCTCAAAATGGATATTCCGTACCGTATACCTGGGGCGTTGTCGGGATCTTTTATAACAAAAAGCATGTCAAGGAAAAAGTAGACAGCTGGAAAATTCTTTGGGATAAAAAGTATTCCGGGAAAATCCTGATGTTTGACAATCCGCGCGACGCGTTCGGCATTTCACAGAAAATTCTGGGATATTCCTATAATTCGACGAATTCGGACGAATGGGACGAGGCGGCAAAACTGCTGGAAAAGCAGAAGCCGCTGGTTCAGGCTTACGTAATGGATCAGATCTTTGACAAGATGGCCAGCGGTGAAGCGTGGCTGGCCCCGTATTACGCGGGCGACGCGGCGGCACTGGTCGCGGATAATCCGGATATCGGGTTTGCCATACCGACAAAAGAAGGAACCAACTTCTTTGTGGATGCCATGTGTGTCCCTTCCAGCGCCCAGCATAAAAAAGAAGCGGAAGAGTACATCAATTTTCTATGCGAGCCGGACGTAGCCGCCGCCAATATGGAGGCCGTCGGCTATTCTACGCCGGAGTCGGAAGCCAAAAAGCTCCTTCCCGAAGATGTTCAGAAAAATCCGATTGTTTATCCGCCCGAAAGCATCCTGAAAAAGGCGGAAACCTATGTGAGCCTGCCAGAAGACACCGGCCTGATGGTGGATACTCTGTGGGCGCAGGTCAAAATGGGCGGGTCGGGGCAGACAGGTACGCTGGTTGCCGTTCTTGTTGGTTTTCTGCTGGTCTATATCGGTATTGTGGTTTATAAAAAAATCAAGCGGAAGCGGGAGCTCCGGTAAAAAATACGGATTCGGAAGGGAAAGGATTGGCACCTTTCCTTTTTTTTGATTTTATCGTTCTGATTCATCATAAAAATCAATAAAGTTAATATTATTTTTAAATAAATTAATAATAATATTCATTAGTATATAAAGTAAATTTAATTATAAGGGGCGAAAAACATGAGGTTTGTCGTAATAGTTGTTATTGCTGCCGTTGCCGAAGGGCTTCAGTCTTTTCTCGGAAGCCGGAAGCACTGGATTTTAGGCGGCCTTGTTCCGCTTGCGTTTTTGGTGTATACAGTTTGGTACGGGATATTTCATAAGGCCGATATGAACGGCAGTACGGTGGTGGATTTCATTTTAATTTTCGCCGGACTTCTGGCAATATGGTTTTTGGCGAGAGCAGACTGTCAGAAGAAGAAAAAACAGGAACTGGAAAAAATGGAAGCACAGGACTTGAAACGAAAATGATGCCGCTGCTTTTTCTTTATGGTGAAAAGGGGATTAGACAAAAATGGATCAAGTTCCGGAATGGATGAAAGACTTTGATACGGAAGATTCTGAGTTTATCCGAAAATTTCTGCTTTCTTCCGGTTCGCTCAAGGAAACGGCAAAGCTGTACGGTGTCAGTTATCCGACCGTCCGTCTGCGTTTGGATCGCGTGATACAGAAAATACGGCTGAGCGAACAGCGGGAAAGCGACCCGTATGTCACTTTGATTCAGAAAATGGTTATTGAGGAACGGATCAGCCTGGATGCGGCAAAACATCTGATTGCCGCATACCAGAGACAGACAGGGAAAAAATAAATTTTAACAGCGGAGATCTTGGAGGCGGGAAACAAAATTCCTGTTAAAATTTTAAATTTGGCGTGCAGTTTCCACCTTATGCAATATCCGGTACAACTGGCCGCAAATTCCGTAAAACGGCGGTTTTTGTTACTATTTTCCAGATAAAAATAGAATTGACAACATAAAAAACCTCTCCTGTGGCAGAGTAATAGTGCGGCGCGGGGGAGGTGAAATTTTGAAAAAAATCATGAAATTTTTAACTGTAACCGCCGCTGTAGCCGAATTGCTTTTTGCAGCAGTTTTGGGTACGGCGAATTATTTTACCCCTGATTCCTATACAGTTGCGGAAGGAGGGAGCCTAAAGTGGTGTTCCGGGGCATTTTCTCTTATGCGGGATGGGAAGAAGAATGTTTCTGTCAGTGCGGGCGGACGTTTTCCCAAAACTTATCAGGCTACACTGATGCTGTGCAATGCGATTCCCGTGAAGACGGTTCGGGTCAATGTTGTGGATAAGACCTGCGTTGTTCTCAGCGGAAAACCGTTCGGGATCAAGATGTTTACCAACGGCGTTGTGGTTGTGGGCCTTGCTGATATCCAGACAGAAAGCGGCGTCTGCAACCCCGCATCGGATGCAGGTCTGTGCGTGGGCGATGTGATCACAGCTATTAACGGAAAAACAATGGAATCCAACATTGATGTAGAAAAAGCGGTGGAAGCCTCTAATGGAGATACCGAGGTTTTTACCGTGCGCGAAAACGGGCAAAAGCGGGATATTACCGTGCAGCCAGTGCGGGCGGAGTCCGACGGCCTTTACAAAGTGGGCCTTTGGGTGCGTGACAGCACCGCCGGAATTGGAACCTTAACGTATTATGATCCATCCACGGATTATTTTGCCGGTCTTGGCCATGGGATCTGTGATTCCGATACCGGGCAGCTGATGCCGCTTCTGAGCGGCGATATTGTTTCCGTTGCCATCAACGGCATTACCAAGGGGCAGAGAGGGACGCCCGGGGAACTGCATGGCTATTTTTCCAGCGACAACGCCATGGGTTCGCTTTCGGCAAATGTTGCATGCGGTGTGTTTGGCAGGCTTAATCGGTCTATCCAGGGCACCGCAGTTAAAATTGGAATGAAACAGGATGTAAAACCGGGCGCCGTAAAAATTCTGACAACAATTCAAGGCAGTGCTCCTCAGTATTATGATGCTCAGATCGAAAGAATCAACTACCGTGACGATGTCCAAAGCAAAAATATAGTTTTGCACGTGACCGACCCAAAGCTTCTTTCTCAAACGGGAGGGATCGTGCAGGGCATGAGCGGAAGTCCGATTGTGCAGAATGGAATGCTGGTGGGCGCCGTAACGCATGTCTTTGTGAATGACCCGGAGCGCGGATACGGTATTTTTGCCGAAAAAATGCTGATGGAAACCCGGTCCGTCAGTGCCCGTGAGAAGCGCCTTGCCTCTTAATCGAACCCTTTCGCCAGTAAATTCCCCTTAAATTAAAAAAATATTTAAACAAACTATTGCCATTTTTACCAATATATGGTATAATACAGATAAAATAAATCAATTAGGGGGATAAAGATGGAAAAGCGCGTTAAACTGTTGATTGCCAACGATACTACAGAGTTTCACAATGACTGCGGTCGGTTTTTTGAAAATTCTGGGCTGGAAGTCAGCTATGCACCCAAAGACGGGATAAAACTTCTGGAGAAAATCCAGAACTCCCACCCGGACGCAGTCCTTTCTGATTTGTTTATGCCTAGACTGGATGGGATCGGCGTTATGAAGGCGATCAAAACCAAAAACCCAGACAATCAGCCTCTTTTCGTTATTGTTTCTAATTTTACCAGCCCGACCCTGGAACGGGAAGTCATGATGTCGGGCGCAGCCTATTTTGCTGTTGCCCCATTTAACGCCGCAGATCTTGCCGAACGTATTTGCCAGCTCTGCTCTATGAACGACATGAAAGTACCGCAGCAGAAACTGGTAAAACAGCAGGTTCCCCAGGAAGCCGAGCAGGAACCTTCCCTGGAAATTCAGGTCACGGAAATTCTTCATCAGATTGGTGTGCCAGCTCACATTAAAGGGTATCATTATTTGCGCGATTCCATCATTATGGCTATAGAAACACCGGATATTATTAACGCCGTGACCAAGCAGCTGTACCCCGGTGTGGCCAAGCGGTATGGAACAACCGCATCCCGTGTGGAACGGGCTATCCGCCATGCCATTGAAGTCGCGTGGGATCGCGGGGATGTGGACATTCTCAATTCCTACTTTGGCTATACCATCCACAATACGCGCGGCAAACCCACAAACAGTGAATTTATCGCCATGATTTCAGACAGGCTTCGTCTCCATATGAAAACAGCGTAAACCGCATGAATACTGGATTTATTGAATTTTCACACCTACGAATATTTTGAAAATGTGCGTGAAAATGGATTTCATTCCGATAAACTTTTTAATGCAAAACCTATAAACTCCTTTGCTTTATTGGGATAATATTTAATTCCTCAGTAGAGTAAAGGAGCGTTTTTTATGGTTCAATTTGATTATGATATTGATGATTTTATGAGCGATTGTCAAGCGAGAAATTTGCGTCCTGAAACGATGCAAAGTTATGAGCAATCTTTGAGAACTTTTGAAAAGTATATGGTAGAGGTTCAGAAGGTAACTGAAGCATCCGCTGTCAAAGAAGGACATATCAAAGAGTACATACAATATTTGAGAACCAGAGGTAAATATACGGTTGTAGCAAATGAACAATCAAGAAAATACAATATTCCTCAAAATAGACCTGATTTAAACAAACCTATTAGTGAAATAACCATTAATAATTATCTCCGTAATATAAAAGTGTTTTTTAATTACCTTACTGAGAATCATTATATAAGGCAAAATCCTTTTATGAAAATTAAAAAGAATCTGACAAACGAACATAAAATAGTTGAATATATTTCAGATGAAGATTTTAAAAATCTAATCCGCTGTTTTGATTTATCCAAATTTCATGAATACAGGGATTGTACTATTATAGAGTTGATAATGGATACAGGTATGAGGGTTGGAGAAACCTTGTTAATTAAGCTATCAGATGTTGATATGGTTAGGCGTTCAATCTATTTACCGCCTGAGAATACAAAGTCCAAAAAGGGAAGGATGGTTTTCTTTAGTGCTGAGATGGATAAAAGCCTGAAAAGCTGGTTGCAATTTAAAGATCGTTACAGGGACAGCGATTATCTTTTCTGTACAAATAATGGGAAGCCAGTACAGGTAAATGTCTTTGAACGAAACTTTAGAATGTACGCTTCACGAATTGGATTAAAAAACGCTCATCCTCATATGTTGCGAAATAACTTTGCGAAACGATTTCTAATGAATGGCGGCGAATCTATACTCTCAGCCGATTGTTAGGCCATAGCAGCGTTACAGTAACTGAGAAAGCATATTTAGACTTGAATGAAGAGGATTTAAGAGTAAATTATGCCCCTTACTCCCCTCTTAAAAATATAATGAAGAAAAAATTTAAATAGAGCATAGTTAATAAGGGTGTTGCCTTACAGGGTAACGCCTTTTTAATTGCGCTCTACAAAATTATATAATACACGTAATGATACGTAAAAATTCTCAATATCTGTTGACAATACGTAATGCTACGTATATACTGTAATAGTAAGTAGAAAGTGAGGGACAAAAGGAATGAAGACAAGCGAACTGCTAAAGCTATTTAGACAACATAATATTACGCTTGTTGAGCATGGTAAAAGGCATGATCTTTATTACAGTCCTATCACCGGCAAAAAGTTTCCAGTACCAAGACATAAAGAAGAAATTAAAGTTGGTACTCTAAACAGTATGCTAAAGGATGCAGGGTTAAAATAGATACCCTGTGTTCCTTATACGATAAATTGTGAATAACTATTATTTACAAAAGGGGTGATTAAAATGGCTAAATATGTATTTCCTGCAATCTTTACACAAGAGGATAAAGGGTATTCAATTGCTTTTCCTGATTTGGAAGGCTGTTATACTGAAGGTGACGATTTACAGGATGGCTGTGATATGGCTCAGGATGCACTTTGCTTAGTACTTTATGATATGGAAGAAAATAAGAAGTCAATTCCAAAGCCTTCTGATCCAAAATTAATCAAAGTAGATTCAAATTCATTTGTGACATTAATTAGCTGTGATACATTGGAATATAGAAAGTTTAATGATAGCAAGGCCGTCAAGAAAACGCTTTCAATTCCTTCGTGGCTAAACAAAATGGCAGAGAGCAATGGAATTAATTTTTCAGCAACATTACAGGGAGCCTTGAAACAACAGCTTCATATTGAGGATAGAATGTAAAACCAAGAGCAGTGATTACTTGAATGGTAGTCACTGCTCTTATTTACAATTTACGGTTTGCTATAGCGGCTTTAGTGTGCGCTAGTGTCAAGAGAAGTTCGCAATTTGAGGACTCCGGGAAACGAATCAAACTGCGTTTAGCAGAAGTGACTGAATTGATTTGGGATTCAAATATGCTCTGGAAACAGACCAGTCTTCGGCGTATTCCATGAGATATGTTGTTACCAGCCGCAGGTAGGAATCTTTGTTTGGAAATATCCCGACGACGTTGGTTCTGCGCCGGATTTCCTTGTTCAGCCGTTCCAGCATATTGGTCGATGAGATTTTACGGGCATCCAGCTCGGGGAATGCATAGAAAGCCAGTGAATCTTCCAATCCATCTTTCAGAAGTTCGATTGCCTTGGGAAACCGTTTCCCGTATTGCTCCGACAACTGTTCTGCGCGCTGTTGGGCTAATCGGACGGAAGGTGCCAGCCAGATTTCTTTCAGTATGTGGCCCTGTTCGTTGACTCCGCAGACTGCCATCACCGCCATGCTGACGACACGCCCGTCCATACGGACTTTTTCATACAGGGCATCCGTCCAGATGACGGGATAGCGGGTATCCATCAGAGAACGGCTGCGGAATTCCTGCACCTGCTCATTGAGCCTTTTTGTCATTTCGCTTACCTGACTGCGGGAAAGACTCTCTATTCCCAGACTGTGAGCCAGCTTTTCCATCTTCCGGGTGGACACGCCCTGTACGAACGCTTCCTGAATGACCTGGATCAGTGCTGCTTCGCTTCGTTTGTGTTCCGTAACAAAGAATGGGATGTATCCGCGGTTCCGAAGTTTGGGCACCATGAGATACATTGTCCCCACGCGAGTATCCAGCCGCCGGGGACGATACCCGCTGCACTTTTATGATTCTTTCTCAATAAAATTTTTACAGATTTTATCACATGCGGAAAGATAAGTGCACCCTTTGCATACCTGTTTTATTTTACCTTTTGCAAGAATTGTATCCGTCAGCCTTTCCTGAAGGCTGTCCCATCTAACAGGCTTTTCCGTATTCAGCCCGCAGAGGGCAAGAATCCGTTGATCCGAGGCAGTCACTTCATCACTTTTTTTGCAGGAACCGCTTTGATTATAAGGGCAGTGACGGCATATTGAATCCAGGTTTGAACTCAAATGGATCGTTTGGCCGGGATTGCTTTTTAAATGGTCTATTATTTGATACATAGCCTCCGTGTAGGGAGTGCTGTGCCCGCCGGGGGTAAATAATAGAATACATAGAGCGTGATGCGGCCTTATGAATAGTTCAGTTTCATTCATCATAATTCCTTCTGTCGTTAAAATATTAGAATGGCTGGTTCATAGTATAGATTAGAAAAAAGTAATTGTCAACTTAATTTAATAATATAGATAACAATTGACGGCTTTCTGGTCATCCGGAATTTTTCATGTTATAATTGGAACGAAACCTTAATTGTCAAATTGAAAAAATGGGGGAACATTTATTTCAGTGCAAAAAAACAAAACAGGTTGGTTTTCTAAGGATCGGTTTGGCATGTTCATCCACTGGGGCCTTTACTCGGTTCCGGCAAGGGGAGAATGGGTCCGGAGCATCGAACAGATGAGCCTGGAAGATTATCAGAAGTATTTTGATGAATTTGACCCCAAAGAGTACAATCCAAGGGAATGGGCGAAGCTGGCAAAAGAGGCCGGGATGAAGTATGCCGTTTTGACAACGAAGCACCACGACGGTTTTTGTCTTTTCGACTCGAAATTAACTGATTATAAGGCAACCAACACAAAGGCAGGCAGAGATCTGGTGCGGGAATTTGTAGACGCTTTCCGCGCAGAAGGACTAAAAGTAGGTCTTTATTATTCTTTGCTGGACTGGCATCATCCGGATTATCCAATTTACCATGATCAGAATCATCCTATGCGTAACAACGAAGCGTTTAAAGGGAAAAAGCAGGATTTTTCCCGCTACGTCGACTATTTTCACGGTCAGGTGCGCGAACTCCTCACCAATTATGGGAAAATTGATATCATTTGGTTTGATTTTTCCTATAAAGATGAGATGAATGATATGTCCGGCGAAAAATGGCAGGCAGAAAAACTAATGAAAATGGTTCGGGAACTTCAGCCGGACATCATTGTAAACAACCGGCTTACCGCGTCGGGAGCCTCACCGTACGATCTGCAGTACGGCGATTTTGCCTCGCCTGAGCAAATCCTTCCGCGCAGGGGGATTGTGAACAGCCGCGGTGAAAAAGTCCCGTGGGAGGCCTGCATTACGCTGAACAACAACTGGGGATATTACGCGGCCGACCACGACTACAAACAGCCGAAGGATATTATCCGGGCGCTGGTGGAATGCGTCAGCAAAAACGGAAATCTGATTTTAAACGTAGGGCCGGACGCACATGGGTGTATCCCGGAGGAAAGCGTCGAAATCCTGAAAACGGTGGGGCGCTGGATGAAGAAAAATTCCAGCAGCATTTATTCCTGCGGCGCCGCGGATCTGCCGAAGCCTGAATGGGGAAGATTCACGCAGAACGGCAAAAAACTTTACGCCCATATTTTTGACCGGGGCGTAGGGGCTATAGCTTTGGAAGGCCTTTCCGGCCGAATCCGGAGTGCCCGCTATCTGCATGACGGCTCGGAAGTCCGCGTTTCAAAGCCGTGGAATGTTCCGGGAGACAGCACGGATGAATTTTTGAATCCAAGTACTTACCGGCTTCCGGATGAGATGGATTCGGTCGTGGAAATGGATTTGGTCTAAAAAAAGCGTCGGCGGATTTTTAATCCGTCGGCACTTTGGTTTTTAGCCAAACTTTTTATTTACGGTAGGAATCCAGCATTTTTCCGGTTTCTACGCCTGCCAGAAGCAGGATGCCGATTCCATGGGTGTCGTTCAGGATCCAGCCAAGGTCATATTTATAGTACCGGGGCGTGAAGGAGTTTCCAGAACCCCGGCAAATCCCGTAGATATTTCCGTCCGCATCAATGGACTGGCGGGTAAGGCCGTTCCATCCGCGCAAAGCCGCTTCGGCATATTTTTCTGCGTCCGGCAGCCAGCCGAACCGCACCCCGCGCGCGAATGCGCAGATAAACATGGAAGTGCAGGAAGATTCTGCATAGGATTCCGGATCATTCAGCACCTGATGCCACATGCCATGCTCATCCTGCATGGCTGCGTACCCTTCGCAGAGTTCGCGGAAAAAGGACAGAAGCTGCCCGCGGAGTTCATGGTTTTCCGGCAAAACCTGCAGCAGTTCCGAAAGGGAGAACAGAACCCAGCCGTTTCCGCGTCCCCACGGAATGCCGT
>ENA-UOOE01001520-UOOE01001520.1-fermentation-metagenome-genome-assembly--contig:-NODE-1520-length-19338-cov-27.254940_pt1 | contig 19338 bp, 21 predicted proteins | sample MGYA00245776_ERZ724021 | MGnify/ENA primary metagenome ERZ724021 (study PRJEB28704, sample SAMN03018321) | fermentation metagenome | biome: anthropogenic terrestrial biome; feature: soil... | reverse complement strand
GCGTAATGCCGTATTCTTTGGTTAGGTTAAAATATCCTGTGGAAGTATATTGAAACCCTTGGTCACTGTGGAGCTGTAATTCTGCGGTGGCCGCTTCTTTTTGTACTGCTGCTTTAATGGTGTTCAAAACTAAATTTACTGTTTGTTCTGTACCGGTTTTGTAGGCAACAATGCTGTTGTCGTATAGATCACGAATCATAGAAAGATAGAGAACACCTTGAGATGTGTGTATGTAAGATATGTCAGTTACCCATTTTGCATTTGGCCTGTCTGCTTGAAATTCACGATTTAGCAAGTTTTCATATTTGTGAAGTCGTTCTCCCATCTGACGATATTTTTTACGTCGGCGGATTTCAGACAGCAAATCGTACTTGTTCATTATCCGCAATACTGTTTTGAGGTTGCAATTCAAGTGCTTTTTCTGCTGCAGCCAAAGCAGAACCCTTCTGCATCCATAGGTTCTGTTACAGCCTTCCTGGCATTCTGCTATCAATTTCGTCAACGGTTCATCCCGGCTGGGTTTGTCCATATGCTGAATATAATTGTAATATCCGCTTCGTGATACTTGAAAGAACTGGCACATGGTCAACACTGGATACTTATTTCGATGGTGGTATATTGATAGATATTTTACAGATGGCTTCACTTCCTTCCAGCGATTTGAAGAAAATCCCGCAACAATTCATTTTCCATTTTTAAACGCTTAATTTCTTGATCTTTTTCTTTTACTGAGGAAATTACGCAATCCTTTCTCGGTCTGCCTTTGGGGCGGAGAGACAGGCCAGCTTCTAATTGCTTCTCGCGACGCCGTTCTTGTTTTAATAAATTGTGAATAGGGCGATTACCTTTTAAATGGAAATATTCTTCTACCTCTCGTTGAGTTTTTCCTGCTGCCAGCATTGCTTTTATCTCTGGCAGCAACATCTGTATATGTGTATATCTTCTCTTTGACATGATGAATCCCCCAATCGTAGTTTTATTTTCCTACGATTGGGGGATTTGTGCAATGTCCATTTTTACTGGTTCAGTTCAAAACAAATCGTCAGGGATTTAGTATTTAATTAAGCAGAATTACTTTAACTCTACTTCTGCGCCGGCCTTTACAAGCTTATCTTTCATGGAATCAGCGTCTTCTTTGGAAACGCCTGCTTTAATTGTCTTCGGTGCAGCGTCAACAAGATCCTTTGCATCCTTAAGGCCAAGGCCAGTGATGTCGCGGACAGCTTTGATTACCTGAATCTTCTGCTGGCCAATGCTCTTCAGCACAACGTCAAAAGAACTCTTCTCTTCTTCAGCCGGTGCAGCATTTGCAGCCGGTGCAGCAACTGCTACCGGAGCAGCAGCAGAAACACCAAATTCATCTTCGAGAGCTTTTACGAGTTCGGAAAGCTCCAAAACAGTAAGTGATTTTACATCTTCAACCAGTTTATCAACTTTTTCGGACATAATCAGAACCTCCATCTTAATATTTTATTACGCAGATTTTTTCTCTTTTTCAGCAATTGCATTGAGTGCAACTACCAGACCTTTAATAGTGCCATTCAGCACAGTTACGAGGCCAGTAATAGGCCCGTTGAGGCCACGGACAACTTCAGAAAGCAGTACTTCTTTCGGCGGCAGTTTAGCAAGCTGTTTGATTTCACCAGCACTAACGGCCTTGCCGTCAATAAATCCTGCCTTAACAGTAAAGCCCTTATTCTTATCAGCATAGCCCTGCAGGATTTTCGCGGGCGCAACATAATCCTCAGGATTAATTGCAACTGCAGTCGTACCCTGAATAACCAAAGCGGTATCAATCCCCTCGATGCCAGCTTTTTCAATAGCACGGCTAAGCAATGTGTTTTTAACTACTTTGTACGTGCTGCCTGATTCACGCAGCTCTTTGCGCAGCTTTGTGTCATCTGCAACATTAATGCCTTTATAATCTACAATAACGCCGGTATGCGCTGTTTTCAGCGCTTCTGCAATGTTTGAAACTGCCTGTTCCTTTTCTTCCAAAACTTTTTTGCTTGGCAATTAAATTCACCCCCTTTGCAATGCAATAAAAAGAGCCCTTTCCACTGCCGCAGAAAAGGCTCTTAAAATACACCTGTACAAAAAGGCCTCATTCTCGGCAGGCGGAAAATCCATTGTGCATAAGCACCTGCTGTCTATGAACGAAAACACAAAATCTAAGTTTATTGTATCACGTTTTCAGGGATCCGTCAAATCAGCCGCCTAATTTGCCGGGGTTAATGCGTACACCCGGACCCATTGTGGATGCAATAACACATGAGCGGATATACTGCCCTTTGGCAGCCGTAGGTTTTGCCTTAACAATAGCGCTGAGCAAAGCGTCAAAATTCTCAACAAGCTTCTCTTTGCCGAAAGACACTTTACCAATCACGCAGTGGATAATGTTGGACTTATCAAGGCGGTACTCAATTTTACCTGCTTTTGCTTCCTTAATAGCCTTGCCAATATCGCGTGTAACAGTGCCTGCCTTCGGGTTAGGCATAAGGCCGCGTGGCCCAAGTATACGGCCAAGGCGTCCAACAAAACCCATCATGTCTGGTGTCGTTACAAGCACATCAAAGTCCAGCCAGTTCTCGCTCTGGATTTTTTTGATCATGTCTTCCGCACCGACAAAATCTGCACCGGCCTCCTGTGCCTGTTTAGCGGCATCGCCCTTGCAGATGGCAAGCACACGAACTTTTTTGCCTGTGCCGTTCGGCAGAACGATAACCCCGCGCACCTGCTGGTCAGCATGGCGGCTATCGACGCCGAGTTTTACATGGACTTCAACGCTTTCATCAAATTTCTTTGTTCCGGTCTTTACGCACAGGTCAAGTGCATCTTCCGGATCATAAAGTTTCTTATGGTCGATCAGCTTTGCGCCGTCAACATATTTCTTACCGTGTTTCATAGGTTTTCCTCCCTGTCAAGTGGTAAAATCGGATTGCAAGTTCCTCCCACCGGGACTAAAATGAATGTTCAGCTCCATAATCAGTCTTCGACTTCAACGCCCATGCTGCGCGCTGTCCCTGCGACCATGCTCATGGCTGCTTCTACTGACGCTGCATTCAGGTCAGGCATTTTTGTCTCTGCGATTTTCTTAATCTGTTCCTTGGTGATTTTTGCAACTTTTGTTTTGTTTGGTTCACCTGAAGCCTTATCAATGCCGCATGCTTTTTTAATCAAAACAGCCGCAGGCGGAGTTTTTGTAACAAAAGTAAAAGAGCGGTCTGCATAAACCGTTATGATGACTGGTATAATCATTCCGGCCTGGCTTTTTGTGCGCTCATTAAATTCTTTCGTAAATGCCATTATGTTGACACCGTGCTGACCAAGTGCAGGTCCAACCGGCGGTGCCGGAGTTGCCTTCCCGGCAGGTATCTGAAGTTTGATTAAGCCCGTAACTTTTTTCTGTGCCATTTTTGACGCACCTCCAAAATTCGTGGTAGCTGGCGGAATGGTGCCTGTTTACACCAATTTCTCCCACAGGGGCAATGCCCCTCCTCACAAGGCGGGCAGATACCCGCCGTTTGAAAATTATTCGATTGCTTCGGCCTGGTTGAGCTCGAGTTCTACCGGTGTTTCACGCCCAAACATTGAAACAGTCACACACACATGATTTTTCTCTTTGTCAACCTCTTTTACAACGCCAACAAAGCCCTCCAGCGGCCCATCGATAATCTTTACGGAATCCCCGACTCCGTAGGAAACCTCAATTTCCTTCTTCTCGACCCCAAGCCTTGCTACCTCTTCATCAGTCAGGGGAATCGGTTTTGACGACGGACCCACAAAGCCTGTGCAACCACGGATATTACGGACAATATACCACGAATCATCCGTAAGTATCATCTTTACAAAGACGTACCCAGGAAAGAGCTTCCGCTCAACGTCACGCTGTTTATTGTCCTTGATCTCCGTAACGGTCTCCGTCGGCACAAGGACCTGCTGGATAAGGTCCTGGAAATGGCGGTTTTCTACCGTCTTCTGCAGATTGGAGGCAACCTTGTTCTCATACCCGGAATAGGTATGCACAACATACCATTTTGCTTCTTCAGACAAAAAGAGTTCCTCCATTCAAATCAAAATTATTTTGCAACGCTCATAATCAAACCAAGCAGATTGACAAGCAGCGTATCAAGGCCAAACACAAACAGCCCAATCACAACAATAGTAACAAGCACCACTCCGGTATTGCGGAATACGGATTTCGGTGTGGGCCATACGATTTTTTTAATCTCGCCCTTCGTGTCGCGGAAAAATTTAGAAATGTTTCTGCCGGTTCTGACAAAAAAGTTTTCTTTTTTCACTTTTTCTGCTTTTTCGGCCATAAACTTTTCCCCTCCGTCCGGATTATTTAGTCTCGCGATGGAGAGTATGCTTCTTGCAGAATCTGCAATACTTTCTCATCTCGAGCCTATCCGGATCATTTTTCTTGTTTTTCATCGTGTCATAATTGCGCTGTTTGCACTCTGTGCAAGCCAATGTTACTTTCACTCTCATAACGGCACCTCCCGTTGCGCGGAAATTTATTAGCCCCATTCGAGGCTGCGGCCTCCCTCGTTAATAAAAGGTTACAAAAAAATAACCCCTTTACCGAGGTATAATTAGTTTAACACGCCACGCAAAATATGTCAAGCTTTTTATATTTCAGCTGATATTTTATCACATATGAGGAACACAAAGCCAATACGGCTATGCCGCTCAGCAAAGCATTACTTACTGAGCTCATTAAGGGTATCGGCCATAATCTTCTTGCGTTTTTTCTTCTTTTCCGGTTTTACTTTTTTGCCTTTCATTTTTAGCCCCGCTTTATAGCCTTTAGCAAGTTCAGTACTAAAAAGCGGCTTTATATTCCCAATTGCCCGCTCGCTCAGCCCATTAAGCAGAACAATAGTAACAACTGAGCGCACGTCCATATCTCCGCTTACATACATTTCGTTGAGAAGGGAGCAGCAGCGGCTAACAGCATTGCGGTCCGCTCCGTCTGAGCACAGCGCCTCGAGTTTCGGCAGTAGTTTGCTGCGGGCAAAAACGACCGTACGCACACTGCCGTAAATTTTACGCTCTTCGTTCAAATCTTCTTTCAGTTCCGGAAACACACCCACAAACCGGTTAAAGAAGAAAATCGGGTCCACATTGTCGTCGTCGTCTTTCCTGTGCTTTTTCTTGCGGACGGAAGCGATCTGAACAGGGCCGCGTATCGTCTCAATAAAATCATCAGCAATATTCTCGGCATCATCTGGCGTGTCTGTTTCCGGGTCAAACAGCCACATTGAGACAGACTTCCATTTGCCGTCCGGCACGCCATCACTCGCACCGCATACGCGCAGTTCAAAGCGTTTCCGGCTTTCAAGGTAGAAAACGCCATACGCTGCGTCACTTGATGAAAACACAGCAGATTTGCCATCTCTTTCTGGTTCCTTTTCCTCCAGACTGTGGTATCCAAGGCCTTTCAGCAATGTGCTGATTTTGTCTGTGACAAGTTTAAACGCGTCATTTTCCAAAGTTACAGTCACTCCCCCGTTTCCGGCTCCTGCCGGTGCCATATGATTGGTAGAAACAAATCAAAGCGATATATTATTATACTACACAAACAGTTTTTTGTCATTAAATTTTATGATGCGGTAACCTGCCTGTAAAGTTAATCTGTAGCCAGATAAAAACAGTTAACGAAGCCTACCGCCATCACGGAATTATTTTTAATTCTTTTGTATCATGGTTCAAAACTTCACACCCTGTTTCAGTTACAAGGACAAGGTCTTCAATACGTACGCCGACTTCGCCCTCTACATAAATTCCTGGTTCTATTGAAAATGTCATACCGGGTTTTATTTCATCGCAGTTGGAACTTGAAACGTCACCGTTTTCATGGACTTCTATCCCTATGGAGTGCCCAAGGCGGTGTGTAAATTCTTTACCATATCCCGCTTTTTTTATAACGTCCCGGGCCGTACGGTCAATGTCACAAAACCTTACCCCCGGATATATCATTGCTTCTGCTGCCCGGTTCGCTTTAAGCACAATGCCGTAGACCTCTTTTGCATGGCTTGAAACACTGCGGTAGAAAAACGTGCGCGTCATATCTGAGCAGTAGCCGTCTTTGCGGCACCCAACGTCAATCAAAACGCAGTCACCGTCTTTAAGCGGTGTGTCGTCCGGTGTATGGTGCCCTTCCGCCGCATTTTTTCCAAATGCAACAAGCGGTGGAAATGAGTATCCATCCGCGCCAAGCCTACGGTATATCTTCTCCATCGGCTCAGCCACCTGCCGCTCTGTTACACCTGGCTTTATAAGCTTTATAAATTCTTTCATTGCCATATCATTGATTTCTGATGCTTTGCGCATTATTCCCTGTTCTTGAGCATCTTTGCAAGCGCGCTCATTGTCAACGCAATCAGATGCAAGAACATAATCCGCAGCTGCCTTTTTTTCCATCAGCGGCAGCAGAAAGCGTGCTGGAAAATTTTTATCGACTCCTAAAGTTGTGCTATGGTCTATATGACTGCTCAAAATGCTTAAGTAGTCATCCGAATCCGAAAAACGCACTTTTTCGACTCCAATGTCTTCCGGGACAGTAAAAAGGTCATTTATAAAGATTTTATGGCTGCCATCACGGTTCAAATAAAGGGCCAGCAAACGTTCACCAGGAATAATCAGGCACCCAGTAAGGTAAAAAATATTAGATGGTGAACTAATAATCATTTGCTTTAGTCCCATTTGCCCCATATTTTGCAGTATGCGGTTGACTCTTTTCACGTTCAATTCCAACGCTTCTTTCTACTTGTCTATAAATTTTATAAATGTTTGCTTTTCTCCCCTTCACCGTCAAAAAGGCTGCAGGCAACGAAATGGTTCTTGCTTACCTCTTTCAGCTCAGAGTTGAATTTCTTGCATTTGTCTGCTTCTTTAAAGCAGCGCGAGCAGAAGCGACATCCTTCCGGCGGGTCTATCGGGCTTGGGACATCGCCTTTCAGCTCAATGCGGTGGCGCCGTTTTGTAGGATCAATAGAAGGGATTGCAGAAAGCAGCGCCTGAGTATAAGGGTTCAGCGGATTATGGTAAAGCTCGTTTTTAGGTGCAATTTCCATCAGTTTGCCAAGGTACATAACACCTACCCGGTCGCTTATGTGCTTTACAACATTCAGCCCATGTGCAATAAACAGGTATGTAAGGCCAAATTCGCTTTTAAGGCTTTCGAGCAGGTTCAGTACCTGTGCCTGAATGGAAACATCAAGCGCCGAAACAGGCTCATCGCAAACAATCAGTTTAGGTTCAACAGCAAGCGCGCGCGCTATGCCTATGCGCTGGCGCTGCCCACCAGAGAACTCATATGGGTAGCGGTTGCGGTAATTGCTTGAAAGCCCAACGCAGTTTAAAAGCTCATCCACCCTTTTTTCAACTTCGTTTTTAGGGCGCAGATGATTAATAATAACAGGTTCAGCAATAATGTCGCCTACTGTCATGCGCGGATTCAGCGATGCGTACGGGTCTTGAAAAATAAGCTGTATATCCTTGCAGTACTGCCGGCGTTCCTTCCTTGGCAGTGAAGTTAAGTCCGTTCCATTATATATGATTTTCCCCGCAGTCGGCGTATACAGGCCAACAATCATTTTACCTATTGTGCTTTTGCCGCATCCGGATTCGCCCACAAGGCCAAACGCCTCGCCTTTCTTAATCTGGAAAGAAACATCGTCAACCGCTTTAAGCACAGATGTTGTCTTGCCAAAAAAGTTTTTACTGACGGTAAAATACTTTTTCAGGTGCTGAACATCAAGTAAAACTTCGTCGCTCATTTTTCTGCCTCCCCATTTTGGTACAAAAAGCAGCGCACCATGTGGTCACCGACTTTACGAAGCTCTGGTTTGCGCTGACGGCAGACTTCCATGCATTTGTCACAGCGGTCGCTGAAAGGGCATCCGTTTGGCATATGCATTGGATTAGGCACCATGCCTTTTATCATATAAAGCGGGTCTGTGCTTTCGTCATCCAGCCGCGGGATTGACTTTAAAAGGCCGAGTGTGTACGGGTGCAGCGGTTTTGCAAAAAGGGACTTTACTTCGGCACTCTCTACAATCTGGCCGCAGTACATTACGACAACGCGGTCCGCAGCTTCCGCCACAACGCCAAGGTCATGCGTAATCAACATCACTGACATATTAAATTTTTTTCTCATGTTATACAGCAATTCCAGTATCTGTGCCTGTATGGTCACATCGAGCGCCGTAGTGGGTTCATCCGCAATCAGCAAATCCGGGCTGCACGCAAGTGCCATTGCAATCATAACACGCTGCCTCATGCCGCCGCTCATCTGGTGGGGGTAGTCGTTTGCACGCTCTTCCGGTGATGGAATGCCCACTGTACGCAGCATGTCTACTGTACGGTCAAATGCTTCTTTTTTACTAACGGCTTTGTTATGGGTCATAATACTTTCCATAACCTGGTCTTTAATGCGGTACACCGGGTTAAGGCTTGTCATCGGTTCCTGAAAAATCATACTTATTTTATCGCCTTTAATGGCACGCATTTCATTTTCTGATTTTTTCAGGAGGTCTTCCCCGCGGTATAAAATCTGGCCTTTCGTCACCCTGCCATTGTCTGACAGGAGACCCATAATCGAAAGCGATGTTACACTTTTTCCAGAGCCGGATTCTCCAACTACAGCGAGTATCTCGCCTTCATTAACATGAAAGCTAAGGCCGTTTACAGCACGCACAATGCCGTGCTTAACTTTAAATTCCACTGTAAGATCTTTGACTTCAAGCAACATTATTAACGCCTCAATTCTGTCTGGACTTCGGGTCGAGTGCATCGCGCAGACCGTCGCCAAGCAGGTTAAAGGCCAAAACGGTCAGAGAAATGGCAAGCCCCGGGAAAATAAGAGTGTACGGTGCCTGGAAAATATAATTTCGGGCACGCCCCAGCATGTCGCCCCACTCTGCCTGCGGAGGCTGAACGCCAAGGCCAAGAAAGCCGAGGGCTGAAGCGTCAAGGATAGCGGAAGAAATGCCGAGCGTCGCACGCACTATAATAGAAGACAGCACATTTGGAATAATATGGTGAAAAATTATGCGGCCATCTTTGTTGCCGACAACTTTTGCGGCCTGAACATAATCGTTTTCTTTCACCGATAGTATCTCACCGCGCACGATGCGGGCATATTCCGGTATGGCTACAAGGCTTATCGCTATAACGGCTTTGTCAATGCCCTGCCCAAGAGCTGCCATGAATGCAATGGCAAGCAGGATGGAAGGAATAGACAGCATAATGTCCATTATGCGCATAATCACCGTGTCGACTTTGCCGCCAAAATAACCCGCAATCGAGCCAAAAATAATTCCAAACGTAAGCGATATCGCGACTGCAATAACGCCTACAGCGAGGCTTACGCGTGTGCCAATTAAAATACGGCTGAAGATGTCGCGCCCAAGCTGGTCGGTTCCGAACCAGTATTCACTGTTCGGCGGAAGAAGCGTTTTTGTAAGGCTTTGTTCATACGGGTTATGCGGAAGCACCTGCGGAAAAACGGAGGTAATTACTGCAATTGCCACAAGCAGCAAAATAAATGCCAGGCTCACCATGGCAGCGCGGTTTTGTTTGAGGCTGTCCCACATTGAGCGCCAAATAGACTCGGGCTTATCGGTAAACTCTTCGCTGGGAGAAGATGCCACGGCATTTTCTATTTCATTCATAGTGGTTACCCTTCTTCCTTTGAGTATTTGATGCGCGGATCCAAGAACGCATAAATAAGGTCAACTACAAGATTTACAATTACGTAGATTGTCGCAATTATCAGCACAACAGCCTGCACAACTGGAAAATCAGATTTCTGGATACATTCGACCGTATAGCTGCCAATGCCGGGCCATGCAAATACGGTTTCCGTAAGCACCGCCCCGCCAAGGAGCGACCCAAACTGAAGGCCTATAACGGTAGTTACGGGTATCATGGCGTTGCGCAGAGCATGATGCTTTATAACGCGGTGTTCGCTTATACCTTTTGCACGTGCTGTGCGTATGTAATCCTGGTTAAGCGTGTCGAGCATACTCGAGCGTGTCATGCGCGTGATGATAGCCATGGAATACAGCGAAAGCGATACTGTAGGCATAATCAGATGCCTGAGTGTATCTCCAAGGGCCTCAAAGTCACCCGACGTCAAAGTATCCCAGACATAAAGTCCTGTGCCACCCACAGGCTGGAGCATCGGGTTAATCCGTCCGCCGCTCGGAAGGATGTGAAGTACTCCTGAAAACAATATGATGAGCAATATGCCAAGCCAGAAGATAGGCATTGAAACACCAATAAGCGCAACAAGCGTACTTGCAAAATCAGCTGCGGTATTTTTCTTTACTGCGGCAGTAACTCCGAGCAGAATGCCAAGGATAGACGCAAGGATGATAGAGCAGATTGCAAGTTCTATTGTGGCGGGGAAACGCGCCATTATCTCATTCATTACCGGCTGATTTGTGTAATATGAATTGCCGAAATTCCCAGTAAGCGCACCTTTCAGAAAATCGAGGAACTGCAGTATAATCGGCGCATTGAGCCCGTGCGCATCGCGCCATGCTTTCATGGCCGCCTTGCTTGCGTGCTGGCCGAGGACGACCGGTGCAGGGTCCGGTGAAAAAACACGCATAATGAGAAAAACTACTAAAGAAACACCAAGCAGCACCGGGATAAGCTGCAGAATCCTTTTGATGGTGTATTTTACCAATGTCAACATCTCTTCCCTTAAACTCATATCGCAAAAGCACTTTAATGATATTAAAAGCAGCTGAAAGCCGTATTTTTTAATACGGCTTTCAGCATCCGATATCTAACAGAATTATTAACTTATTTCGTAACGGTTACCCCTGCAAACGGCGTAACGCCTGTCTGGTGGCAATAGTATCCGCTTACCTTAGGGCTGTAAGCTGCAAGGTTATTTGAATGCGAAATTGGAAGCCAGACATCGTCCTCTGCAACTTTCTGCTCACACTGCGTGTATATCTTTGTGCGCTCGGCACCGTTTGGAGTCATGAGGCCCTTTGCAATAAGCTCATGGTATGCCGGAACACTGTAACGCGCCACGTTCATTGAAGGGTCAGAATCATCGAGCAGGTTCATGAAGTTATCCGCGTCGCCGTTGTCACCAACCCAGCCATAGAAGCAGATATCATAATCACCTTTTTTAACAACTGATGTGTAAGACGTCCAGTCATACGTCTTAACATTGCATGTTACTCCCACATCTTTCAGGTAACCCTGGATTGCTTCTGCAAGCATCTGGCCGCCCACTGAATTGTACGGGCGCGGATTGGAATACGTTATCATGTTGACTGATTTTATTCCTGCTTTTGCAAAGTCTGCTTTTGCAGCGGCCTTGTTAAATGGAGTCTGCTTGATTGATGAAAACCCGTCAGGATTCATAAACTTCGGCATAATGCTTGTGGCAGGTGTTGCATAGTCCTTGTAAAGGCTCTTTACAAGCTCAGGCACATTTATCGCTTCGCTGAATGCCTTGCGTGCAGCGGCTGATTTGAATTTTTGGCTTGTGACATTATAAGCCATATAATTGATATTCATGCCGTCGGCTGAAAACAGCCTGTCCCCAGAACTTGTGATTTGCGACACATCGTTTGAGCTGATGCCGTCAATGGCATCTACTTCCCCAGACGTCAGAGCAACATCACGCGCTGAATTTTCCTTTATAAAGCGGAACACAACATTTTCTGTTTTTGCCTTATCGCCCCAATAATTGTCATTTTTTTTCAGTTTAATATACTGGCCCTTTTCCCATGAAACGAATGTGTACGGGCCCGTGCCAACAGGATGCTCGTTAAGGTTGTTGTATTTCTTGAGCGCTGTAGGGCTTACAATCGGTGCTGCCATAATCATGGCAAGATTTTTAAGGAACGGCGTTTCGGCGCTGAAAAGGTCAATCTCAACAGTATAGTCATCAACTACTTTAACTTCTTTTACGCCGCTCTTTTTCTTCTTTGAGCCAAATACGAATGACGCGTACGGCATATTGTCTGTTACATTTGGCTCCAGCTGGCGGTCAATGCTCTTCTTCACAGCATCAGCGTTGAAACCGGTGCCGTCCTGAAACTTTACGCCCTTGCGCAAATGGAATGTGTACTTTGTCCCGTCCGGGCTGATATTCCAGTCTGTTGCAAGGCAAGGTTCAACTTCTGTGGAATTCTTGTTATATTTAAGCAGCCCTTCATATATATTGCACATTACTTTGGCAGATTCGCCGTCATCAACAAGTGCCGGGTCAAGGCCGCGAGGGTCTGAACCTTGCGCATACGTAAACGTGTCTTTCAGCCCGGTCGCAGATGTGCTGCCCGAGGCTGTGCCAGAAGAAGCTGCATCGGAAGCGCGTTTGCTTTTTCCGCATCCTGACATTGCGGAAACAAAAACTGCGGCAGCAAGAATTAAGGCCGATATTCTTTTAAACCCATTATTTTTCATATTCTGCTCAATTCTCTTCCTCTTTCATCCGTTTTCTTTCATCATTTTTACTGTATAAACACTGTTTACCGCTGTGATAAAATTCTATCAGGCACCCACACATTACAAAGCCAACGTGCTTTTAGTCTTTTCACACACAGCCTAAAGCCTTGGGCACTGGTTCGCTTTTTATATTTAGCGCTTTAAGCTGTTTTAGCGATAAACGTTATAATGTATTATAATATATTCAGCCATAATTTCAAGCTTTGCAAGAATATTCAGTGTTTTAATCATAATTAAAGGTAGAAAGACGTTTTATATGGGAAAATTGGCTATTAAATTTGTCAGCTTGTTAAATTTTTGCATCATTATTTTGATATGATTCATTTAATTTGTAAATCAAACTGAAATAATTATATTATATCTTATTTAAAGTATGATATTTTTTTGCTTTAATTCGTTGCATTGTGATTTTCCAATATTTATAACAGAATTATTGTGCAATTTTAAACCACATCAAATTAAAAAGCGGCAAAAAGCATTGACTTTTTTAACATAGTGGTATATCCTTACTATCAATAATATATATTTACTATATTTTTAGCTGTTAAAGTCAGGAGGCTGAAGCCATGAAAAAGGTTTTTCTCGGCAATCCCACAATAGAATCACTGATGTGCATAATGTGCCGCTTCATGCCTAAAATGGAATACAGCCGACACATTTTGCCGTCATGACTTACGCATGACTTTTATGGGTTTGTCTCTACATACAAACGCAAAGTCCGGTCGGCCAAACAGGCTGACCGGACTTTTTAACAACAGCTAAAATAGCACAGCGCCTTGAAAACCCTGTTCATCTTATTATAATAAAGAGAGTGGAGGAATAACTATGAAATTTAAAAAAATTTTTCTCGCATTGCTGTGCGGGGTGCTTGCCACCGGGCTCGCCGGATGCGGCAGTTCCGGTGCGGCTTCTTCTTCCAGCACAGCAGCATCGTCCGCTGCCGTTTCCATCTCTGAGCAGGACTATGCGTCCATTCCAAAGCCACAGGGCAACGACAACACGGTTTCAATAGGTGTTACACCGATTCCTCATGGCGAAATAGTGAATAACGTTGTCAAACCCGAAATGGAAAAAGCAGGCTGGAAGGTAAAAGTTGTCGAATTCAACGATTATGTCCAACCAAATACAGCCCTTTCGAGCGGTGATATCGACGCAAATTACTACCAGACAACAAATTATCTTGCCGAAGCCAACAAAAAGCAGAACCTTCATCTTGTTTCTGTAGCGGCTGTCCATCTTGAGCCTATGGGGCTTTATTCAAAAACAATGAAATCACTTTCTGAACTTAAAGACGGCTCTACCATTGCTGTGCCAAATGACAGCTCCAACGAATCACGAGCAATACGCCTCCTTGCTGAAAACGGCCTTTTCAAAATCGACAGCTCTGCAATGCTAACAGCAAAAGACATAACCGAAAATCCACATAAATTTAAAATTATGGAAGTCGATGCCGCCAACCTCGCAAGGACACTCGACGATGTCGATGCTGCCGTAATAAACAGTAACTATGCGCTTCAGGCAAAGTTCAACCCTACAAAAGACGCCATTATAAAAGAAAGCTCGTCTTCAAAAAGCAGCAGCCAGTATTTTAACGACCTTGTTGTAAAACAGGGAAATGAAAACACAGAAAAAACGAAAGCCCTCAAAGTTGCGATTACATCAAAGGCAGCAAAAGAATATATAGAAAAAAAATATAAAGGGGCTGTAATACCTACATTTTAGGCTATTTCTCACATCTCTGTGCAGGATACAGCAAAGGTGGAAAAATGGAAACTATTTATCCGTTATGCGAAGAATTCTCAGAGAAAACCCATAGTTTAAAAGCTACATCAGGGAGGCAGCCAGAGTGATTGAGATTAAAAACCTCTGCAAAAAATTCGGTGAAACGGAAATCTTGAAAAACGTGTCGCTCCACATAGACGATGGCGAAATCTATGGGATAATCGGGCAGAGCGGAGCCGGAAAGTCTACACTTCTGCGCTGCATAGACGGCCTTGAAACATATGACAGCGGCTCCCTTGAAGTCATGGGAAAAGAAATATCCGGCATAAGCGGCAAAGGCCTTCGGGCTTTCAGAAAACAAATCGGCGTTATCTTTCAGAATTTCAACCTTTTAAAGCGCAATAACGTATATGACAATGTCGCTCTTCCTTTGCAGTTTTGGGGTGCAAAGAAAAACAGCCCCGAAAGCAAAAAAAAGGTAATGAACCTTCTTAAACTTGTTGGGCTTACAGATAAAGTCCACTCAAAGCCATCAGAATTAAGCGGTGGCCAGGAACAGCGCGTCGCCATTGCGCGGGCACTTGTGCTTGACCCAAAGGTCTTGCTATGTGACGAGGCGACTTCCGCCCTTGACCCGCAGACAACAAAAGATATTCTCTCCCTGCTATTGCGCATCAACAGTGAAATGGGCATAACGATAGTCATTGTCACACACCAGATGGAAGTAGTAAAGCAAATATGCAGCCGTGTTGCGTTTATTAAAGATGGCCGCATTGTGGCTGAAGGAAAACCGGAGCATCTGTTTGTGATGCCAAATGACGATATAAAGCAGTTTCTCGGCGGCATGCCTGACGTTCTGCCAAAAACTGACGTCAATATCCAGCTTTTCTTTACAGACGAGCACGCGGCCGATCCAGTCATAACACGCCTTGCACGTAATCTCGGCATTGATTTTTCCATTGTATGGGGCAAGATTGAAAATTTCAGGAGCGACGTAATGGGAAGCCTTGTAATAAATATTAAGGAAAAAGACAAAAACCGTGTAGCCGAATACCTCAATCAGCAAAAAGTCTTATGGGAGGTCTTGAAATAAAATGATGGGCACGATTCTTCAGGCACTTGGTGAAACGCTGTATATGGTCGGCATATCCACACTGCTGTCTGTTGTAATAGGATTTATTCCTGCCGTAATACTTACAATCACCGCAAAAGACGGCCTGCACCCAAATAAAGCCGTCTATGGCGTGCTTGATTTTCTTGTGAATGTTTTCCGCAGTTTTCCTTTTATCATTTTAATGATTATAATCATACCGTTCACACGCCTTGTGGCAGGGCGCGCAATAGGGACGACTGCCGCAATAGTGCCTTTGACAGTTTCAGCCATCCCATTTGTAGCGCGCGTTATGGAGTCTGCCCTGCGTTCGGTAGACCCCGGCGTTATCGAAGCTGCAAAATCTTTCGGCGCTTCCGATGCACAGATTATCTTCCGGGTTTATATGAAAGAATCCGTGCCGTCCGTCCTTGCCGGCATCACGCTTACTGTAATAAACCTTGTCGGATATTCAGCCATGGGCGGCGCGCTCGGCGCAGGCGGCCTCGGTGACGTAGCCATACGCTATGGTTATCAGGAATACCGCATAGATTACCTTATTGTCACAAGCCTTGTGCTCATTGTGTTTGTGCAGCTGGTGCAGTATATCGGCAATAAACTGTATGACTTTTCACTTTAAAATGAATATGCCAACTTTTGGCCGGCACAACTTTCACGCTAAAATTGACTGAACGGAAAGTGTAAAATATATTTTTATTATATGTTCCTTGTAAAATTAAGTATAGATTTGTATTTATAATATTTATTTTTTTATTTGGTATTGACAATATAGTCCTTTAGAGTATAATAAATATGTTGTAAAAATTAAATTTCAGTGCGTGTTAGTGCGTGTTACTGATTCGATCAGGCATGAACATCTATTCCCGCAAAAAGGGGAAAGTGTTTCATGTCTATTTTTTTGTCCTGAAAAGGTGATTGATGAATAGGGACTCATGTAGCTAAAAAGTTGTTGAGGGGGGGAAAATGTACTTGCGGTATGAATTATAAAATAATTAAAGTCTTGAATAACAATTCAATTTTAGCGCAGAGTCTCAGTGGAAATCAAGTTGTTTTGATGAGCAAGGGAATTGGTTATGGAAAAAGCAAAGGAGATAAAATCAAGGAGGGTGAAAAATATCAAAAAGTATTTTATATTCTTGACAGCGGCCAGAATATAAATAAACTTGAAAAATTTGGCACCGAGCACGAGAAAATGGAAGCTGTAACGTATATGATAGTAAAGATTGCAGAAGCAAAACTGAATTTTAAAAATGAAAATTTTTATAAGGCTTTGATTGACCACCTTACTTTTGCAGTTGAACGCCTGCAAATGGGCCTTCCAATTAATAACCCATATGTTACGGAAGTTTCTGTACTTTGTCAGCAGGAATATGCTGTGGCTCAGATTGCTGCCGAGATCATTAAAGAGCAGCTTAATGTTGAAATAGGAATAGAAGAAACAGGCTTTATTGCCATGCATATTTATGCAGCGCGTAAAAATGAACATATAGATACTGTCATGAAAAGCATGAGAATTATAAACGAGGTTTTACAGAAGGCGTTTAAATATGCGGGTAAAAACGCTGTTACACTAAATTATGCAACAGCGGATTTTCTCCTTTCCATTAGTCAGCTGATTAAAGATGCCATAGCTAAAAAAAATATTCACACAAAACTAAAAGACCAAATATGCTGCTGTATACCGCGTGAATGGTGCTTTGCCCAAAAAATTGCTGAATATATCAATAATGAGCTTGATATAACTTTAGATGAAGATTATATTTCGCTTTTGGCGTTAGATGTCTATAAGTTAACTCAACTGTAAATTAAATATTAGGAGGAATTTATATGGAAACTGAAAAGAGCATAGAACCAGCAACTCAAAATAATAAACATTCGGGCAACTCGCGTGTGCTTTCTGCTTTTCAGACGCTTGGCAAATCCCTTATGCTGCCAATTGCTGTGCTGCCAATTGCAGGTATATTGCTTCGGCTTGGCCAAAGCGACTTGTTAAATATTCCGTGGTTAGGTGACTCCGGCAATGCAATTTTCAATAATCTGCCATTGCTTTTTGCTATTGGTGTGGCTATCGGCATTGCGAAAGACAGCAATGGCGCGGCAGGCCTTGCGGGTGCTGTTTCTTATTATGTCCTAACGGCTGCTTCACAGGCTATTAACCATGCGCTTCAGGTAGGTACTATTTTTGCCCCTGCGAACGGAATGCCCAAAACGCTGACAGATATTGATATGTCGTGTTTTGGTGGTATGATTGCAGGCATTATTGCAGGACTGTGCTATAACAAATTCAAAGACATGGTGTTGCCAGACTGGCTGCAGTTCTTTGGTGGGCGCCGTTTTGTGCCAATTGTCACTGGTGGCTGGTCCATCCTTATCGGTGGCGGCCTTGGCTTAGTTTGGCCGACATTCCAGAGAGGCCTCAATGTGGCGGCAAAATGGATGACAACAAGCCATGGCATTGGTGCGTTTGTATATGGGTGCCTAAACCGCCTTTTGATTCCGTTCGGCCTTCACCATGTTATTAATAGTTACGTATGGTTTAGCCTTGGATCTTTTAAAGATCCGGCAACTGGAAAAATTGTTTCAGGCGACTTATGGCGTTTCTTCGCAGGCGACCCAAATGGCGGAACATTTACAGCTGGCTTTTTCCCGATTATGATGTTTGCTCTGCCCGCAGCTGCACTTGCAATGTATGTTTGTGCTAAGAAGAAAAATAAAGCGGCTGTCGGCGGTGCATTATTCTCCGTCGCATTTACCGCGTTCCTCTGCGGAATAACTGAACCAATTGAATTTATGTTTATGTTCCTGGCGCCTGGCCTTTATGCTATTCACGGCGTGCTTACAGGACTTTCACTTGTCATCTGCAACATGCTCAACATCCACGACAGCTTTACTTTCTCGGCAGGCCTGTTTGACTATATCATAAACTGGGGAAAAGCTACAAATCCGGGCTTAATTATACCGGTTGGGCTCGCATTTAGCGTAGTATATTTCTTCTTGTTTGTGTTTTTCATCAAGAAATTCGATTTGAAGACGCCAGGCCGTGAGGCAGAAACGTCAACTGGTGATGTCTCACAGATTACTGACAAGAAGGATTTTGACGATATCGCTGTCAAATATATTGACTTGCTTGGCGGTAAAGATAACATCAAAGATATCAGCTCATGTATAACCCGTATACGCCTTGTACTTAAAAGCAATAAAAGCCTTGATGAAAATGCTTTTAAAAAGCTCGGTGCTTCCGGGATATTGAAGGCAGGCGATCAAGTTACGCAAGTTATTGTAGGCACTAAGGCGGAACTTATAGTTGATGCTATGAAACGCCACTTAACCATTTAATTTCATTTAATTTAAAATAATAAACCAGTAAATCGTTTTCAAATAACTGGGATCTATAAGCACAGGTTATATATCCCAGTTATTATTTAGAATAATTTTTAAGTGAGGTAAGCGAGGTACGAATGAAACTCTTTAAGCATAAAAATTTTCAGCTGCTGTCGCCGGTTAGCGGTAACGTTGTTTCGATTACTGAAACACCGGACAAGGTATTTTCAGATAAAGTACTTGGCGATGGTGTAACAGTTATCCCAGATAAAAACGAAGTTGTTTCTCCAGTGGATGGCACTGTTGTGCAAATTGCCCGTACACTTCACGCAATCTGCATAGAGGCTGATAATCATGCTGAAATTTTATTGCATTTAGGCATAGATACTGTGGAGTTAAACGGTGAAGGTTTTACATGCTGTGTAAAAAAGGGAGAGCATGTTTCTGCCGGCCAAAAATTGATGGATATGGATATAGACTTTATAAAAAATAGAGGCTACAGCACAGTATCACCTTGCATTATTACTAATATGGACTATGTAAAAAATTTAAATGTTATAACAGGCCATGCTGAGGCAGGAAAAACTGTGATAATTACTTATGAAGTTTAAAAATAAAAAATGGGAGATATTTTTGAAAAATGAAGATTTTAGAAGCATCAGATTATGAAGGAATGAGCCGCAAGGCGGCAAACA
>ENA-UOOE01001517-UOOE01001517.1-fermentation-metagenome-genome-assembly--contig:-NODE-1517-length-19350-cov-65.270381_pt1 | contig 19350 bp, 22 predicted proteins | sample MGYA00245776_ERZ724021 | MGnify/ENA primary metagenome ERZ724021 (study PRJEB28704, sample SAMN03018321) | fermentation metagenome | biome: anthropogenic terrestrial biome; feature: soil... | reverse complement strand
TTGCATTGGAATTATAAGCCATGTGGAGGAGCTTAAAAACCGTGTTCCTGTAAGGCTAATTCTTGAGCCTGCTAAAAATGGAAACGGCACAGTAATTAAAGAATTAGAGTATAGTTAAAAAGCTGAGAAAATTCTCAACTTATAAAAAGTATGAAAGTGAGTTTTAATTATGTGTAAGTGACCAGGGGTAAAAAAGTGTTCCATTTTAACTTGTATTTAGCTGAATGTGAAAAATTTTAAAAAAGTATTGACTTATGCAAATATAGATTATATTATAGAAATATAAGTAAAGATATTTTTAACGCTTATTGTGATGCTCTTGATGATATAATAATTATGTATGTACTTTCTTTGGATTCAAATATTAATTGTAATTATGAAATTTTTGATATATCTAATAATAAATAAAGTAAGACAATTGAATATTGGGATACGTTTTGTACAATGGAGTACAAAAACTAAAGGCGATGAAGCTTCTTAAATGTTTATTAATTATTTAAGAAGCTTTTTTTGTTTTGTTGAAGTTAGAGATCAAGATAAACTTCTTTGGTATCTTAGCAGAGGCATTTAAATTGACATTCGTATATATCTGATGGCCGTCAGAGAGATGCAATTAGTAAGTTATAAAAACATTTTTTTTATTGAATTGGAGTGATAATATGGATGCGTTTAATATTAAACCTAAGGTCTATTTTGGCACTAATGCTTTGGGGCATCTTAGCCAATTAAAGCATAGAAAAGCTCTTATTGTTGCAGACCCGTTTATGGTTAAATCTTTGACTGTAAATATAATTACTGAACAACTTGATAAGGCAGGAATTGAATACAAGATATTTTCAGAGGTAGTTCCTGACCCTCCTGTTGAAGTTATCATAAAGGGAGTGCAGATAGAGGTAGAGTTTAATCCGGATGTGATAGTAGCTCTTGGAGGAGGATCATCTATTGATTCTGCAAAGGGAATAAGGTATTTCTCAAGATGTGTAAATAACGAATTGAAGAAAAATACCGAACAGCCTCTTTTTATAGCAATTCCTACAACAAGTGGTACGGGATCTGAGGTTACAAACTTCTGTATTATTACAGATAAGAGTAAGGGAATCAAATATTCCCTCATAGATGACAATTTGACACCGGATGAGGCTATACTTGATACAAAGCTTGTGAAATCGGTTCCAAAGGCTATAACTGCAGATACGGGTATTGATGTGCTTACCCATGCAATTGAAGCATACGTTTCTACAAATGCATCAGATTACTCCGATGCACTTGCGGAAAAAGCAATAAAGCTTGTGTTCAAATATTTGCCTAAAGCATATGAAAATGGAAACGATGAAGAAGCAAGACTGAAAATGCATAATGCATCGTGCATAGCCGGTATGGCATTTACAAATGCTTCACTCGGGCTTAATCATGGGATGGCGCATGCACTTGGCGGAAAATTTCATATACCTCATGGCAGAGCAAATGCATTGCTGCTTCCGTATGTTATAGAATACAATGCGGATTTGAAGAATTTAAATGGAAATGTTGACACTTCAAGCGCAGCATACAGGTACACCGAAATATCCAAGTTTTTGGGACTACCTGCTTCTAATCAATTTGAAGGTGTTAGAAGCCTAATTGCAGCTGTTAAAATATTGATGAATAAACTTGATATTCCAAAGTGCATAAGTGATCCAAAGATTTCTCGTAGTGACGTTGAAGCAGAACTTAAGGAGATATCGGAAATAGCAATTAAAGATAGATGTACAAAAACGAATCCGAGAGTTCCAACAGTTTCAGATGTTGAGAATCTATATAGGAACATACTTCCAAAAGAATAAATCGCATTTAATATTAAGTTAAAGGGATGATAGACTTGGAAGAAAAAGAGAGAATAGTTGAGGAGTTTGTTCCTGGGAAACAAGTAACATTAGCCCACATAATTGCACATCCTGATAAAGATCTTTATAAAAAATTAGGATTGTCCAGTGAATATAAGGATGCTATTGGCATATTAACTCTGACACCAAGCGAGGCTGCAATAATAGCCGGTGATATTGCCACAAAATCGGGAGATATAGAAATAGGCTTCATGGATAGATTCAGTGGGGCATTGCTTATAGTCGGGGACGTAGGAAGTGTGGAGACAGCGTTAAATGGCATAATCACTTTGCTCAAAGACGTACTGAATTTTACGGTATGTCAGATAACAAAATCATAGGAGGAAGTATTTTGGAAAAGGTAATGTTTGTAGGTAGAACTGGTTGCGGCAAAACCACATTGTACCAAGCTCTGCATAATCGGCCTATTGAATATAAGAAAACCCAGGCAATTGATTTTTTCGATGATACGATAGATACGCCTGGGGAGTACATGGAAAACGTAAGGTATTACAGAGCACTCAATGTTACAGCTGCTGACTGTGATGTTATAGCACTTGTACACGATTGCACAAATGAGATCAGTATTTTCCCTCCACAGTTCAGCTCGATGTTTTCGAAACCAGTGATCGGTATCATAACAAAAATAGATCTATGCAATGATAAAGAGCCTATAAAAAAAGCTGAAAAGTCCTTGCTTGATGCAGGAGCAAAGAGAATATTTAAAGTTAGTTCCGTAAATAATGAGGGTATTGAAGAGCTAAAAAGATGGTTGAAAATGAATTAGTATATCAAATATTGGGAACAGTTAAAATTTTTACTACAATGAAGTAGCACTGATTATAAGGAGAGGTAATATGAAAAAAAAGATAGTAATAGCCGATGATGATCCTATTACTAAAATGGATATCAAAGAAATGCTGGAATCGTCTGGTTATGATGTTGTAGGTAAGGCGGCAGACGGGTTTGATGCTATTGAGCAATGTAGAAAGAATCTACCTGATTTGGTGGTTATGGACATCAAGATGCCATTAATAGATGGACTTACTGCTGCAAAGATTATTGATGATGAAAATCTAGCCGGAGCAGTTCTTATATTGACTGCATACAGCAATGACGAATTCATCCAAAAGGCAAAGGAGGCAAAGGTTATTGGCTATGTTGTAAAGCCTGTTGATGAGAAAAATTTGTTGCCTGCGGTTGAGATCGCTATAGCTAAGGCGGAAGAAATAAAAAAGATGAAAAATGATGTGCAAGATTCTATGGACAAGCTTAATGCAAGAAAGAAAATTGAAAAGGCAAAGGGAATATTGATGGACAAGTATAGGATCAGTGAAGAAGAAGCTTTTAGAAGGCTTAGAACATTAAGCATGGACAAAAGGTGTTCTATGAAGGATATTGCTTCTGCCATAATAATATCAAAAGATATATGATTCGATGGTGTACATAATATGAATGAGATTATTAATCTATGCAAAAAATATACTGATCTTTCTAAAAGCGATATTGCAAAAATAGTAGATATATCGGAAGTGCTTCCGATAATATCTGATCTTACACAAGCAGATGTGTTCATAGATTGTCCTACAAAAAATCCCAATGAAGCCATTGTTGTAGCAGAGGCAAAACCGGTAAGCCGTCCTTCAATGTATAAGAACAGTGTAGTAGGTATGCTTGCACTGCGGGAAAATGAGCCGGCAGCATTAAGAACTCTTGAGCTTGGAATTTCAACTAAAGATATGAAAGCTGTTACACAGGAAAATGCCAATGTAAGGCAAACGGTAGCACCTATAAAAAACAGTGATAAAACCGTGATAGGTGTTGTGATAGTTGAAAAGGACATCACAGATGTAATCAATAAAGATAAATATATGGAAATGCTCGCGGAAACGACCGAACAGCTTACCAATAATCTTCTTTCGTTAACCGGCAATGATGGAACTATAACAAATTATCTTGATGATGCAATAATAATATTTGATAAGGATGGAATTGCGGAATTTGCTAATTCGGTTGCTGTTCGATTATATAAAGCCCTTGGGTATAGGGATCAAATTGTAGGCATGCATTTTAATAATATATGCATTGACAGTAATTCGTTCGTGGATATTATGTCAGGAGAAAAATTCAAAGTGTCGGAGGTTAAAATAAGCAACTATATTCTGCAAGTAAAGTATGTACTGCAGCAATCAAGTCCGATAAAGTTATTTATGATGATAAAAGATATAACAAAGTTTAAGCAACAGGAAAAGGAATTGATACTTAAATCAGTTGCCTTTAAGGAAATGCATCACAGGGTAAAAAATAATCTTCAGATGGTTGCAAGTTTGCTTAGTTTGCAGTCGCGCCGAGCAGAAAACGAGACAACTAAAATAGCTCTTAAACAAAGTATGAGCAGAATACTAAGTATAGCGGCAACTCATGAACTGCTCGCACAGAACGGAATAGATGATGTTAATATAAAAGACGTTATAGAGAAAGTCATAGAAAAGATTAAGGCTTATGATTGCAGCCAGTTAAAGCAAATAGATATTGAGGTTACCGGAGACAATTTTGAGGTCAATTCCGATGTGGCAACGTCAATATCGCTTGTAGTTAATGAACTGATTGAGAATTCAATAGAACATGCTTTTGAAGGTCATGAAAAAGGGAATATAAGAATCAACATAGAAGAGGGCAAAATATATTCAAGTATTTCAGCCGTAGATGATGGAACGGGGTTTGATATTAAGAGCATTGATTCGAACAGTTTAGGGCTTAATATAGTGAGGAGCATAGTAGAGGAGAAGCTGTCCGGTGATCTCAATATGATATCAAACAATAAGGGAACAAAGGTCATTTTTGATTTTAAAAATTAATAGAAATCGAATTTTAAAGCACAATGAGGTGCTTTATATGAGGCAACGAAGCCTAAAGTTTGTAGGAACTTTAGGCTTTTATTTTTTGGATTGTGCAAGAGTATGGAAGGGGGTGGCAGTATGAAGCAGGAGATATTGAGCGTTGGAATCGATATCGGTACATCTACAACGCAGCTTGTATTTAGTAAAATCACTCTTGAGAATACAGCATCAAATTTTTCTATACCAAGGATAAGCATTGTAGATAAAAAGGTTGTATATAAGAGCGATATATATTTTACGCCGTTGATTTCGCAGCAGGAGATTGATGGGGCTGGCGTAAAAAAAATTATAGAAGGCGAATATAAAAGGGCCGGCGTCAAGCCATCAGATGTTGAAACAGGAGCAATAATAATTACCGGTGAAACCGCAAGGAAAGAAAATGCAAAAAAGGTCTTAAACGAGTTGAGCGGTCTTGCGGGAGATTTTGTGGTTGCTACAGCTGGGCCGAGTCTTGAGTCAATTATAGCTGGAAAGGGAGCAGGTACGAATCTGATATCCAAAGAAAAAAACTGCATTGCAGTAAATATGGATATTGGAGGGGGAACCACCAATCTTGTAACTTTTAAGAATGGTGAAGTTATAGACACCGGCTGCCTTGATATTGGCGGAAGGCTGATAAAAATAGATAAAACCACGCGCAAGATAACTTATATTGCTTCAAAAATCAAAGAATTGGCTGATAAGACTGGAATTAACATAAGCGTTGGAGAGGCTGCACAATCTGGTGACATTGAAGCTATCGTAAAAGAGATGGTTTCTCTTCTTGAGGAATCCTTGGGGATAAAGCAACAGACGGATATGTACAAAAGAGTAATTACAAATAAAGGACTTAAATTAAACTACAATATTGACTGCGTTACATTTTCCGGTGGAGTTGCAAATTATATATATGATGATGATTATGAAGGGGACATTTACGAGTATGGAGATATAGGCATATTGCTTGGCAGATGTATAAAGAATTCAATGATTACAAAAAAATTCGATATAGAAAGATCGCAGGAAACAATAAGAGCCACGGTTATAGGTGCAGGCTCACACACAACGGATATAAGCGGCAGTACAATAACATATACAAAAAACATATTTCCTGTAAAGAATGTTCCTGTGGTAAAGGTAAGTCAAGGGGATGACCCAATTGATTATGATCATATATCAAGGACTCTTAAGGAGAAACTGCATTGGTTTTCGCTGGGGGATGAACTCCAACAGGTTGCAATTGCAATATATGGAATGAAAGATCCAAGTTTTAAGGAAGTACAGCAGATCGCTTCCGCCATCATAAATGGAGCTTCAGATATTTTACAAGAGCAATATCCGATGATTGTAATAGTGGAAAACGATATGGCTAAGGTACTTGGACAAACAATGTATAAGATGCTCGATTACAAAAAAGATGTAATCTGCATTGACAATATAAAGGTTGAAGAAGGTGATTATATTGACATTGGGAAACCGCTTATGAATGGGCGTGTTGTTCCTGTAGTAATTAAAACGTTAGCATTTAGTTCATAAAAGGGGTGAAGAAGCAATGATTTTAAAAACTAAATTGTTTGGCAAAGTCTATCAATTTAAATCGGTCAAGGAAGTTCTCGCTAAGGCAAACGAGGAAAAATCAGGGGACAAGCTTGCGGGCATAGCCGCTTCATCTGTTTCTGAGAGGATTGCTGCTAAAGTAGTATTGAGCCATTTGACTCTGGCTGATTTAAGAAACAATCCTGTGGTTGATTACGATAAGGATGAAGTTACAAGAATAATACAGGATGGGGTAAATGAGAAAATTTACAGCAAAATCAAGAATTGGTCTGTTAGTGAACTGAGGGAATGGATATTAAGCAACGACACAACCTCTGAACAGATTAAGAGAGTGAGCAGGGGCCTTACAAGTGAAATGGTCGCTGCAGTTGCAAAGTTGATGTCAAATATGGATCTTATTTATGGTGCAAGAAAGATTAGGAGAACGGCTCACTGCAATACCACAATAGGGCTTGAGGGTACGCTTTCATCAAGATTGCAGCCTAACCATCCTACTGATGATTTAGACGGCATATCAGCTTCAATTTTTGAAGGCTTATCATATGGTGTGGGTGATGCTGTAATAGGGCTAAATCCTGTTGAAGATACTGTAGATAATGTAACCAAGATTTTGAACAGATTCTATGAGATCAAGACAAAATGGCAAATACCAACTCAGGTATGCGTACTTGCCCATGTAACTACACAGATGGAAGCCATTAAGGGGGGAGCACCTTCAGATCTTATTTTCCAGAGTGTAGCCGGTACGCAAAAAGGAAATGAAGCGTTTGGTATAACCGGGAATATGCTAAGCGAAGCACAAGAAATTGTGACAAGACAAGGAACTTCAACTGGTCCGAATGTAATGTATTTTGAAACTGGACAGGGTTCAGAGCTTTCGTCAAACTCTCATAACAATGCAGATCAGGTAACGCTCGAAGCAAGGTGTTATGGGTTTGCAAAGAAATTCAGCCCGTTCTTAGTAAATACAGTCGTTGGCTTTATAGGGCCTGAATATTTATATGATAGCAAACAGGTGCTAAGGGCAGGTCTGGAAGATCACTTCATGGGCAAACTTACGGGTGTTCCTATGGGATGCGATGCTTGCTATACAAACCATATGAAGGCAGATCAGAACGACGTGGAGAATCTGGCGGTACTTTTGACAACAGCAGGGTGCAACTATTTTATGGGTGTACCTTCTGGTGACGATGTAATGCTTAACTATCAGTGTACTGGTTATCATGATATTGCAACGCTAAGGCAGTTGCTTGGATTGAGACCTACAAAAGAGTTTGATCATTGGCTTGAAAAAATGGGTATAACTGAAAATGGAAAGCTTACCAAGAGAGCCGGAGACGCATCTATATTTTTTAAATGATGAGGGGTGAGAATGATGATATCAGAAAATGAGTTAAAAAAAATAGTTGAGCAGGTACTTCATGAGATGGGTTCTGGTGAAAAAACGAATTCAGATGGGTTAAACGTTGAGAATAATGCGGATGCTGATGCATCAGATGGTTTTCTACCGGATATAACGGAGGGGAGCTTAAAGGAACTGTTATATGTCCCAAACCCAGCAAATAGAGAAGAATACATGAAAGCCAAAGCAAAGACACCTGCAAGGCTTGGTGTATGGAGAGCAGGTCCAAGGTATACCACCGAAGCACTTTTAAGATTCAGAGCAGATCATGCTGCTGCAATGGATGCTGTTTTCACAGACGTTTCACCTGAATTTCTTAAAAAAATGAATTTGTTTTCAGTGAAAACAAAATGTAGAAACAAGGATGAGTATATTACAAGGCCTGATCTTGGAAGACAATTTGATCAGGCAGAGCTTGATAAGATAAAGGAGAAATGCACACCGAATCCTCAGGTTCAAATCTATGTGTCCGATGGGCTGAGCTCCACGTCAATTGAATCAAATGTGGCCGATATTCTGCCAGCAATTACTCAGGGGCTTGAAGGTTATGGAATAAAGGTCGGTACGCCGTTCTTCGTAAAATATGGAAGAGTTCCCGCTATGGATGTTATTTCCGAAACGCTTAATGCTGAAGTAACGTGTGTTCTCATAGGGGAAAGACCGGGACTTGTAACTGCTGAAAGCATGAGCGCATATATGGCTTACAGAGGAAAGGTCGATATGCCAGAAGCAAGAAGAACTGTGGTTTCTAATATTCATAGAGGTGGGACACCACCTGTAGAGGCAGGAGCTCACATTGCAGATATTATAAAAACCATACTGGAGAAAAAAATAAGTGGAGTTGATTTGAAACTTTGATTAGGAGGGAAAGTCTATGAAAAATGATCCTGTAAAAGCTCATGTGTTGAGCGTAAAGATTATTCCTAATGTAGATTTGGATTTAGCAGAGTCGTTAAAATTACAGCCAAATCAAAAAAGTTTGGGGCTTATAACTGCTGATATTGATGATGTTTCCTATACGGCGATTGATGAAGCCACGAAGAAAGCAGATGTTCAGGTAGTTTATGCAAGGTCTATGTACGCAGGTTCCTCAAATGCCAGTACAAAACTTGCAGGTGAGTTCATAGGGATTCTTGCAGGTCCAAATCCCGCAGAAATCAGGAGTGGATTGGATGCAGCAGTGGATTTTATAACTAACGGGGCATGTTTTTACAGTGCAAACGATGAAGACAATATTACTTATTATGCACATTGTATATCAAGAACAGGTTCGTATCTCTCAAAAGTAGCTGGAATACCAGAAGGAGAGGCAATAGCGTATTTGATAGCACCGCCGCTTGAGGCAATATATGGCTTGGATGCTGCTCTTAAAGCAGCTGATGTCAGGATTGCGGCATTTTATGGGCCACCTTCAGAAACTAACTTTGGTGGCGGATTATTGACAGGAAGTCAATCTGCTTGTAAAGCTGCCTGCGATGCTTTTGCCAGTTCAGTAAAATTCGTGGCTGATAATCCAACTCAATTTTAGCTGTACGTAGGAGAAGTAAATGGAAGCACTAGGTATGATTGAAACGCTTGGATATGTAGGTACGGTAGAAGCATTGGACGTGGCCTTGAAAGCTGCAAATGTTGAATTTGATGGCTGCGAACTTGTAGGTGGGGGACTTGTGACGGTTAAGGTTACCGGTGATGTAGATGCAGTAAACGCCTCTATTAAGGCTGCGGAGGGAGCGGTACGTAAAGTGGGAACATTGATTTCATCATTTGTTATACCGAAACCTGATGACCAGGTCTTTGAGGTTTTTTGTAAGGATATAGAAAAAACCTCATCAAAAGAATCAAAAAATGGTTCAAAACAAGAGACAATATCAGAAAATGAAATAGAACCGGTCAAAGGAGAAACCCTAGTATCAGAAAATGAAATAGAACGGGTCAAAGGAGAAACCCTAGTATCAGAAAATGAAATAGAACGGGTCAAAGGAGAAACCCTAGTATCAGAAAATGAAACGGAACCGGCCAAAGAAGAAACCCTAGTATCAGAAAATGATAGAATTAAGAAACAAGATAATGGTGAAGCGCTTTCTAAAACGGAAGAGGAGCTTGAAAAAATAAAAGAGAAGCTCGAAAAGATGAAAGTTGTTGAGCTTAGGAATTTAGCAAGACAGATAAATTTGGATTCATTGACAAAAAAGGATATTAAGTTTGCAAAGAAGGAGCAGCTAATCAATGCAATCTTAGACTATTACATGAGGAGGCTAAAATGATGGAGATTATGGATAAAGATTTGCAGTCCATACAGGAAGCAAGATGCCTTGCTGAAAAGGCAAAAAAAGCTCAAGAAGAGTACTGCAAATTGGGACAAGAAAAAATAGATAAGATTGTAAAGCATGTAGCTGAAGTTGCCGAATCGCAGGCTGAAAAACTTGCAAAGCTTGCCGTTGAAGAAACAACTTTTGGCAACGTGCATGACAAAATAATTAAGAACATATTTGCCAGCAGGACTGTATATGAAAGCATGAAAGATCTAAAGACAGTTGGAATTTTGCGGGAAGATAAAGAAAAGAAGATCGTGGAAATAGGCACTCCGGTAGGTGTAATCTGCGGACTGGTGCCTTCAACCAATCCTACCTCTACGGTAATTTACAAGAGCCTTATTGCTCTAAAGGCTGGGAATGCAATTATCTTTAGCCCGCACCCAAAGGCAATTCATTGCATTACTGAGGCGATCAAAATAGTAAGTGATGCGGCAGTAGAAGCAGGGGCACCTGAGGGATTGATATCAGGAATGACGATACTTACCATGGAAGGCACTCATGAGCTCATGACCAATAAAAATGTCTCCTTGATACTTGCTACAGGAGGGGCTGCCATGGTAAAGGCAGCATATAGTTCAGGAACTCCTGCAATAGGTGTTGGCCCTGGAAATGGGCCTGCTTTTATAGAAAGAACGGCTGATATAAAGCTTGCGGTAAAAAGAATACTGGATAGCAAGACATTTGATAACGGGGTTATATGCGCTTCGGAGCAGTCCATAGTGGTTGAAAAATGCATAAAGGATCAGGTTGTTGAAGAACTGAAACAACAGGGAGGATATTTCCTATCGGAAGAGCAGTCCAAAAAGGTAGCAAAGTTCATACTGAGAGAAAACGGGACCATGAATCCGAAAATTGTTGGAAAAACAGCTCAGCAGATAGCAGAGATGGCAGGTATAAGCGTGGATCCTAATGCAAGAGTGCTTATTTCAGAGCAAACAACAGTTGGCAGAAACAATCCATTTTCCAGGGAAAAGCTTACAACAATCTTAGCATTTTATTGCGAAGAGAATTGGGAGAAAGCCTGCGAAAGGTGTATTGAGTTGCTAAACAATGAAGGTAAAGGCCATACGCTTATTATACATTCAAACAACGAAAAGGTAATAAGGGAATTTGGACTGAGAAAGCCTGTATCAAGAATACTTGTGAATACACCGGGATCACTTGGAGGCATAGGAGCTTCAACGAATCTCGTTCCTGCTCTTACACTTGGATGTGGAGCTGTTGGAGGGAGCGCAACTTCCGATAACATAGGGCCTATGAACCTTATAAACATCAGAAGGGTTGCATATGGTGTGAGAGAACTAGAGGACATAGAAAACTCAATAAGCCAATGCAATAGTAAGACGTGTGCATCTTCGAAAATATCCGATCAATATGTAGAACTCATTGCCAAAAAAATAGCTGAGAAGCTTAATCTATAAATTTTAAGGAGGAATTAATATGACAAACACAAATGCTTTAGGAATGATCGAAACAAAGGGACTAGTTGCATCAATAGAGGCTGCCGATGCAATGGTTAAAGCAGCAAATGTAACACTTATAGGTAAAGTACTTGTAGGCGGAGGGCTTGTAACTGTAATGGTAAGAGGAGATGTTGGTGCGGTAAAGGCAGCAACTGATGCAGGAGCTGCAGCTGCCGAAAGAGTTGGAGAACTTGTTTCAGTACATGTAATACCAAGACCTCATACTGAAGTTGAATACATTCTGCCTAAACTTGATAAGCCGGAAGAAGAGTAGATAAAAAAGCTCGGGTCAACAACCCGAGTAACATATATTCTTAAGAGGATGTGAAAAAATGAGTGTATTGACTGAATATCAGTTAAGAGGCGAGCTAAGAAATAAGAATATATCTGAGTATACCATAGGGAAAAATGTTATTGTAACTCCTTCGGCAAAACAGTATTTGAATGATAAGAATATAAAACTTGTTGTCAGGGAAGATGAAGACGAAAAAAAAAATGTGCTGCCAAATAATGTGAAGCCGATAGATGGAAGAATAAAGCCCTCATATGTGACACTGCAAGGTGGCTATTATGAGAAAAAGCCAGAATCTATGACACAGCTGTATGGGAACAAGCTTGTTCGAAAAGATCATCCGAGGATAGTTTTCCGGGGAAAGCTTGACAGCCTTGAATCCGAAATACTTAAGGCCCAGGTAGTAGCAGAAAAAAACAGATGTTTTGGCCTTGAAAATGATTTAGGTGAGGTTCTTAAATTTGTAAGGAATATTTTGAGAGCAGAGGTTCTTGGTGAAGATCTTGGGAAGTTCATACTTCTTGGAATGAATGAAGATGAGCTTAGGGAAATGTCACATAATCCGAAAAAATATTTCAATGTTGACCATTTTATTACCGAAGCCAGCATGGGAGAAGTAATGGTAACATTAAATTCACTTAGGACATATTCAAGGGAAGTTGAAATATGTGCCTTAGAGGCCTTCAAAAATGCAGATGGAGTTTTAAGCAAACAGGGAGAGGATATCGTCAGGTATCTAAATAGACTCAGTAGCTGTTTCTATATACTGATGTGCAAATATAAGGCGGGGTTGTATAACTAAAGAGGTGATGCTGTTGAATAACAATGATATAGATATAATCACAGAAAAAATAATACAAAGGATGATGGATATTAGGCCGATTCCTATTGAGGTATCAGGCAGGCATGTGCATTTATGCCAGAAGGATTTGGAAACTCTCTTTGGCACAGGATACTCCCTTACAAGGAAAAAGGAGCTATCTCAACCTGGCCAATTTCAGAGCAATGAAAAGGTAATGCTTATAGGGACAAAAGGTGTTATAAAGGATGTTTCCATACTTGGGCCTGTTAGGCCTTCTACGCAAGTGGAAATTTCAAAGACAGATGCAGTTGCTCTTGGAATTAAGGCCCCTGTTAGGGAATCTGGAGAGCTTAAAGGAAGCGGATCGCTGTTTATTGCTGCGCAAAATTCCATTATAAGGGCTGATGAAGAGGTTATTGTGGCAAAAAGGCATATTCATTTGACTCCACTAGATGCGAAAATATACATGGTAGAAAATGGGGATATAGTAAAAGTAAAAATTGACGGGGAAAGACCACTGATATTTGATGGTGTGGTTATAAGGGTAAGTGACAAGTTTAAAGCGGCAATGCACATTGATTTTGATGAAGCTAATGCATGCTGTTACTCAAAGGGAATGAATGCAAAGATCATTAGATAGGGGATGCTGAGGTAATATGGATTTTCAGAAGATCAATAATTTCGTGAATGAAGTAGAAAAAAGTATAAAAACTCCTGCACATATAGTGAAAGACGAACAATATTTGACAGGTGTTGACCTTGGGACCTCATATATAGTGATTGTAGTTCTGGACAGTAAGAAAAATCCTGTAGCCTGTGCTATGCAATATGCAGATGTTGTAAAGGATGGTCTTGTCGTAGATTTTACTGGAGCCAGCAATATAGTTAGAGGGCTGAAGAAGAATATCGAAGAGAAGACAGGAATCGAACTTACCAAAGCAGCAATTGCTGTTCCGCCGGGAACAGGGAAGAGAGATGCCGATACTCATAGATATGTTGTGGAAGGAGCAGGTATGGAGGTAACTGATATACTTGATGAACCTACCGCAGCTAACTCTGTGCTTAATATAACGGATGGCGTTGTTGTTGACATCGGTGGTGGGACTACAGGACTTTCAGTATTTGAGAACGGCAAGCTCATATACAGTGCGGATGAACCGACCGGGGGGGTACACCTATCACTTGTACTAGCGGGTCAATATGGGATTAGTTTTGATGAGGCGGAAAAGCTTAAAAAGACCAAAGAAAAACAAAAAGAGATCTTCAATACTGTAAGGCCCGTAATACAGAAAATGGCTACGATAATAAAAACTCATATCAAACCTTTTAATGTGAATGCCATTTATTTGGTAGGTGGCACATGCTGTCTGGAAGGATTTGAAAAAGTAATTGAAAAAGAGACAGGCATCAAAACAATTAAACCATCGAATCCGCTACTTATAACCCCAATAGGCATTGCTTTAAATTGTTCTAGTAAAGAAGGTGATTAAATGGAGAGTAACTCTATTATCGATGCAGTTACCAAGGAAGTTATGAAAAGGCTGGGATATGAAGAGGATACTTCTATAAAGCCAATTGCAAAGGTTTTGGTTTTGGAAAGGTATGACAGTGAAGATTATAAAACAATAGAGCAGAAGCTGAACTTTATAGGGTACCAGGCGGGGAGCATTGAGGATAAAAAAGCGATGAGCGAGTATGAAGGCATTATTGTCACATCACTTTGCTGTAAGGAACTTGCAAATATATCAATTGGAGTTGGATGCGATGAAAAAGAGCAAATGGTTCTCCAATCGCTTTTATCCGGCAGGAAAGTGTTCCTGATTGAAGAAGGTCTATCATACAAAAAATACGAAGGAACTGCAAGCAAGGGGCTCTATAAGCTCTATGAAAACTATGAGCAAAGACTTAAGGATTTTGGAGTAGTTGTTCTTGGGAAAGGGAATCTTATTGAAGGAATTAATGAAGCTTTAGGGAAAGGAAACATGCCTGCAGCTAAAGAAGAGACCAAAGAAGAGAATAAAAACGAAGATAAGAAGGTTCTTGAACTTAAGGATAAGAAACTATTAACCGAGTCAGATATTAAAGAAGCCTGTGAAAATGGTTATGACGAGATAAACGTTTCAAAGAGAACTATAATAACTTCGCTTGCCATTGATTGCTCAAAGATAAGCGGAGTAAAGATAAATAATATATATTAAGAAGGTAAGTTTATATGGAGATAGGCAAAGTAGTAGGTAACATATGGGCTACACGAAAGGATGAAAATCTGAATGGATTAAAACTTCTTGTTGTGAAGCCTATAGACTATTATTCCAAATGCGATTGTATGACCTTTGTAGCGGTAGATAGTATAGGTGCAGGGGTAGGCGAAACAGTCCTTGTGGTAAAGGGAAGTTCTGCAAGGGCATGTTTCGGGAAACAAGATATGCCTGTTGACGCGACTATTGTAGGCATAGTGGATAGCGTTGAAGTCGAGAAAAACTTATCAAAGTAGTTTGGAGTAGACAAAAATGCAAAAAACCGCAATTGGGGTATTGGAGCTTACCAGCATTGCAAAGGGAATAGAGTCAATGGATGTAATGCTTAAAGCATCGAAAATTAATATAGTTGTTTCAAAAACGATCTGTCCGGGCAAATATATTATAGTAATAAACGGTGATGCCGGGGCAGTCAATGAAGCTATAGAAAAAGGGGCTGCAAGCGCAGAAAAATGTGTGCTGGATAAACTTGTGCTCCCGGCTGTGCACGAGAATCTTTTGTCTGCACTTAATGGCAGGAGACGAGATGTGGCATACTATAAGCCGATTGGAATAGTAGAGCTTTCAAGTATTACATCTGGTATTTTAGCATGTGATGCAGCACTCAAATCTGCAAATGTGGAATTGCTCGAGTTTAAAATCGGAATGCTCATAGGAGGGAAATCTTATTTTATAATTTCAGGTGATACAAGTTCCCTTCAGGAAGCATTCCGTACTGTAAATAAAAAAGTTGATAAAAGAAGAGTTATCAACAGCGTTATTATATCGTCTCCGGATAACGATCTCATTAAACACCTTTTTGGTTAAAAATTCACTCATTCCACTAATTATAGGGAGGGTTAATATGGGTATTAATCAAGTAATTGTATATATAATGGTCATATTCATGGTGCTTGCTGCGGTGGACAGATGCATAGGGAATAAATTTGGACTTGGTCAAAAGTTTGAAGATGGATTTAATGCGATGGGTTCACTCACGCTTTCCATGGTAGGAATTGTTTCGCTTGCACCTGTGCTTGCAAAAATACTAAAGCCAGTTATCGTACCGTTCTATACTGCCTTAGGTGCGGACCCGGCAATGTTTGCAACCACATTCTTAGCATGTGATATGGGCGGTTATCCGCTTGCAAAAGAGCTTGCACTCACACCTGAAGCAGGAGATTTCGCAGGCCTGATATTGGGTTCAATGATGGGCGCAACTATTGTTTTCACAATTCCTGTGGCACTTGGAATTATTAAAAAAGAGGATCGCCCATTTCTTGCCAAAGGTGTGCTTGCAGGAATAATAACTATACCTATAGGATGCTTTTTCGGAGGAATTATAGCCGGATACAGTGTGTCAATGGTATTAAGTAATCTTGTACCTATAATTCTATTTGCTGTTCTCATCGCATTTGGGTTATGGAAAGCTCCAAATGGGATGATAAAGGGATTCAACGTATTTGGAAAGATCGTTATGATAATAGCAACCATTGGCCTTGCAGCTATAATAGTTCAAACACAGACCGGAATTGTAGTAATACCAGGAATGGCTCCTTTGTCGGATGGTATAACGATTGTCGGAAATATTGCAATTATGTTAGCCGGTGCATTCCCACTTGTTTATGTCATAACAAAAGTATTTAGAAAACCTCTTATGAAACTTGGAGAACTTATGGGAATCGGAAATGTTGCAGCAGCAGGAATGGTTGCAACTCTTGCAAATGATATACCAATGATTCAGATGGTAAAGGATATGGATGACAGAGGGAAGGTATTAAACTTTGCATTTGCAGTCAGTGCAGCTTTCGTATTTGGAGATCATCTTGGTTTTGCTGCAGGTGTGAATAAGAGTCTTATATTTCCAATGATAATAGGAAAGCTTATAGGAGGAGTAAGTGCCATATTCGTTGCCTCATTTATAGCTCCTAAGAGCAGCGTAAAAAAAAGTAGTACCAAAAGTAATAATGAAGTGGCACAAAATGCCTGAGGAGAGGTGTATTTGAGTTGGCAGAAGTAGATAAAGATTTGATAGAAGAGATAGTAAGAAAGATTCTTTCTGAAAAATTTTCCAATAATGGTACCATGGAAAAGGAGATAGGTCCGGGCGGGGTCATTCGTGTAAAAACAGGATCTGTCAAATGCCAGAAATTTGATACCGGCAAAGAAGGGGACAACGTCCTCCTTACAGATATATTAACTCTTAATGAAAGTCCTTATATGGGATGCGGAGTTATGGAAATGACTGAAAGTACGTTCGATTGGACACTTAGTTATGAGGAGATAGATTATATTATTGATGGGACTCTTGAAATCGTAATAGATGGCAAAAGGGTTTCAGGAAACAGCGGAGATATTATCATGATACCAAGGAATTCTAAGATTAAATTTTCCGCTCCAAAATATGCAAGATTCTTGTATTGTACATATCCCGCTAACTGGGCTGAGGAGAAAGACAACTAATTTGAATGAAGTTAAAAGCGGAATAAAACAATACCTGCTATATCTATCGCTTTAATTAGGCGATAATGCTATAGCTGAGTTTAGGCTCATGCTGGGAAAATGAAAGATTAAACGGCACAGTAATTAAAGAATTAGAGTATAGTTAAAAAGCTGAGAAAATTCTCAGCTTTTCCATTTAACAAATCTTTTTTCAAACAAGGCTACTACTTCATACATTAAATAGGCTACTAATGAAAGAATTAATATGCTCATCATTACCATATCAAGCTGTGCAACCTGACCTCCAAACACAATTAGAAATCCTAAACCTTCCTTTGCTACAAGGAATTCCCCAACTATTACTCCTACCCAGGATAATCCAACATTTATTTTAAGTGCAGATATCATGGTTGGAATGCTTGCAGGAAAAACAACATATCTTAATATTTGAAATTTATTTGCACCAAAAGTTTTAAGGAGCTTGATTTTATCTTCATCTACTTCTTGAAACCCTGACAGCACAGAAATTATTGTTACAACAAGGGATATCATAAGCGCAATTATAATTATAGAATTTTGATTATTGCCTGCCCAAAATATTATTATTGGTCCTAATGCTATTTTTGGAAGTGCATTTAATACAACAAGGTAGGGATCTAAAACTTTGCAGATAAAATCAGACCACCAAAGTATAGTTGCAATTAGTATACCAAGCAATGTTCCAACTACAAATCCAACTATAGTTTCATAGCAAGTTACCCATATGTGAAGAAAAAGAGTGCCTTCATTATAAATTTTAACTAAGGATTTTATTATTCTTGATGGCTGACTGACTAAAAAAGGATCTACGATTTTAAGCTTTGCAGTTATTTCCCATTGAACAAAGAATATTACTAAGATTAATATTTGGGTAATTATTATAGCTGTTTTTCTATTTTTTGCTTTTTTTAAATATTCCTGATGCTCTTTAGAATAAGGTTCATTCGACATGGACATCAAGCTCCTTCCATAAAGTATTAAAGTATTCTCTAAATTTAGGAGCTTCTCTTGCTTTAAGCGGGGTTCTGTTTTCAATTTCAAGGTTTATATCGTGAATGCTTTTTACGCTGCCAGGCCTTTTGGTTAAAACCACAATTTTATCTGAAAGAGAAATAGCCTCTGCTATGTCATGGCTCACCATTATAGCTGTTTTACACTCATTTTTTATTATGCAGTAAATTTCATCAGAAACAGCAAGCCTTGTTTGATAGTCAAGGGCAGAGAAGGGTTCATCAAGTAAAAGTACTTCAGGGTTTAGCGCGAGGGTTCTAATCAGTGCTGCACGCTGTCTCATTCCACCTGAGAGCTGATGGGGATAATAGTTTTTAAAGCTTGATAATCCGTATTTTTTCATCATATTTTCTACATTTTCTATTGAATCTTTATCAAGCTTATTTTGTATTTCAAGCCCTATGATAATATTTTTATAAATTGTTCGCCACTCAAAAAGGTGATCTCTTTGAAGCATATAGCCTATCTGACTGCAGGGGTATTTAATTTCCTTATCATCAATTAATATTTTCCCATTGGATGGTTCAATAAGCCCTGCAAAAATAGACAGGAGGGTAGACTTACCACAGCCAGAGGGACCAATTATGGTAATAAATTCTCCATCTTCAACTTTTAGGTTTATGTCATTTAAGGCAGAAGTTTCACCTTCCTTTGTGTGATATATCATAGAAATATTTTGGATTTCAAGCTTTGACACTATTATTCCCTCCAGTGACCTTACTTTTTACTATTCTTAGCTGCATCCTCTGCAAATTTTTTAGTTACTATTTTGTCATAAGGCGGTCTTTGCGGAATAAGCTCTCTATTATAGGATTGAATGATATCCATTAGCCTTGACAGCCCTTCTTCTTTTAGTACAAGGTCTTTTGCCCAGGTATCTTGTGCTTTATATCTTTCTACAACCATTGTCATAAGCTCCATGTCAGAGCCTGGGAAAAAGCTTATAATAGCTTCTGCAACTTCCTTTGCGGTATGTTCTTCAACCCACTTTTGTCCTTTATAAATTGCATTGGTGAACTTTTGTATAATTTCAGGATTCTTTTCTATAT
>ENA-UOOE01001514-UOOE01001514.1-fermentation-metagenome-genome-assembly--contig:-NODE-1514-length-19373-cov-4.925355_pt1 | contig 19373 bp, 18 predicted proteins | sample MGYA00245776_ERZ724021 | MGnify/ENA primary metagenome ERZ724021 (study PRJEB28704, sample SAMN03018321) | fermentation metagenome | biome: anthropogenic terrestrial biome; feature: soil; material... | reverse complement strand
GTTCAGATGGAGAAAAGCATTTCTCATAAGCAAACTCCACCTGAATCTAAGAATCACTTAATAGACAGCAATAATTAAGGGCAATATTTAAAACTATTTTCTATAAAGATTATTAATGTAAGGTTAACTTGATATATAAATTAAATAGTGTTACAATACCTGTGTAAGGTTAACATTACAGGAGTGATAATTTATGAAAAATCGATTAAAAGAATTGCGAGAATCTCTTGGACTGACTCAGGAACAGTTAGGAAAACTTGTAGGAGTATCAAGACAAGCAATAAATGCCATTGAGACAGAAAAATTTGAACCATCTATATGGTTAGCTTATGATATCAGTAATATATTTCATTGCTGCATAGAAGAAGTTTTTCTTTTCAAAGAAAGTAAAAGAAAATCAAGAGCACAGCAAAGTAGAGGTGTTGTTTAGATGGCATTAAGACAAATCAGACTTTTTGGTGATGATATATTAAGAAAAAAGAGTAGAGAAGTGAAAGTAGTAGATGATAAAATAAGACAAATTTTAAATGATATGGCTGATACCATGTATGATACAGAAAATGGCGGGGGCTTGGCAGCTCCACAAATTGGTATATTGAAGAGATTGGTTGTAATAGATATGGGACAAGGACTCATAAGATTAGTCAATCCAAAAATAATTAAGTGTACGGGAGAACAAGAGGTTATAGAAGGATGCTTAAGTATTCCTAATGTGTTTGGAAAATTAAAAAGACCTGCAAAAGTCACAATAGAAGCATTAAATGAAGAGGGAAGTAAAGTTATATTAAAAGGTACAAGAGATTTAGCGAAATGTTTCTGTCATGAAATAGATCATCTGGAAGGTATACTTTTTACTGATTTAGTTACTGAATATATGAAATGAATTATTAATTTTAACAGAGATGTACTTATAAAGAAAGCTGTCTTTTATGATGTTCTTATTCATCATTTTAAGACAGCTTTTTACTGTGTAAAATATTTAAGGAATATATTATAATTTTATGATATGATTAAAGCTTTAACTTATTATGGGAATAGTTACTTCATTATCATAACATCTGTTGACTTAATTACAGCTTTAACTTCTGAACCTAATTTAATTCCAAGATCTTTTAAGGAAGTTGTTGTAATTACAGAAGATACTGAATTTCTACAACCTATATCTATCAATACCTGACTTACAACATCTCCTTGAGTTATTTTAGTAACTTTTCCTTTTAGCTGATTTCTAGCGCTTAGTGCCATTTTAGATTTTTCTTTGTCAGATTTCACATTGGAGTTAGGCATCAGTTTATTAGAGTTAGGCATCAGTTTATTAGAGTTGGGCATTATGTTATTGGAATTAGGCATCTTATTACTAGGATTAGGCATTATATTAGAATTAGGCGTCATATTAGAGGAAGAATCCATTATCATAACATTTGTTGATTTAACGATAGCTCTAACTTGCGAACCTACACTTAATCTTAGATCTCGTATTGAAGCTGTTGTGATTACTGAGGATATTGAGTTTCCACATCCAATGTCAATTAACACTTGACCTACAACATCTCCCTTATTTATTTTAACAACTCTTCCTTTAAATTGATTTCTGGCACTTAAAGCCATTTCAGCAGTTACATTTGGGGGATAATATGCATTAGGGTGATATCTTACCCATGGGCAGAAATATTCAAGACCATCATAATAATTTTGGCCAGCTCGGCAATTATCAATCATTAAAATGCCTCCATAAAGATTTATCTACAAGATTATGCTATTCTATTATGATTATATTAGTTACAAACTTTAGAAAATAAAATTTAGATATAATAACCGTAAACTAGCAAATATTATTATTTTGTACAATAAAAGTCGATTTTTCTGACAAGTAGGTTGAAAGTATTTTGAATTATCATCAAAAAAGCAGTGTGAAAGTTGACAGTTTATTAAGGAATATTGTTTTGTTTAGTAGTATTCTTGATTATACCCTAAATATAATATATAATTAGTTCATAATTAATCGTTTATTTATAGAAAATGTAAAAATTTATTCGAACGCTATCATTGCTAATATTTCCATCTTCTTCAAAGTGGGAGATAAGCACTGCTATACGCCTTGGATAAGTTTTTCTAAGGTTCAGGTGGAGAAAAAAGTTCTCTATAGTAAGCTCCATCTAAACCTAAGAATCACTTGATTTAATGACTATAGATATAACTTTTTATACAGGAGGCATATTATGAATTTTGCTCAGCAATTAGTTAATGGACTAGCACTGGGGGGTGTTTATGCTTTAATAGCAATTGGATATACCATGGTGTATGGCATAGTAAAGCTTATGAATTTTGCACATGGAGATATATATATGGCAGGGGCTTTTTTTGGGTTTCTGGCAGTTAAAAATTTAAATACAGGTTTTATACTTACCTTAATAATTGCTATGGTTGGAAGTGCACTTTTGGGAATAATAATTGAAAAAATTGCATATAAGCCCCTTAGAAATTCATCTAGAATAACTTTATTTATTACTTCTATGGGAATATCACTTTTGCTTGAGAACGGTTTTAGGGTTATATTCGGACCAAATCCCAGGCCATTTCCTGAACTTTTAAAGGTAAAACTTTATAAAATAGGAGATTTCCAGATAAATAATCTGCAAATTGCCACTTTATTGGTCTGTTTTATATTGGTTATTTTGCTGCAGGTTATTGTGTATAAAACAAAAGTTGGAAGGGCCATGAGAGCTGCATCTTTTGACACGGAAGCTACAGAACTCATGGGTATAAATGTAAATAATACCATATCTTTAACTTTTGCCATAGGTTCTGCACTGGCAGCAGCTGCAGGAGTTCTTATAGGTATGTCATATCCTAAAATAGATCCATATATGGGCATGATACCGGGACTTAAAGCTTTTATAGCTGCAGTTGTAGGAGGAATAGGACTTATCCCCGGCGCTATGGTGGGAGGAATTGTACTTGGTGTATCAGAAATATTTACCAAAGCTTTTATATCTACAAAACTTTCAGATGGTATAGCTTATATTATATTAATAATTATACTTATATTTAAGCCTAGTGGATTACTTGGTAAAAAAGTTAATGAGAAAGTGTAGGTGGGAGTTTAATATGAAGCATAGGAAAAATATATTGTTTATATTAGCTGCAGTATTAATAGTATTTGGTGTAGTACAAACTCTCATAAGTTTAGAGATGATAGACGAGTACGTAGTCCAAATATTGATTATTATAGGTATAAATATAATATTGGCAGTAAGTTTAAATATGATAGTTGGATATACAGGTCAGCTGGCATTAGGTCATGCGGGATTTATGTCTATAGGTGGATATACTGCGGCTATTTTAACCTTAAAATTAGATGCACCCTTTTTCTTGGTGTTAATAGCTGGAGGACTGATGGCAGCTTTTTTTGGAGTTATCATAGGTATTCCCACATTAAGATTAAAGGGAGATTATCTAGCTATAACAACTCTGGGGTTTGGAGAAATAATAAGAATTGCCATAGTAAATTCAAATACCCTGGGCGGAGCGGAAGGGTTGGCGGGAATACCTAAAAAAACTAGCTTTGCAATGGTATTTTTCATTACGGTGTTTATTATAGTAATTGCTTATAACATAAAGAGATCTTCTTATGGACGAGCAATGTTGTCTATAAGAGAAGATGAACTGGCTTCTAGTTCTATAGGAATAAATACTACTAAATATAAAATGATAGCTTTTGTAACAGCTTCTTTTTTTGCAGGTATAGCAGGAGTTTTATATGCCCATTATTTTATGTTTTTAGATCCTAAATCTTTTGATTATTTGAAATCTTTTGATATAGTTACTTATGTGGTATTTGGTGGAATGGGCAGCATATCCGGTTGTATTTTATCTACAACTATACTGACCTCTCTTCCAGAAATTTTAAGACCTGTAGCTAATTATAGAATGGTTATATATTCGGCGGCACTTGTTGCATTAATGATATTTAGACCGGAGGGTGTATTTGGCATGAGAGAAATTTCCTTCAAAAAGATTATTAATTTTGTAAAGAAAAAAATATTACATAAAAAGGAGGGAGAGTATGATGTCCCTGCTTAGTGCTAAAGATATAACAATAAAATTTGGTGGTTTAACGGCAGTTTCCGATTTTAATCTGGATATTGATGAAAATGAGATCGTTGGATTGATAGGCCCAAACGGAGCAGGAAAGACTACTGTTTTTAATATGCTTACAGGTGTATACCAACCTACAGATGGATATATAGAAATTATGGGAAGGAAAGTCATTAATTTAAAACCTCATGAATTGGCTAAAAAGCATATAGCACGTACTTTTCAAAATATAAGGTTGTTTAAGCATATGTCTGTACTTGATAACGTAAAAATTTCATTTTCATATCTGGATAAGTATAGTTTTTGGCAGTGTATTTTAAGGATGCCAAAATACTATAGAGAAGAAAAATCTATGGATGAAAATGCAGAAAGGTTACTGAAAATATTTGGATTGCTGGATAAAAAAGATGAACTTGCAATGAATCTGCCCTATGGACAACAAAGAAAGCTTGAGATAGTAAGAGCCCTTGCCACAGAGCCTAAAGTGCTTCTTTTAGATGAACCGGCAGCAGGTATGAATCCGCAGGAAACTTTAAATTTAATGGAACTTATTAAATGGGTAAGGGATGAATTCAAGATCTCAATACTTTTAATTGAACATGATATGAAGTTAGTTATGGGAATATGTGAAAGACTTGTGGTGCTTGATCACGGGCAGATGATTGCAAAAGGATCTCCTCAGGAAATAAGAAAAAATCCTAAAGTTATAAGTGCCTATTTAGGAGAGGAGGTTAAAATGTAGATGTTAAAACTCAATAATGTGAATTTATACTATGGCGTAATACATGCACTGAAAGATATATCTTTAGAAGTGGAAGAAGGGCAAATAATTACATTGATAGGGGCTAATGGAGCAGGAAAGACATCAATTTTAAGAGCTATATCTGGATTGAACCCCTGTAAATCAGGAGAAGTTATATTTAAGGGGAAATCTTTAAATAAGGTGCCCGCATATAAGATAGTTTCCAGAGGGATTTCTCATGTTTTGGAAGGAAGAAGGGTATTTTCAAATTTAACTGTTTTTGAAAATCTGCAGTTAGGTGCCTATATAAGAAAAGATAAAGCAGGTGTAAAAAAGGATTATGAGACTATTTTTGATATATTTCCAATATTAAAAGAGAGAAAAGAACAGCCAGCAGGTACTTTAAGCGGAGGAGAGCAGCAAATGCTGGCCATAGCCAGAGCACTTATGGTAAAACCTCAGCTGCTTCTTATGGATGAGCCCTCTATGGGGCTTGCACCTATAATAGTTCAGCAGATATTTAACATAATAAAGGAGATTAATAAAAAAGGTACTACTATTTTATTAGTTGAACAAAATGCCAATATGGCGCTTTCTGTAGCCAGCAAAGCTTATATCTTAGAAACTGGAAGAATAGTTCTTGAAGGAAATGCCAGGGAGCTATTAGTTAATGAATCAGTAAAAAGTGCCTATCTTGGATAATTTTTTATTATAGTGATAGGCTTATTTTTTAATTTTAAAAATACAATTTATAAAATTTTTAAGGGGGATTTATACATGTTAAAGAAATTTTTGTCAATATCCATGGCTTTAATGCTAGGGTCTGTGGTACTGATAGGGTGTGGTAAACAATCTGAATCAGAGGAAATAAGATTAGGGGCAGTTTTTCCACTTACAGGAGATGTATCTGTCATGGGGCAGGCATGTAAGAATGCACTGGAAATGTTGGAAGAGGAAACTAATGCTAGTGGAGGTATCAATGGCAAAAAAGTGAAATTTTATTTTGAAGATGATGAAAACAAACCTTCTAACTCTGCCAATGCCATACAAAAGTTAATTAATAATGATAAAGTGGTAGGGGTAGTTGGAAGCTATGCCAGCAAATGTTCTATAAGTATGGGACCTATTGCTACATCTAATAAAATTCCAATGATATCTGTAAGTACAAGCCCTAAAGTAACAAAAAATGGGGGAGAATATGTATTTACATCCACATTTAATGATACTTTTCAAGGAACAATTATTGCAAATATAGCAACCCAAGATGTAAAGGCTAAAACAGCAGCTGTGCTTTATGATGTAGGCAATGACTACGATAAGGGACTTAATGAATTTTTTACAACTAATTTTGAAAAATCAGGTGGAAAAGTATTGGCTTCACTTACCTTTAATGCAGGAGATCAAGATTTTAGTGCCCAGCTTACCAATATAAAAAAGCTTAATCCAGATGTACTAGTTATACCAGATTACTATGGTACAGTAGCTTTAATAGCAAAACAAGCAAGAAATTTAGGTATAACCTCTACTTTTATTGGTGGAGATGGATGGGATTCACCAGCTTTATTTGAAATTGCAGGAAATACAGTTAATGGAAGCTATTTTAGTAATTTCTTTTCTACTGGAGATACAACACCGGCATATGTAAAATTCAAAGAAAATTATGAAAAGAAATATAATAAAGCGCCAGATGCCATTTCAGCTAGTTCCTATAATGCAGGTAGTTTATTAATAGCTGCTATTAAAGAAGCTAACAGTACAGAAGGAGATAAAATAAAAGATGCCTTAAAGAATATCAGTTTTGAAGGAGTAGCTGGAACTACTAAATATGACAGTAACAGAAATGCCATTATGGGAGGCGACGTAATAAAAATAGAAAATCAGAAGCAGATATTTGTAAGAAAAGTAAGCCATTAATGGACTGAGTTGTGAACTTTAAAGAAAGGTTTCTTTCCTTGACTTGAAGTTCACAACTTTATTTATCCCAAGGCTACTATTGATAACACCCTCAAGTTTCTTCAAAGTGGGGGATAGGTATTGTTATGACTCTGGATAAGTTCTTCCCCTAAAGGATAACGTATTCTAAGTGCTAAAGACACTAAGAATACTGTTAATAAGGTTTAGATGGAGGAAAGTATTCCTCACGAGCAAACTCCACCTGAACCTAAGAATTACTTGATAATTTTAATTAAATTGGTTATAGAAAGTCGGGAAAACTCATATGGATGATTTGTATAAAAAAGATAAACCCAGCGTATTATTTTATTGGCATAATTTAAAAATAAGATTGGTAGGGGAAAGTATAATTATAGGGGGTATTACAGGTTTTATAATAGTACTTTTCAGAATGACTATAGAAAAATTGGGAGAAGAAGTAGGAAAAATCTATGAAGTACTTTGGGTCAAATGGTGTGTTATACCCTTATGGATAGTATTACTTGTATTTTTGGGATATATACTTGGATATATGGTTAAAAAAGATCCCACGGTGAGTGGAAGTGGCATTCCCCAAGTTAAGGGAGTTATTCTGAGAAAACTGGAGATGAGGTGGCTAAGGGTTATTTTAAATAAATTTATAGGAGGAAGTTTTGCCATTGGATTTGGACTTTCTCTTGGAAGGGAAGGACCTTCAGTACAATTGGGAGCTGCTGTAGGGCAGGGATTAAGTAGAATTTTGAAAAGGGTAAATATAGAAGAAAAGTATCTAACTACAAGCGGGGCAAGTGCAGGACTTGCGGCAGCATTTAATGCCCCTTTGGCTGGAGCAATATTTGCTTTAGAAGAAATACATAAAAATTTTTCACCTCTAATTTTAATTTCTACATTTTCAGCTGCATTATCTGCTGATTTTATAAGTGGTGGACTTTTGGGTATAGATCCTGTATTTAATTTTAAAAATATACATGTTATTCCTTTAAATTATTATTTTTACTTATTATTATTTGGAATTATAATAGGTATTACAGGAATAATTTTTAATATTGTTCTTTTGGAGGGTCAGAAATTATATTCCAGACAAAAGTGGATTCCAAAAGAATTTAATCCGGTTTTTCCTCTTTTGATTTCAGCAATATTTGCTCTCTTTTTACCAGAAGTTTTAGGTGGAGGTAATTCACTTATAATGTCTTTATCCAGTACCTCTCTTACCATAAAGTTTGTTCTAATTTTAATTATTGTAAAATTCTTATTTACTATATTATGCTATGGATCTGGTACCCCAGGAGGAATATTTCTTCCAATACTTACTATAGGAGCATTAATTGGATATGAGTATGGAAGTTTGCTTATTAATATATTGAATATTAATGCAAACTACATAAATAATTTTGTGATTCTTGGAATGGCAGGATATTTTACTGCAGTTGTGAGATCTCCAATTACAGGGATTATATTGATTACAGAGATGACAGGAGGATTTAATAATTTTCTTCCATTAAGTATTGTATCCATAGTTGCCTATTTAACTGCAGATATATTGGGATCCAAACCCATTTATGATTCATTGCTTGAAAAATTTTTAATTAATAATACAAATTTTAAAATTGAAAATACTAAATCTAAGTTTATTTTAGAAATTCCAGTTTGTATGGGATGTTATTTAGATGGAAAACAAGTAAAAGATATAAAATGGCCTGAATTTTGTTTGATAACAGAAATTAGAAGAGGATGTGAAATCATAATACCCCATGGGAATACAGTTATTTATGCAGGAGATTATCTTACTGTACTTACAGATGAAAAGGATGCAGGTAAATTAGGTGATATTTTAGCTAGAATGTCGCAGAGTATGGAGAAAATTTAATATATTAAAATAAAGGTCTTTTATTAATTATTCAAATAATATATACTTTATACTTATAGGCTGCAACTATATAATATATATTTTAGTGAAAAATTCATAATATTTAGGAGGATAAATATGAGTAAGTTAGGTAAGAAAATTGGATTTATTGGAACGGGGCAAATGGGTGAAGCTATACTTAGAGGGTTTCTGGCAGCTGAATTATTTCAAGCAGATGATATATATGTTATGGATATTTTAGATTCTAGGCTTCAATATTTAAAAGAAAATTTTAAAATAACTCATTTAAGCAGTGATAAGAATAAGGCTTACAGCTATATAGTTGATAATTGTGATATTGTGGTTTTAAGTATTAAGCCACAGGTTTTAAAAGAGGTTCTAGAATATATAAAGGACTGTAACTGGAATAGAGAAAAACATATGATAATTTCAATTATAGGAGGTATAAATACTTCATTTATAGAAAAGTATTTACCTGAAATACCAGTGGTTAGGGTTATACCCAATACTCCTATGTTGGTTAACATAGGTGCTTCGGGAGTGGCACCAGGAAGAAGTGCTTCTAAAGAACATGCCAAATTAGTACATGGTATGTTTGAAGCTTTGGGAGTAAGTTATTTAGTAGAAGAGAAGCATATTGATTCAATAACAGCTATAAGTGGATGTGGACCTGCTTATGTATATATGATGATTGAAGCCATGGCAGATGGGGGAGTAGAATTGGGACTTCCACGTGAAATGGCTCAGACTTTAGCAGCCCAGACTGTTATGGGAGGGGCTAAAATGGTTTTAAATACAGATGAACATCCAGGTAGATTAAAAGACAAGGTTTGCTCTCCAGGAGGATCAACCATTGCTGGGGTGAGGGCGTTGGAGCAGGGTGCTTTTAGAGGAACTATTATGAAGGCCATTGAAGCAGGAAAAGTACGCATGGAAGAGGTAGCAAAGGAAGAAGAAAATAATAATTAATTCTAAAAAATTATATATAAAGGTATAATAAAAATAATAGAAATCAAATATATAGTATAATATTTATAGGAGCTTTAAAATGAATATAAAAGAAAAGGCTGATAGAAGAGAAAAGTATTTATTAAATGCAAAAAAAATTGTAATAAAAGTGGGTACATCTACACTTATGGATGAAGATGGGGTTGTAAATTTTCACAGAATAAGAGAGATTGTAAAGGAAATGTGTCGTTTACAGGATCAGGGCAGAAGTATGGTTTTAGTAACTTCCGGGGCTATTGGAGTGGGGGTTTTAAAAATGGGTCTTGAAAGGAAACCTAAAAATATCTGTGAGAAACAAGCTGCTGCAGCTATTGGTCAGGGAATACTTCTTAGGATATATGAAAAGGAATTTGCGGTATATGGAAAAATAATTGCCCAGCTCCTGCTTACTAAAAATGATTTAGATGACAGGGATAAATGTATTCACGCCCAGAATACTTTTAATGAGCTTTTAAGAAGGGGAGTAATACCTATAATAAATGAAAACGATGCAGTGGCGGTAGAAGAAATAAAATTTGGAGACAACGATACATTATCTGCTTTAATTGCAAAAACTATAGGAGCAGATTTACTTATATTACTTTCAGATATTGATGGACTTTATAGTTCTGATCCTAGAATGGACAAAAATGCTGAGATGATAAGTTATGTGGATACTATTACAGAGGATATTGAAAGTTGTGGTAGTGATTCCATGGGAGAACTAGGTACTGGTGGTATGTGTACAAAAATTAAAGCTGCTAAGATAGCTGTATCTTCAGGTGTATCCATGGTTATAGCAAATGGATCTAAGGATAATATTATAAAAGATATAATATCTTGTAAAAAGGTGGGAACTTTATTTGCTGCGAGTAAATAATAACTATGATGTGATGTATAGAAAAGGAAAGGAGGTTTAATAGAAACTTGGTATTGTTTCTATTAAAAAATAGATGGATATATATGATTGTATTTTAGAAAAAGCTAAAAATGCCAACAGGGCAGCAAGAACACTATCCAATATGAGTACAGATATAAAAAATGCAGCTCTTATAAAAATGGCAGAAGAACTTAATAAGAATAAAGATAATATTTTAAAGGCTAATATGTTGGACCTAGAAAATGCTAAAAACAGTGGAAAAACCGATGCTTTTATAGATAGGCTTACTCTAAATGAAGATAGAATAAAGTCTATGGCTGCAGGGCTCATGAAAGTTGCTTCTCTTCCTGATCCTATAGGAGAAGTTACAAGGATGTGGAAAAAATCTAATGGACTAAACATTGGAAAAGTAAGAGTGCCTCTGGGAACCATAGGTATAATTTATGAGGCCAGACCAAATGTTACAGTAGATGCAGCGGCATTGTGTCTTAAAAGTGGCAATTCAGTTATATTAAAGGGAGGAAAAGAAGCTATTAATTCTAATTTAGCCATATATAATACAATAAACAAGGCTGCCATTGAAGCAGGACTTCCTGCTGGAACTATAGAGTTTATTAATATAACTGAAAGAAAAGCGATAGAAATATTGATGAAGTTAAATAAATATGTAGATGTTTTAATACCAAGAGGAGGAAGTGGGCTTATAAAGTCTGTTGTAGAGAACTCCACTGTGCCTGTAATTGAAACAGGAATAGGAAATTGTCATGTTTATGTAGATAGTAGTGCAGACTTAACTATGGCAGAAAATATAGTGATAAATGCAAAGACACAGAGGCCTGGAGTTTGTAATGCCATGGAAACATTGCTTGTACATGAAGCTGTGGCATCAGAGTTTATACCTCATGTAGCTAAAACTTTGAACAAGATGGGTGTAGAAATAAGAGGATGTTTAAAAACTAAAAAACTTATTCCGGATATTCGTCTGGCTACCGCAGAAGATTATGCACAGGAATTTTTAGATTTAATTTTAGCTGTAAAGGTAGTTAGCTCTATAGACGAAGCTCTAGACCATATTTATAAATACGGTACAAAACATTCAGAAGCTATAATAACTAATAATTATACTTTATCCCAAAGATTCCTAAAGGAGGTGGATGCAGCTGTAGTGTATGTAAATGCATCGACCAGGTTTACAGATGGTGAGGAATTTGGTTTTGGTGCAGAAATAGGAATAAGCACCCAAAAACTTCATGCTAGAGGACCTATGGGATTAAATGAATTAACTACTATAAAATATATAGTATATGGCGAAGGACAGATAAGAGAATAAAAATTATAATATTTATAAAAATTAAACTTCCGGGGCAGTTTTTCTGCATGGAAGTTTAATTTATCCAGTGATTTTTGTATGATTTCAACCTAAACCAGTAATATATTAACAGAGAATTTATGATATGATGGTTTATGGTGTATCATTATATTTAAATAATTTATTTTATAACTGTAATAAATACATGATTAAATATGGAGGTATGTTTATGTGGTTCATAGAACTGAGGAGTGATACAGCAACAGAACCTACTCAAGCCATGAGAGATGCCATGTACAAGGCAGAAGTAGGAGATGACGTATATGGAGATGATCCCACTGTAGTGAAATTGGAAAAATATGCAGCAAAACTTATGGGGAAAGAGGCGGCACTATTTGTACCAAGTGGCACCTTTGGAAATCAACTGGCATTATTCACTCATTGTAAAAGAGGAACAGAAGTAATACTTGGAGAGGACAGCCATATTGTAGTTCACGAAGTAGGGGCTCCAGCTATTATAGCAGGAGTACAGCTTAGAACATTAAAGACTAAAGGCGGCGAAATGGATCCTGATGAAGTGAGGTCTACAATAAGATGTAAAGAAGATATACATTATCCAGAGACAAGCCTTATATGTATGGAAAATGCCTATTCTAATGGGAGAGTACTTTCATTAAAAAATATGAGTGAAATTTTTAATGAAGCAAAAAAATATAATTTACCAGTACACCTTGATGGTGCAAGAATATTTAATGCAGCAGCTTATTTAGAAGTAGACGTAAAAGATATAACTAAATATTGTGATTCTGTTATGTTCTGTTTATCTAAAGGATTATGTGCTCCAGTAGGTTCCATACTGGCAGGATCAGAATATTTCATTCAAAGAGCTAGAAAAGGAAGAAAACTTATGGGGGGAGGAATGAGACAAGCAGGATTCTTAGCAGCTGCTGGTATTGTAGCATTAAAGCATATGTCTGGGAGATTAAGGGAAGACTATGAAAATGCATTATTTTTAGGAAAAGAACTTTCAAAAATACCAGGTATTAAAGTTAATGTAGAAGATATACATATAAATATGGTTTTTTTTGATATGTCTGAAACAGGATATGATAGTAATAAATTAGTAGAGGAATTTTATAAAAAAGGAATTAAAATAAATCCTGAAGAAAATGGAAAAATGAGATTTGTAACTAATTACTGGGTTAGTAAAGAAGATATACCTTATGTGGTAAAAACTTTAAAAGAAATAATTCTATAATATTAAAAGGCTGTAAATTTTTACAGCCTTTTAATATTAAGATTATGAATTAATTTTAATTTATGGTGAATTTCCAAAAGCTGCTGTGGAATCAATATAAGATGCAATTAGTATGGCTAATGAACAAAATACAGCAGTTGAAGATACTAAAAATATTTTTATGGCTAATACTTATAATGTTATTTATACCTAATACTTCAGCATGTAGTAAAAGTGAAATGGTTACAAACAGTATAAAGGAATATATAAATGCCTGGGAAAAAGTGATTATGAACTGATATATAATAAAAATAGATTATGAAAGATTGAATGGAGGAAAAAAGAAAATATGTTAGATGTTAAAAAAATATTAGAAATGGAAAAGGAAGTTAAAGGAGGAAATTTAAATTTAGGAGATTTAAAAAAAGAAAATACTGCATTAGTGGTGGTAGACATGGTTAATGGCTTTGTACATGAAGGAGTTTTAGCTTCACCTAGAATTAAAGGTATAATAAAAAATATAGCAGATTTAAATAATAGTACCTTGGGGTATAAAAAGATATTTTTTTTAGATGAACATGAAGAGGATTCCATAGAATATAAAACTCATGGAATTCACTGCAAAAGGGGAACTAAAGAATGTGAACTTATACCAGAGCTAAAGGAAAATTTGATAGATCATAATAATATAGTTATGATACCTAAAAATAGCACTAATGGTTTTCACGCACCTCTATTTAAAAATTGGTTGAGTGAAAATGAAAATACTATTGAAAATTATATAGTAGTAGGCTGTGAAGTGGATATTTGTGTAATAAATTTTGCAGTTACACTAAAGACTTATTTTAATCAGAAGAATATGGATAGAAGAATAATAGTACCTGCAGACTCTGTGGAGACCTATGATTTAGAGAGTCATGACGGAGATTTAATGAAGATTATATCCCTATACAATATGCAAATGAATGGTATAGAAATAGTAGACAGCATAATTATTTAGTAATTTGTATTTAAATGAACAACAAGTCAAGTAGAAGATTTCTGGACTTGTTGTTTATTATAAGTAAATAATTGTAAACAAAATTTTAAATTTTATTGTTAAATATGTGGAAGAAAATAGCCAATAATGGTATAATTATTGTACTATAGAAAGAACTTAACTATTGATTATTAAATTTTAATTAATAAGATTTTAATATTTCATATATAATTTTGCTTTGAAAGGAACTGCTTATGGGTAGAGAGAAAGAGTATAAAATTATAACGGATTTTACAGTTATAGTAAAACTTATGAAAAAGAAATTATTTTGTATAAACAAGGAAAATATTTCAAATTTAGGAATATCATCTCTTATTATATTAAATGAGGTTGAAAAGGATGTACCGAAGACTTTAAAGGAAATAACTGAAAAGTCAGGATTACCTAATAGTACAGCCTCTGTAATTATAGATAAACTATCCCAAAAGGGTTTTGTACATAGAAAAAGAGATGGAAATGATAGGAGAAAAATATTAATATATTTAACAGAAGAAGGACGTAGATTACTGGATGATTTAAATAATAAAGGATTATCCTATTGTGTACAGATATTGAAATCTGCCAGTGATGAAGAAATAGATATAATTTCAAAAGGACTAAGGGTTTTAAAAGAAATAATGGAAAAAGATATTGTTTAGAGACACTATAAGCTCTATTAAAACAATAAAGGGGGATACTCAGTGAATATAAAGAAGGTTGGGTGTTTGCTTTTAGCTATTTTATGTTTAAACTTTGGAGTTTTAAACCAGGCTGAAGCTGCAATTACACCAGAACGTATAGGTGGTTTTACCAGATATGATACTTCTGTTTTAATCTGCCAGAATGGATGGAAAGAAAGTTCAGATTATGCAGTGATAGTTAGTGGACAAGATTTTCAAGATGCACTATGTGCAGCACCTCTTGCTAAAAAATATAATGCACCTATTTTACTAACCTCAAAAGATAAATTGGATAATCCCATGCAATGGATTAATTTAAATAGAGAACTTTATAGATTGAAGGTAAAAAAGATATTCTTAATAGGAGGAGAAAATTTTATATCATCTGACATAGAACGTGAATTTATAGATAAAGGAATTCAAATTACAAGAATAGATGGAAAAGATAAATATGATACTTCCTTTAAAATAGCTGAAATGGTAGGTATGGAAAATGGAATAGTAATGGTAAATGAGGAAAATTATTCGGATTCTATTACGATTTGTTCCATTGCGGCCTCCAAGGGAATGCCTTTAATATTAGTACCTAAAATTATTGACGATGCTTATGAAAAAAGTATTGAAAATATTAGCAAATACGTATCCAAGGCTTATTTAGTTGGAGACAGTAGCTTAACAAGTTATGATATCATGAGTAAATTTAATAATGTAGATAGAATTCTAGGAAAAGATGAATACGAGAGGAGTATAAATATACTTGAAAAGTTTCAAGACGATGTAAATTATGATACAGTTTATCTGGCGAATGAAGATGATTTAGCAGATGGGTTGTCAGGTTCTGCAATGGCAGCTTTGACCTCATCTCCTATAATATTGATAAAGGATAAATATGATAGTAGAATTCAAGATTATCTGAGAAATAAACTGAATTTAATAAGCAAAATAAATATTTTAGGTGGACAAGGGGTTATAAGTGACTCTACTCTGGAAAGCATATTGCCTATATCTAAAAATCAAATTATAGATAATGGTATAGTGAATACTTCTACAAATGAACAAGAAATAAATTCCATAGGAAGGGATAGTGACCTTTCAGCTTATACCGAGTTAGGAGGTGGACTACCTGAAGAAAATCAGGAAGAGGGTAAATATACCATTTCAATTATAAATAATCCTAAAATAGGTTTAAGCACTAAGATTAATAGTAGCAAGGAGAAAATTCTCAGTAACATTGAAAAAGATGTTACAATACAAGTTGCGGGTATGGATATACAGACTACGGGCTGGTTAGCCGTAGATATCAATGAAAATAATACAGGGATTAAGGAAGTTGTGAAAATACCGGATGTATTGCGACCTTACCTTCCAAAGGAATTTCAAGAAAAACAATATATAATTATGGATCCTTTAGCAATAATAAAAAATACAGATAACAGCAGTTTGGATTTTAAAGACATGGTGGATTTTGAAAACAATTTTCAACCTCAGTTTGAAAGCTTTTTAAAAAGATATTCAGAAGGATGGAATTCAGGATTTGATTTTATAACTTATAAGGGTTTAATGAGAATGGATACTCAAGGGGAGGCCAAGTATGCTGAAACTTATAATTTAAAACTTACAGATGTTACTTTTAAATCGATATTGGACTATACAGCACAAAATTTCATACAGGATAAAGATTTTATAAGTTTTGTAAAACAACTATTAATTACATTTATAGATCTTTCCAAAGATGGGGATAAGGATATGCAAAAAAAACAGTTGGAGGAGACTTTTTCTCTTATGTACTTACATCCGGAAACAACTGCAGATAATATAAAAACTTTTATAGATGCTGTAAAATATGTAAATATAATTGGAGATAAAGGGATAGATATAACTTATAATATATGCGATGGATATATTATAGCAGAAAATGGTACTATAGATTTAAATATTGATACTGCTAAACTAGTGTCAGTTATAAATAATGCAAGTAAAAATAATGAAAAAATCACACCAGACAATATAAAGAATACTTTAGGATTAGGATTTAATTTTACAATTGAAAGCTATAATATGAATAAAAATGTAAAAGTAAGTTTACCTGAAGTCACAGAGACCAATTCTATAGATTATAATAAGCTTTTAGAGGCGACTAATAGTGAGAAGAAATAATTAAAATTTTCAGATAAATAACAGACGTTTTTAATATGATATTTATTCCAAAGCGGTAATTAGCTAATACCTCAGCTTCTTTAGGGTGGGATAAGTACTGATATGCTCCTTTATGAGTTCTTCTAAGATTCAGATGAAGAAAAAGCTTCCTTATAGAAAATTTAACCTGAATTTAAGAATCACTTAATTTAGAAATACTAAAAAAGGATGTGCAGATCAATATTTTAAACTTTATATTGAATGTATATCCTTTTTATGTGATATTTTTCAAAAACGGTATATATTTTTCAAAAAAGTGTATAATTGATTTAAAATTAGGAGGAATATGTATGAAAATCAGATCTAAATTTGGGGGTATAGGTTCAGCTGAGAAATTAAAACTAAATTTTAATGTGAAAAATATTTTTATAATATTTTCATTAATGTTTTTTATATTTGGTTTTACGGTTAGTGTACATGCTCAAGATTCCCAGACTTTGAACGAGGTTAGAAATATAATTAAAGATAACTATATTAATGATGTATCCGATAGTGTATTAAATAAATCTAGCATAGATGAAATATTGACTGGATTGGGTGATCCTTATAGCCAATATTTTTCAGCTGAGGAAGAGGAAGATTTTTTAAATCAGATAGATAACAAAGTGTGTGGAATAGGCATAGAAATGAATAAAGTTTCTACTGGAGCTCAGGTGGTTTCTGTAATCAAGAATTCTCCGGCAGAAATTGCAGGATTAAAAGAAGGAGACATTATAACTTCTGTGGATTCAAGTTCAATTATTGATTTGAATATAAATGAAATAGGGAAATATATACGTGGTGAAGAAGGTACTAATGTAAATCTTGTAGTACAAAGGGGGAATGAAATACTAAATTTTAGTATACAGAGGGCAGAATTACAATTATCTACAGTAGAGGGTATTATGTTAGATAATAGCACGGCATATATTTATATATCATCTTTTGGAGAAAATACTTCTCAGAAATTAGATGAGACATTGGAGGAGCTTAGTGTAAAAAACCCGGAAAGCTATATAATAGATTTGAGAGATAATGGGGGAGGGTATATGTATTCTGCGGTAGATATAGCTGGAAATTTTATAGGGAATAATTTGGCTTTAATAGTTGAGGACAAGAATAAGAATAAAATAGGATATTTAACCGGGCAACATAAAATTGTAATGGATAAACCAGTTATATTTTTAACCAATGGAAATACAGCCAGTGCTTCTGAGATATTGGCGGCTGCGGTTAAGGATTATAAGAAAGCCTTTTTTATAGGCAATGTTACCTATGGAAAAGGAGTAGCACAACAAATATTTCAACTTTCTAATGGAAGTGCGTTAAAATTGACTACACAAAAATTTTATTCTCCTTTGGGTAAAGAAATACAAGAAGTAGGTGTAAAACCTGACTTGGATACAGACGATTTAGATGCTTTAAAAGTAGCGCAACTGTTATCAGGAAAGTGTAGAAATAATATAGATAAGCGTGGATTTGTGAAAATTACATTAGATGAGAGAGAATTTAATATAGATTTAAATATGGCTAAAAGTGAAGAGTATTGGTCAACTTTTAAGTATATAATAGGACATGCATCAAAATCTAAAGTTTATATAGGAACTAAAGATGGTTGGAAAAATGCTCCTGATGAATACTTTAACAATATATATAAATTTTTTTACTCTGATTATAAGTTATTAGATACTTTAAATAAAGTACCGGAAGATAAGTCATTTACTGTAACTTTTAATAAAGAAATAAATTTTGATTTAAATAGTAATATAACTATGGAGATCATAAATAGTAATACAGGTAAGAGAGTGGATTTTGATATAAACATTTTAAAAGGCAGTAAGGCCGTTCTTACCCCAAAAGAAAAATTAGATAAGGGACAGACTTATTACATAAAGATTAAAGATGTCATAAAGCCTATTGTTGTAAAGAAATAGAGAGGTAAAAATATGGAAACTACTCATCAATTTCTTTCATTAAGTTATACGGTAATTAGAAAAAGTAAAAAAAATATAAGTATCAAAATTGATGAAAAGGGAAAAGTAATTATAAATGCTCCCTACTACATAAACTACAAGTCCATAGAAGAAGTTGTAAAAAATAAGATGCCCTGGATACTGAAAAATGTGAATATAGTAAAAGAAAGAATACAGGATGTAAAATTTAGAGATATATCACAGGGGAAAAAAATATTATGGCTTGGAAGATATCTGAATATTAAAAAATATATAGTGGATTCGGGAAAATATTATATCAGAATTTGTAAAGATAATTTTCAGATTTTTGGAAGTGAAATTTTATTGGAGGATGAAGCAAAGGTTAAAGATATTATATATAAATTTTATAGAAAAAAAGCTGAATTGATTTTTAAGCATAAAGTGGATGTATACAGTAAAAAATTAAGAGTATCTCCTCAAAATATAACTGTCAGATGTCAAAAAACTTTATGGG
>ENA-UOOE01001513-UOOE01001513.1-fermentation-metagenome-genome-assembly--contig:-NODE-1513-length-19374-cov-68.638646_pt1 | contig 19374 bp, 29 predicted proteins | sample MGYA00245776_ERZ724021 | MGnify/ENA primary metagenome ERZ724021 (study PRJEB28704, sample SAMN03018321) | fermentation metagenome | biome: anthropogenic terrestrial biome; feature: soil... | reverse complement strand
TTACCCTTCTTAGAGATACATTCAGTCACATATTCAATCACTGCGTCAGGATATGTTGCTTCAATATCAACAGTATCAGCAACATTCAAATAATTTTTTATTACTGCATCAGCACGGCGAATATAAATATTTAAAATACTTTCACTCTGGTCAGTTAATGTTTTTAAATCATCAAGTACCGCCATTTGATCACCTACCTAAAATAAAAGAGAGCAATTATTTTTGTTTGCTCTCTTCATCGTCCAATGCTTTCAGTACAGCAATAAGGTCATCTTTTTTCATGTTGGAATAACCTTCAATGTCTTTATCCTTGGCTATCTGCTTAAGATCGCTAAGATTCATGCCATCATAATCAGGCTTAACCTCAGCTATTTCTTTAAATCCCTGTGCTTCAAGTGCTGCTTTCTGCTCTTCTGTCTCAACGATCCTTACGACATTAAGGTTTTGCATTTTAAGCATTATGACAGCGCCTCCTTAATGTTGGCGAATATACCATCCATCTTATTATCTGGAATCCAAAGATCATGATATTTCCTATAATCCATCTTATAACCGTCATAATCCTGCACCTGATCAGGTGTGAATATTTTCATATTGTCAGTTTTAGAAACTGCAATAGGAGCTGTTTGTGCAATCAAGAGCCAGTTAATATTTTTAGCTGCTGCATCTGGAACAAATCCACCTGCTGTCTGTCCGGTTGTTCTGCCATCATAAAAATCATACAAAGTTTTAAGTCTTGCACTTGGCACCGTTATTATGGGGCAATCATTGATCATGTTTACCTTCGTGCTAATATTACCCTGTGCAAAATCTGTTACCGGCAATTGCTTCGTAAATTCGGTTGAATTTTCAAGAGTGTTCTTAGTTAATTTACTCATTATTACAAGTAAAGGAATATCGCCTATTTTATCCTGTACTGCTGCTATATCTGCAGTGAGCTTAGAATATATATCGGCAACAGCCGGAGTATAACCACCAGCAGCATAGCCGGCACCTTTTGCTATTGCTAATTGTGCAATCTTACTGTAACGATATGCGTCAACTTCAGGAATAATTTTAAGCTTCTGAAACTGTGCCATCACGGTTGAAGCGTTCACGACAAAATTAGATTCATTAACATCCATGCTATCAAGCGTAAATTTTTTGCCTCTATCCTGTGTCATGGTCATTGTTTCATAATCAAGATTAATACTTCCATCTGGATAGCCTAATTTTCTATCATAGTTGCCAAGCCCATCCATGGAGATCTTAGGTATCTTAACAGTGTTTCCACCATTATAAATAACCTGTCCTGCGTTTGCTTCCATCCAGCCGCTTGTCGCCTGCTGAACCATTTGTGTATCTAATGCAGTCATAAATAAAGTTGCATAATTTATTGTATTTGCCATTTCATATCATCCTCTTTTCTTATTATTGTTTAAGTCCAAATATTGAATTTACTTGAGCTTGTACTGCTTCTTCGGTTGGCTCTGCGCCACCTTTTCCGCCCGGTTTATAAGTATCTTTTAAGATTTCAGTCTTAAGAGCCTCATCATGTTTGCCCAAAACATCAGTTAAAGTTTTAAGATTTGCTTTTGTAGCATCTTCATCAGATCCAACAAAATAATCAATCAATTCAGTCGGCAATTTCTTTTCTTGTGCCACCTTCAGGGCCTTATTTGTAAGTTCCTTTCTGGCAGTATCTTTTTGCATTTGTTCGATTTTCTTTTCCATTTCTGCAATTTTAGTATCTTTAGGATCAGCATCAGGATGTTTTTTCTTATATTCATCGTCAATAAGTTTCGGAAGATTGTTAGTTTTCCAGGTTTCAAGCGCCTTGCTGAAATGTTTTTCATTTTCAGAATCCATGAAAGACTTAAAACTTGAATCATTTTCTAATTTGCTCTTAAAATTTTCTAGGGTTAAACCACTATTTACAAGTGTCTTACCTAAATCACTTTTGGATATTGCATCATCTATTTTGTCATCATCTTTTAAAGCTTTTACAAGCTCTGCTAATTCTTTCTTTAACATTTTTGATACCTCCTACACCTTCTACAATCACTCACAGAAGACATATAATTATATTTTGTTTAATGCACACTTCACAGTTATTCCACAAAGCACACATTTTTTATAAAATAAAAAAGCCTTAGTTCCCTAAGACTCTACTTAACTGGTTTATTAAGCAATTCATTAAATTCATTTACCCATTCCATAGGGATTTTTCTACCATCCTCCAAATATCTTTGTATTGCTTCTTTGACATCCCTCAGACGTTGTAATTCCCATATATCCCTGGGCATTAATCCTAATGGCGGTTCACTCATTCTCCATCAACCCCTATTCCTTTATTTTTAAGCCATTGGCTATAATCTTCGTAGTCAATTATTTCTTTTGAAGAATTATCTTTTCTTTTAGTGGGTTTCCAGTTTTCTACTGGTGGAACATTTATATATAAACATCTGCATCCGGGATGTGTATCTTCAGGTATTTGCGGTTTTGAATCATCATCAATATCAAAATATTGTCCATCAAGTTCAGCACATTCAGAGCATGTATTCGCTTCAAGAGTTGCACAATACATCTGTTTTTCAACGCCTGCACTCTCTCCAATATCATCAATGGCTTGACTTTGCACTCTTGCATTTTCTGTATTCACAAGACGTTGGCTTTCATATGCTCCCACATTAAACGTATGCTGAATATCCTTACCGAGCTTGTCTATAGTTGTTTTGCCATTCATTGCATCAACTATACCTTGCTTAACTTTATCAGCCACAGCGGCTTTATTTTGCCATATACGACTACTGAATAATTCTCCATCAATCGGATTATTTACAGCAGCGTCAATATATTCTTTCTTGAGAATATCAAATTTCAAATTAATATTTAGCCCTGAATCCATAATATAAGCATTTTTATAATAAGTATCAGTATAATTTTTCTTTAAAATATCCGTTACCTGATTAACCTCTGTACTTCCCATATCCTTGGCCATAGCGGTTAATTTATTATTCAAACCACTCAAGATATTGGATTTTTGAGATGGAGTAACCTTTAAAAGACCATCTGCAGCATAAGTAATGTAAAGTAATCCTAAATATTTATGAAGTTCTGTTAAATGATCCTTTTGATTTTTATAAACAGTTTGCATTTGCTGATCTGCAAAATTATCGGCATCCTGTTTAATCTGCAGTATTAGACTTTGGTACTGTTGATTTAGCTTTGCCACCTGTATCACCACCACTCAACAATTGGCTTCCAATACTATCAGCTTGATTTTCTTTCTTAAGTTCAGCTATTTCATTATCTACATTATCAACAAAACTTAATTGTGCAAGTCCAGTCTTGAGCGATAATTTTCCATTAAGTTGAGAAATTATCTGTGCCATCATCAGATCATCTGTTGGAATATTAGGAGTTATCTTAATGTCAATGTCTTTCCAGTCGTAATCCTTATTTTGTTTAATCTTCAGGTATTCAAATAAGAATTTTAACCTTACCTTTATGCAATCAATAAGAGCCTGAATATTATTTGTGCATTTCTCTTCAAGTCCTATAAGACGGTTTCTTAATGCCAAGCTTGAAGTATTGGAAACTAATTTTTCATTATTATTAATATGGCTGCTTAACTGATACATTTTATCCTCAAGTGTATTTAAAGTATTCTGTACAAAACTATCATTAATCTCTTTTATAAGCCATTTGGCATCTGTATTCTGCCCTGGTAAATCCATAACACCTAATTCCTTCATTTTGTCAATTTGAGTTTTGCCATCTTCGTCTTTGGTTTTATCATCAAGCTTACAATTTTTAAAAACAAGGTATGCGTTACGGAAATCAGATATTTCATTCACCATATCACTTAAGTTTGTTTCATAACCATCCTGCAAACCTTTCAAAATAGCGTATAAACTTTCGTCTACAGTACCAATATTAACTATAGAAACCGGAACCTTAGAGAATATATTAATATCTACATTACTATCAGGTATTTTGGTAAATACATCACCTATGACCGTGTAATGCGCAATATCTTTATCAGTGTAAGCATCAGCATATATGGTTTTCGTTTCATCAAATTTTTTAGTAAAGAATCTAATAAATAACTGTATATTTCCAAAATCATCTTGAAGAATATAACTATCAAGTGGAGTACAAATTAAGCTATTGAATAAACCTTCAGAATCCACATAATAGAGTTCATAAGCTTTATTAAAAATTAACGCCTGCTTGCATAATTCTTTATTATGTTTTTCCCTCCAGTGCCTTAAATTTGCCCTTATATCTTCAATCACTTCTGAATTATCAGAATGGCTTGAATAAGTAACCTTGTTTCCACAGCAATAGGACGCTTCCTCATTAACAAACTTCTGGATAAAATTGCATTTAACTTTAGTATTGGCTCTTTTAGTAATCATCTTATAATTTTGCATTGCATCAGTTTTGCCGTCGTAGTACCTTTGCATATTCATATATGTTGTCAACTTCATATCGAAATCCTGTTTGCATTTTTTCAATAACTCCAAATCTATCATGTTTTCACCTCCTACAGTCCCAATTTTCTACGGTCAAAGAGCTGCACCTTTTGTATAACTTCTATATTTTCAATCCTGTTTGCAAATTCAGCCGTAATATCAGCAGCATCATCATGTTCGGTAAACTTTTGCCCTGCAAACTCCATAATCTGATTAGTAAAATCTTTATCCTCTTCAGCAAAAATAATCTGGCCTTTATTCATGACCGGAATGATTGTACTGATTTTATCATCTTTGTTTTTACGCTGCATTTCATTTATAATAGTTAAGTTTCTATATTTCAAAACATTATCTTTATTAATTTTGAGTTCCAGTTGGTTTGCATCAGCGCCATTAAAAGTATTTTTTTCAATATAAATATGAGTTATTTGTGTATATTCTTTCAAAAGTTTAATAGCATGGTCAATATATTTATCAAAATCTGTCCTGGCATTTATCTTTGCAAGTTCAGCTCTGCGCCCATATTTCAATCCTGTATCGCTTTGAGAGCCAACCAAGTAAGCACAATAATCTGATTTCCCGTTTGCAGTTGACGCGGGATCCATCAATAGCATTGTTTTAATAAAATTATGAGTTTCAATTGTTGCTCTTGACTCAGTATTAATAACTTTGAACCACTTTTCGCCGATACTATTGACATCACCCTGCACCTCCTGTTTAAATGAAGCAGGATTTTCATAATAACTTAATGCCATATCTAAACAGTTCCAAAATTCAGCCCACAGCAGTGGATACTGCATATCTTTTTCATGCTGATAATAAAATTCTTTAGCATCCTCAAGGTGATTTTCATTTTTGAAATTAAAAAGGATGCCCTTAAATTGCTTCCATAGACCAGTATTAAAGTAATGGTCAAGACCATTAATCTTTTTACCGTCCTTGTCTATGAAATCATCAATAAGAACACCCTTTTCATTCTTAAATTTCCATGTTGGCTGTTTAAGTAACCTGCTATAGAAACATTCTTTATGCTGCAATGTACCAAGTGCAATGAGTGCCGTACCCTTTTTTATTATTTTACCGTTACGGATAACAGGCTTTTGAACTGCAAACTTAACATCATCTGAGTATCTTTTCCATTTCTTCTGTCTTGCTTCATCAGTTCGTACATCATCCTCACTTTGATAATCATCTAAGATGATTAAATCCGGCCTGCAGTTATCATATTTTCTTCCTCTCATTGGGCTTGAACTTGCTATTGATTCAATAAAAGTCTTATTTATAAATTCAAGCTGTGTACTATTGCAAATATATCGTTTATCCTTATCATCAAGTAGCTTTCCGAAAGCATCTTCAATATAATTATTTTCAAGAAAAGTATTTTTAATATCTTTGATAAATTTTTCAGCAGTTGTGCCTATATCAGAACAAATTAAAGTATATTTTTTTAATCCGTATGCATGTACCCAACATACAGGACCATAATTTCCAAATGCAGATTTTCCTGTACCTCTTGGGAGAATATATCCTCTCTGATTTGCACCATTACCAATTATAGAATCTTGAATATTTCTCCAAATCTCTTTATGAACATCAGCAATGGGAGCTGCTGCATTATCAGGTTTAGGTAAAAACGTATCCTGAAGGAAATACATACAGAAAAATTCCAAAGAACGTTTACCTGCGGACCACGCAAGACCATGATAATCAAATAAATGATTTTTATATTTGTGCATCAGGTCCCGTGCTGTCTGTTCATCATATAATTGACTTAAATATTTATATAATAACTGTATATTCTGTTTTTCTTCCTGTTCATCTTGCATCATAAATCAGTCCTTTTTATCATTATGAAACCAATTACCAATAGAATTAGCTAATATGGCAAGAATAATAAATGTCATCCATGGATGCATCATACACCATTCTTTCATGTTATCACCTTGTTTAAATTATTTGGTGATAGAGAGTGGAGTCGAACCACTGCTTTCGGAGTCTTGTTATCGCGCGCTTCTCCATTGTCTACCGTTGGCATACTCTATCATATTAAAACGGTACCTGTTTTTATCAACAGATACCTTATCTATTTAGGAGGGAATACTTTCGGAATTACCTGCACTGGCAACCCCGATTTCAAAAAATTATTGTAGAAAATATGATGTCCTTCCCCGGGCTATCCGAGCTACCCTGATTTAGAATGGTACAGGGTATTATGCACACATTTCGCTAAATAAAATTTTAGCGAAATTGTTGAATGACCTTCAAAGCCTTATTTTATCTGTGTTTCAACAATTCAATGATAATCAATTTATTTTATACATTATAATTATTCATTATTTAGTTGATTATACATTACTTATACATGTTTCTATTCATTACTGTTATGATCAACTTCATCCAGTTCCTTATCAAGAATATCATCATCAATTGAAGTCTTATCTTTCTTATCAGTTACCTCAAGTTTAGTGGTTGCCTTGCCAAGTCCTCTGTCCAATAGGTCAATAGCAGCGGCAAGTTGAGTCTTTTCATATTTTCCCTCAAGTAATGCTATTAACTTATCCGCGGCAACTGGTGCAGCATGTTTTAATCTGCTTGCTGCCGCATCTAAAAAGTCTTGTTGTTGTTTGTCAAGCTCAGCCTTAAATTCTTCATTCTTCAGCCAGTCATAAATTGTACATCTATTTATTTTTAACTTTTCAGCAATATCAACCTTTGTAATACCTTTACACAATAATTCAATGCACTTAATCTGATTCTCAGTTAACATGTTAGCACCTCCATTTCTAACCCGACACTATATAAAAAAAGCACCAGTAGTTTTTATTACCAATGCTCTTAAATTTCATTTATCGTTTACCTCAATTATATCACTTATAAAGTAAAAAAAGTTCTCATGTTTTTATCATCTTTTCTATGACAACTCTATGACATGTATGACAAGTTTGCAAATATATCTCAACCATTGGCACATCTATGTTATGACAGGTATGACAGAATTTTTTACTCTTTTCTTTCTTATATATACATATATATTATATATTCTTTTATTATTATATTTATATTTAACTTTATAGAAAAAAGTTGTCATAGTTGTCATAAGTATTAAAGAATGTAGATATATCAAGGCTTTAGAACAATGACAGCTTTTAAAACTGTTTGTCATTGACTTGTCATTCCTGTCATATGGATAATGATTATTTTTATCTGTCAATTGAATTAATTCTGCTGTCGCTTATTCATTACTATTAAATAGCGACTAAAAATCAAAGCATGAAAAAAGCACCGATATAAAATCAGTGCTTAAATCCTTTTTTACTTACTATCATCATAATCCTTTTAACCTAACATGTAAATAACATCTTTTTAACACATATTTATCATACTCTACAATAAAGATTTTACACCATCTACACCAAACAATGGAACACTCAGTTCTCTAATCATTTCGTTTTTCCAACGCCTTATTGTCATTTCACTACAATTCAATTCCTCTGCTGCCTTTTCAAAACCTTCTTCTTTTAAATATACTTTATCTATTACTTCATATTTCTCAAGCTGCCCTTTTTCATTCATTTTGTTCTTTACATATTGCAATGCCATGTCTATTTGCTCTACCATTATGGCTGTTCTTATTCTGCTTCGCCTTATGGAATGAATATAAAGGTCATCATCATCCAAATCCTCAGGATCGATATTAATATCATCTTCTATATCCTTAAAACTATCTTTTGAGTCATTACTATGTTTGATAAAACTATTATAATTTTTTAATAGCAGTTCCGTGTTATGAAGCTTTTTATTCTTCGCTTCTTTTTTCTCTTTATCAGTATACCTCTTTATTGCTGCATCTGCTGCCATATTTGCTATGTCCTCCATCTTCATGAATATCCACCTCCCCGGATAAAAAGTTATTGATTTTTTTCTTTTCACTTCGTAACTGTCCCAACTTATCCCATTGTTTTTTATGCACACATTCTCTGATTTGCTTGTCTATCTCTGTAGCTCTGTCACGGTATATCTCACAAATATTAAACTTCATTTAAACACCTTCTTTGAATCCATTAAGTATTTCATCACCAGTCATTGAACTTCCTGAAACGCTTTCAAAATCATTTACTAAATCACTTAATCCTTCAATAATTTTTAAGTATTCAGGAACCCATTTTCTCAATTGTTTCTCAGTAGCTCTTTTATCATTAATGTATCTCTCAGCAGCCTTTTCTCTTTTTATAAGAGCATTGTATAATGATTTTATCTCAGTAACGGTCATTTAATCACCTCGAGCATATGAAACGCTTATCAAAATTAGCACATATCTTTTTATCTTTACATCCATAACAACCAACTTGTATATTTTGCTTAATTAATTGCCTGGTTTCAATTCTTTGCTTTCTGTATTGCGAACAATTTTCATTAAATTCATTTAATAAAAACTTAGTTTGCTTATTAATCAGCCTTTGATATTTATTCATATTTCAATCTTCTTTCCACAGTCATTCGGATTATTCTTGCATGTATGTAAACACTCTGATGCTCCATTACAAAAGTAGCAGCATTTATCTTCGGTTGAACTCTCTTGAATTTCATCTTTAGGCTCACATAATGTAAATGCTAATGCTGCAACACAACCACCAATTATCAAGCCAACGATAAAAGAAATCATGAGTTATCACCTCTATTACGTGTTTTCTTTGAATTGCGAACATAAAAATACCGCAAAATTCATTTCTGAATATTGTGGTATTTTAGATTTTTTAATTTGTTTTATTGGTTTGCCATATTAAGAATAATGGAAACATCTCAATATTTTACTGTTGTGCTGCTTAATAAAGAATATTATGATATATTCACTCAAAATCAAAGCCTGTGCGTCAATTATTCTTCAATATAAAGATTTTAAACAAATTTTTATTTGTCATTCAGTTCGGGTAAACGTACAAATATATAGTGCTTTGCATATTCAGAACCAGTATTATAGAATCCGAATGATTCGTATAATTTCATTGCATTTTTGTTCCTCTTGTAGCATTCAAGCATTATAGGCAAGCTATCTCCTCCAGGATAATCTTTTATTTTATTTAGGGCAAGATTCAATGCTTCTCGGCCTATCCCCCTGTGTTGAAAATGCTTATCTATAAGAAATCCCCAAAGTCTGTATACATATTTATTTTGCTTTAGTATATCAGGTTCATTACTACCAACAGGCCCACGTCCCATTAGTATAATTCCTACTAATTCTCCATCGCTATATATTGCTGATGCAAATCCAGGATAACCAACTTGAGTTCCTGCATAGGCATATGAAAGTGTCACAACAGGTTTTTCAACAAATTTACGTTGATAGTACTTTGACTTCAATTTTATTATCTTATTAATATTTTCAAATGTAATATCTTTTAGTTCAACCATACGCTCATCCCCCATCATATAAATAATCTTTACTCCGTCATATCATACATTTGTACATTAACTTATAGAAATTATAACATATCGGTTACCATATGGCTACATTTATGGATAAATCTTAATACCGCAATATTCAGTTTTCAAAGAACACTTTTTAAATATTAATTTTCATAAATAATTCGCAATATTTTCAGACTACGAATTATTTGTCTGACATTATATAAACTTTAATTGCTTGTACTTCCATCCATAGGATTCTTGAGCTTTTGCCTCGGTTATCTTAAAACCTTTTTTATAAAAGTTTCTGCCTTTGCTCAGGTTAAGAGACCAATATTCGCATCTGTCAATTATTTCAGGTCTTACACATTTATTTAACTCAGAACATTTCTCATAAAAACCGCAGCATCCAAATTTATCATTCATTCAATCCACCTACCTTATATTCATTTTTTCTTGGTATGGTACAGGTTTCGACTGCTGATCCACAATTCCAATGCCGCTCCAATATCGATTAAAACTATTTCTTGTCTGTGTAAAGCCTTTATCCTTCAGCTTCTTTGTGAACTTGATGCTGCTTGTCTCATGTACATTATTTTCATCACACCATTTACAGTATTCTTCATATAATCCGTTAACCTTTGCTGTGTATTTTTCTCCAACAAAGCAACAATCATCAATGAACTGCTGTATAACATCCATTTCATCCTTATAATCATCAGTCGCTGCCATTACTTTTGCAGGTGTCTTAATTCCTTCTTTCTGCCATGCCAGGCATCCTTCCACAGCCCAGTTTAATATCCCGGACAACTCTGGAACTAAACATTTTTCAAAAAAATCTTCATCTTTTTCCGAATCTGTAAATGTATGTGTGAATGGAATAAGCCTTACACGCCTCCATATTCCATAATTACTGCCCTTTATTCTTGGTTTTTCATTGGTTCCAATCCATATTTTAAATTGTGGCTTTAACGGAAATTCTTCGCCATAAAGGTAACGAACTGGAATTGTATCACCACCAGTAAGCGATTTCATAAGACTTTCATCAAATGTTTGTCCCTCATTTAACTCTGAAGCTACAACAAACCGTTTCCCCTGAAGCTTTGCTAAGTCCCCTCTGGCACCATCATCATTGTAATGGGTCATTAACGATGATCCTTTTAAACTGTCAGCATAATCTCCTGTTATCATTCTTATTGCATTTAGAAAAGTACTCTTGCCATTTGCGCCATTACCATATAACATGTAAAAACATTGTTCATCTATGGATCCGGTTAAACTATACCCGATACTTTTCTGAACGTATTCAATAAGTTCTTTATCTCCTTCAAAAATTGTTTCAAGGAATTTTGTCCAATTTTCGCATTTGGCTTCTGGATCGTAATCAATATTTACGAGCTTTGTAATGTAATCAAATCTGTTATGTTCTTTTAGTTTTCCAGTTTTTAAATCTAGTTCGCCATTTTTTAGATTCAAAATGAATAAATCATTATTTGTTTCTTGCATAATTGCTTCTGGCTGGCTCTTAACTTGATTAACCATTGCTTTAATTTTTGCATCATTTTCGCTGCGCAAAACGAATGATTTTATTGATTTTTTCTGATTCTCTAAATCCTTATCCCCACACGTTATTATTGCCTCTCCCTCTTGCTGTAACTGGCGTATAACGTTTTTTGCAAGCTTATAAATTCGGTCGCAATTATCTTCTCCCCATTTTTTATTATCCCAAATAAAAAATTTTTGACGGATATGTGAAAACCTAATGTTCATGCCGTATACAGCTATCAACCTTTCAGCATTTCCAACGTCAGAAAAATTATAATTAGTTAACATAATATTGCGCTTTTGCTCTGTTTTATGCGCTTGATTTTTTATATTTTCAGTATTTTTTATTATGCTTTCCAACTCTTCTTTTGTATGCCCCTGCTCTAACCAATCAGAAATATCATTTTTTTCGGGGACAGAAAGATCAATACGTTTTAAACTGCTGACAATATTAATTAAATTATTTCGTACACTATCCATGTGTGCATGCCCCGGATTATCATTATCCGGAATAATAATCACATTGGCATCTTTAAAATATTTATTATATTCCTCATGCCATTTAGATTTTTGTTTACTTCGTGATGCACCGTCAAAATTACAAGTTGCTACAAATCCTAACTTTACAAGGTTATCAACATCTTTTTCTCCTTCAACTATAAATACTGGCTGTTTGTCCTTAACAGCCTGGATAAGTTCCGGGAGCCTGTAAAGAACAGGAGCTGTCCCCGGAAACTCCTTTGTTTCAACTCCCTTCCTTTCTTTTTTGCTCCAGTTATCGCTACCAGAATAAGTTTCATAATAAGTGCCAGCTTCAAGGCCCCAAACTGTATGGCCATCAATAGCCCTTCTTTGAGTAAAATTCTTTGGTCTTTTAGGTGTTGCATATCTTATCTTCTCAAATAGGACCTTTCCTGCTTCATCCTTATACTCATATATAGCCTTAATATCCATACTGCTTTTCTTAGCTGATGTAATTGCCTGCTTATCAAATAAATCGCTTACCTTGAGTCCCACAGCTTCAAGAACGTCTCTTGTTTCGCATCCAGCGTGACAATATATAAGTGTTTTATGCCCCTTGCTGTCATATGAAATACTCAAACTTGCTTCCTTATCGCTATGAGCAGGGCATACAGCCTTGCATGTATCTTGTGTCTGCTGTTTTATTGTGAAGTGTGATTTTATTTCTTCATAATTCAATATTCTCAACTCCCGTCAGTTCTTAAGGAATTGGTATAAGTTATAACGTAACGTGTAATATATCCTGTTTCCACTATATTTTTTATCAGTAAATATTGTTGTAAATCCATAACGGCTCTCAAACGTTAACAAGCTACCAAGCAATGCTTTAGGGTCATACTCTGACCTGTATTGATGATTAATAATATTTGCATATCCGTTTGCGTCCTCAACAAGTAAAAATATCTTTGTGCCTGCTCCCTGTGCTCTTATAAATTCGCTTTCAAATCTCAGACGGTCCTTAAAACTGCTTGCAAGTTCATCAATGCTGTTTTTCTTTTCTATCGTTACAGGAAAATAACAATCTCTGTTTAGACCAAGTTCTCTATTTGCTGTGAGCTTTACTGAATAATCTCCTGCATCAAGCTTTTTAACTTCATATTTTACTTTTTTCTTTGTGAAATAATCTAAGATGTGTTGGTTCTGCTGCTCTCTTGTATCAACAATAATTTCAAGATTCTCTGTTAAGAGCTTTTTTATCTCTGCATCCGAGAATTTATATTTTAGGTCCATGAAATCACCTCTGTCATGCAAAATTGATATAAAAGCGGGCTTTGTATCCCGCTTTACTTTTTGACTATCCTTTTCTTTAGTTCTTCATTTAATCCAAGCTCAATCCTTGCTTTTTTAAATGCCTCATCAACGCTGCAGCTATCTCTGAAATATATCTCAACAACTTTATTTATAATCTCTTTGTTATCCATTTGAGCACCTTTTAAAATGGAATGTCATCCGGGTTATCAACTGGAGTAAAGTCAACATCACCGACTTTTTCTGTACCTTGTTTCTTTTCATTATTTGCAGGCTGCTGATTTCCTTTTTTTGATTCAAGGAACTGAACATTATCCGCTATAACTTCTGTTGTATATACTTTCTGCCCATCTTTATCATAGGAACCTGTTTTGATGCTTCCTGAAACTGCAATGAGATTTCCTTTTGTAACGTAATTTGCAACATTCTCAGCAGCTTTTCTAAATACACGTACCGGAATAAAATCTGCTTCTCTCTTGCCGCTTTGATTAGTATAATTTCTATCAACTGCAATCGTAAAAGATGTAATTGCAATTCCATTTGTTGAAAACTTTAATTCAGGGTCCTTTGTCGGTCTGCCTATTAAAACAACTTTATTTAAACTCATGCTTTTGTCTCCTTTGGTTGGTATCTCTCAAGACCTCTGTATGTTCTTGCATATTCATCACGCGTTAATGCCTTGACCTCCGTCTTCTTGAAGTTTTTCATTATGGTATCTTTTATACCTTTTGATGAAACGCCTTTAGATTCACCAAGTTTAAATAAATCCTGAACTTCTTTATCTGTTATGCCCTCAGTATTATCAAGTTTATTTTGAAAGGCATCAGGGTCATCTTTATCAGTAGCAATATTGAAAAATTTAAGAAGGAAATATTTCTCTGCGTATGTTAATGCTTTGCCGACTCCTTTTTCTCCTGCTATATCAACGCCTTGTCCATACCACGGACATTCAATTGTTTCATCAGGTTTTTCAGCATTTATCCATACATAGGACATATTGAGTTCTGTAAAATAGGTTGTTGTATGCTTTGTATTACCGTATTTATCTTTTTTCTCGACCATATCACCTGTAACTTTTTCACCCGTTACTTTCGGTATAAGTAACAATTTTTGTTTGTCCATTTCCTCTCTTACTTTAGAAAGGACCTGCGAACTGCTGACATATTTGTATTGTTCTCCTGATTCTATTTTTTGAAGATATGGGACTTTCTTTCGTACTTCAATAAGTTTTTCATATATGTTCACTTCTTGTCAGCCTCCTTGAGCTTTCTGCCGTAATCGCAATAATCAGCAACTATACAATAACCTTTGCATTTTCTGCCGTCCCAGTTTTCCAAGTCTGAACATCTTTCCGGAAGAATTTTTTCATTCAAAGCCTTTAACAATGCGGTACTCTTGGTTTTGAAATAGCTCTTAACTTCATCATCCGGTAGTTTTTTAATTGAAATGAGATATACATTTTCTTTTATGCCTCTGTTTGCCGCGCTGAATGTTCCTCCATCCCTCACAATTGCTTCAATATACATTTGCTTGACAGGGAAGCCTGCGGCCTCAACAAATGTTCTGTAATGGTTTAATTGCAACTCTGCTTCCCACATATCAGGTGTTCCTTGTATAATTTCCTTTTTAGTTTTCTCTTGACCTTTTCTTGTACCACTTTTAAAATATTCACCAGTTCCGACCTCTATTTGCTTATATCCTAATGCTTTCATTACCTTGTAACTTCCCCAGGTTTTATAATCATAAAGAGTTTTGCTCTCTGGATCGTAGAAATCTAATTTTCCTGATGCAAATTCATCATGCAGCCTTTTTTCCCCGAGTTCTCCATCCGCAACATATTGTTCAACCAAGCCATGACCTTTAGTACCCAAAATTCTAAACATCTGATCCCGCGGATCTTCAATCAAATCATCATGGGTGATCTCCAAATATGCCTCTCTTGTGCCTTTTAAAAGCTGTGTTGTTGATGGTGTACCTGTCCAAGGTCTTTGCTCTGCAATTGCTCTTAATGTAGGGAGGGAAAGACAACGTTTCCCCATCCTACAGAATTTTAAACAATCTGATATTTTACATAATCCTTCATCAGGGCATTTAAAACGATTAATCATGCATATCCCTCTTTTCAAACTTTGCTTTTAATGCTTCATATTCCTCTTGCTGTCTTGTTTCGCTTTTGGCTTTTAGGTCTAATTTATCTATACTATTTATTTGCTCAAGGTTTATAAGTTCGCCTTCTCTTAAACTATAATCATAAGCCCATATCTCAATATTGGAACTATCAGTACCGTCAATAGTAACGTCAACAGCCCTGCGTGTTTTGCTATTTTTAACCCAGTTAATAAGCTTTTGCAGTCTGTCTTCTGATTGCGGCATTTGATTCTGAGCTTTTGTTCTTTGGATTGTTCTGTTAATTTTTGATTGTTCCACTTGACTATTCCCCCATTTCCTTATATATTTGAATTGATGATATTTTTATTTGGACCTTTTTATAAGGTCTTTTTTTTTGTTGTGTGTGATATGCACTCCCATTAGGTTCAATGCTTTATTGACTGTGCAATCTTCTTTCATTATTGCTACTGCTAATGCCATCCAGTTCTCTTTCAATTATTAATCCTCCTCTTCTTTTACAATTTGTGCATATTTTCCGTCCGTAATTACAAGAGCTACACCAACTTCATGTATTGATTCAGCGCTTTCCAATGTTAACCAATCAGCAATTTCATACTTTTTGCTCATATGTTTTTCACCTTCTTTCATTATTGTTTTTACTCTACCTGTCCCCTTGCTCTTTATAAGCATGTAATCTCCATTATCCCCAACAACCAGCCAATTCTTAGGAATGAGATGCAACTTCTTAAGCATCTTCTTTTGTTTAAGCGTTGGGTTCTTACCGTGTTTCAATCTTGTACCTCCTTTCTATGCAGCCTTATATTTTATTGTCATTTCTTTTATGATTGCAACATAACCTTCAATTAACTTTTTATCATCAGCAATTACATCCAACACAGTGAGCTTATCTCTCCTTGACTTGCACACGCCCTCATCAGCCATTCTCCTACGCTTATTTGTAAGCCTCGTCATGACATCAACCCCAAACCTTTCATTAAGTAACTTGTAACTTTCTTCTCTTATAACCTTTATATGGTCATATCCTCCAGCATTTAAGGCTATTGCATTTATAAGCTTGGTTGTATCTGCCCTCCAAGAGTTAGGGTTAAGGGTTATTACATCCCGCATATTCTGTATTTCCTGCTTATTATTAGTGTTCAATTTCTTTACTTCCTCAAGCTGTAATCTAATTGCTTTCATTTCCTGCAAACTCTGAATAAGTACATCTTCCATGCAGGCAGGCTTTTGATTAGCTCTAAAATAGTTGTTAACAAGTTCCCTTTGAACTTTCCAAGCTAAATCATCTGTAAGAGATTTCACTAACATAAGATAGCCACTTTCGGTTATTAAATAACTTCCTGCATTATTAATTTCAGATGTACGAATTTCGTACGTCTCAACATCTATGGGTTTAACAAAGAAATAATCAATTCCCTCAATAAAATGAATTTTATTTGAATTAAAATTTCTTTTCGCCGTTCCTTCTGCTCTCTCATGTACAGTATCAATGTCTTTAAAAGTAACAACACGCTGTTTCTTGAACTCTTTTACTTGTAAATCTTGATTGTTGATTTTTACTAAATTATTCATCCAACATCCCTCCTTAACTTGCTGGTGTTATTTTTAATAATTCGTTTTTAATAAGGTCCATACATTTGTCCCTTTCTTGTAGTTTGGCTTTTAGTTCACCAATGGTTTTTTCTAATTTAATTTCTCTTTCACTTTTTGTTCCATTGATTGAATTAGAATATTGATCGATATGTGCCTGACTAAATCTAAGCTCTGTTCCGACTTTAAAACAATTTAATTTCCCCCTTGCCACCTCCCTTTTTATTGTTGCAGGATTGACTTTAAACATCTGTGCGACTTCTTTGACTGTATAATACATAATTTATATTCCTCCTTTACTTGTATTTACGTCATTTTTAAGCAAAAAATTAAGGTCTAAGTCAAGTACATTTGATATGGCTATCAAACTTCTTACGCTTGGAGCGTATCGACCAGTTTCAAGATCAGATATATAACTCCTTGATAGCTTAGCCTTCTTGGCTAGCTCAAACTGTGTAATCCCTAATTTTTTTCTTTCTGTGCTAATAGTTTGTCCGATAAATTTCTTTTGCACTTTTCCCATGTTTTCTCATCTCCTTTACTGATATTGTATTGCTATCCCGTCAATATGTAAAATCATAATTAATTTTAAATTAGCTTATTTATTTAAAATAGCTCTCATTTGCTTGCTTTTCCGTCGAATTGTTTGTCTTCACGTCATTTTATGCGAATTATTGTGCTTGTAATTCCGTACTTAAATGCTATAATTAGATTGTAGTCGATTATACCGACATGGAGGATTTAAAAATGGATATAGGAAAAAGAATTAAATTTTATAGGAACAATGCCGGCTTAACTCAAGAGGAACTTGCAAACAAGGCTTGTATGTCAAGAAGTTATTTAGCGGATGTAGAAAGAAATCGATATAATCCCAGTTTAGATACTCTTGATAAAATAATTTCAGCTTTAAATATAACTAAATCCGAGTTCTACAAAGATGAAGAATGCACTTCTACTGCAAAAGAAACTTCTGAAGAATATGATGACCTCCCTGATGAGGATAAACTTTTGCTTGAAAAAATTAAATCTTTATCGAAGGAAGATGCTCAAAAAATTTTAGATATTATAGCTATATTTGAAAGTAAAAATTAATCTTTAAATATAACTAATAGCTTAGAAAGGGGGGTGAATTCTAATGTCTATTCAAGAACATGAAGACGGCTATTATGTAGAGGCTTATCTTGGTAAAGACCCATTAACCAACGAACAAATACGCAAATACAAATTGTTTTCTCCAAAAAATCGTAAGTCATTAAAGCAAGCGAAAACATGGGAAATCGAAATATTAAATGATTATAAAAACGGAGAACTGGACTTAAATGGTGATATGAAACTATCTAAATACCTCGAGTATTGGTTTGAAACATATGTTGAAACTAATTGTGCATATCAAACTCAAAAACGTTATAGGACGCTTTGTAACTGTATTGAATCTCATATAGGGTATTTGCCTTTGGAAAAAGTAAAAGTACCCGTTATAGAGCGATTTTACGCAGATTTAAAGAAAGAAACTATTACTCTTAAAGATGGTACAAAGAAAAGACGCTATAAAGATGGAACAATACTAAAAACTCATAAAGTGTTGAAACAAGCACTTAATAAAGCAGTCGCTTGGGATATGATAGCTAAAAACCCAGCAGCTTATGTTAAACCGCCTGAGGATGACAAGAGAGAAATAAATACATGGAGTATTGAAGAAGCTGAAGCCTTTTTAGAAAAAATAAAAGATAGTAAGCTATATCTTCCAGTATTTATCGCCTTTCACACAGGATTAAGAGAAGGAGAGATATGTGCATTAAGATGGTCGGATATTAATTTAAAAGAAGGGTATCTAAAAGTTAACCATAACATGGTACAAGAGGGCAAAAAATTAGTTTTAGAAGACCCTAAAACAGATGCAAGTAAAGATACCGTTGCCATGACTAAAGAACTTACAGAAAAATTAAAAGAAGTTCAGAAGGCTCAAGAAAAAATGTCAGATACTAATAAAGGTGAAAATGTAATTAGCTTTAAAAAAGAAAACACATTTGACTATGTATGTTCGTGGGATGATGGCAGACCTTTAAGACCATTATATGTTACTAAAACATTTACTAAATATGTTAAACGATATGGATTCAAAAAAATTACCTTTCATGGATTGCGTCATAGTCATGCGACTATATTATTCGCTAATGGGGCAAGCAGTCATGAAATTTCTAAAAGGTTAAGACATAGTAGAGTATCTACTACAGATGATATATATATCCATGTAAATCAAGAAATAAAAAAATCTACTGCTGATATATTTAGTAAAGCAGTAGATCAAGTCAAATAAAAAATATTAGATATTTTTAATAATCTCCTCGCTGCCATGAGAAGATTATTTTTTTACTGTCCGTGTCATTAGTTCATATAAAGTTCGTACAGAGTTCGTATGAACGGGTTTATTTTCAATTTAAATACTTAGTAAAAATGCTGCAAACCATTGAGTTTACAG
>ENA-UOOE01001511-UOOE01001511.1-fermentation-metagenome-genome-assembly--contig:-NODE-1511-length-19414-cov-113.398626_pt1 | contig 19414 bp, 15 predicted proteins | sample MGYA00245776_ERZ724021 | MGnify/ENA primary metagenome ERZ724021 (study PRJEB28704, sample SAMN03018321) | fermentation metagenome | biome: anthropogenic terrestrial biome; feature: soil... | reverse complement strand
TGTGACAACTGTGACGAAGTAACCTGCGAAGGCGACTGCTGCAACAACTGTGAAGATGTTTGTGTCCAGGATTGCGCTGGAGAATGCTGTGGCAACTGTGAAGAAATCTGTGGTCAGGACTGTACCGGAGAATGCTGTGACAACATTGATTGTACAGAAGACTGCTGTGACAACTGTGACGAAGTAACCTGCGAAGGCGACTGCTGCGAAAACTGTGAAGATGTTTGTGTCCAGGATTGCATAAAAAAATGTGCCCGCAGCTGTGAAAAGACCACCTGCAACAAATAAACCATTTAAAGGTCTTGATCATTGATTCAAGCCTGATAAAAATCAGGATTGAGAATTTCGAGTACCAATATTTGATTTCCATAAATAATAAGTTTTATCGAAATTCTCTTTACTCTTTTTGAGTTTAAGGAACGTCTATTCTTTTATTTTTTAGTAACTGGCGTTACCAGTACCTTATCTATACGATTGCCATCCATATCCACAACTTCGTACCTTAGCTCTCCAAGAACAATACGGTCTCCAGTTGCTGGAATTCGCTGCAGGATGGAAATAATCAGCCCGGCAATGGTCCGATAATAACCCAGTCCTTCCCCTGGAAAAAAATCCACGGACAGTACATCTTTGACTTTTTCAATAGGCGTATCCCCGTCGATCAACCATGAGCCGTCTTCCCGAATCTGAACCTGTGACTCCACAGGCTCGCCAAGGGAACGGACTTCACCCACTATTGCTTCAAGAATATCGTGCAGAGTGATTACGCCCTGAATACTCCCGTATTCGTCAGTGATAAGAGCAATATGCACTCCGGTCTCTTTAAACGATTCAAGAAGCTTCAGGACAGAAACGCTTTCAGGTATAAAGAGTGGTTTTGTGACCAATGCTCTGATATCAACAGTACCGGTTTCCAGAAGCGTTGCCAGGATACTTTTTACTGATACCATACCTACAATATTGTCGAGTTTCCCTTCGTATGCAGGAAAATTTGATCGGCCACTTTCACTCATTTTCCGCAGATTTTCATCAGCTGGTTTCTCTAGGTCGATTGCAATAAGATCTGTACGATGCGTCATCAGGGAATCAACACGGCGGTCACCAATTTCAAGCACGCCTTCTATCATGCTCAGTTCGGCTTTCTCAAACACTCCAGCTTTGGTTCCTTCCTCAAACATAATCTTAATTTCTTCTTCTGTTACAGGAGGTTCAGTAGTCTTTCTGATTCTCAGAATTTTGAGCACAGCTTCGGTAGAACTACTGAGTATTATCACAAACGGCTTTGCGATAACAGATAGATAGAACATAGGTTTTGCAACGTTAGAAGCTATTGATTCCGCACTGTTGAGTGCAAGCCTTTTTGGGACAAGTTCTCCAAAAATTAAGGTCAAATAGGTGATCACAAAGACTACAAAAGTAATGCTGAGCGCACTACTATATGGGGCCAAAGTAGGGAATTTCGCAAGGTAAGCTGCAAGTCCTTCTGCGATTGTAGCTCCGCCGAAGGCACCTGCAAAGATTCCCACAAGAGTAATTCCTATCTGGATTGTTGAGAGAAAAGGAGTTGGTTCATTTGCGAGCATAAGCGCAGTTTCTGCCCGTTTGTCTCCTTCCTCCGCCCGTTGTTTGAGACGGGTTTTCTTGGAAGAAACAATGGCAAATTCTGACATGGCAAATATGCCATTGAATGCGATCAGCACAAAAATAATTACGATTTCAAGCAATAGTGACATTTTTGAAATATTATTAGTTGAACTATAATTTAAAGTTTAGTATAGTTTTATACAGATTTGTGCTTTTATAATATCATTTTCCTGTTGTATTTTTATTTTTTCCCTGATTCAGTAATTTTCCTGGAATCTATGCTCTTTGCCTACAAGTACTTTCAAATCTACCTCTACATCCGTTCAAAAAATTTTACCTGGTCTATTCTCATTAATTGCCCTCACCCTCCTGACAAGAGCAGGATGTGTTGACAACAAATTGGTTGACCAGATCCAGAACCCCTCAGGACTCATTGTAGTTTCAAGATATTCTTCATAATTAACAGCCTTGTAAAGATGTTCGCCTGCTGATAGTACTATAAGTCCTTTTTTGCCTGAAGGAACAAGCCGGATTGCAATTCTGTCTGAAGTATATTCCCTGGCCCGGCTCAGGGCAGTCCATAAAAAGTTCTTGAGGATAGGCACAAAGGCAATCGGAAATATTGAGAGATTGTAAAGCAGGGTCACATGCCCTGCCTTTATGTGAGCCAGTTCGTGGGCAACTATAAACTCAAGAGAATCAAAGTCTTCCTCCCGGTATGCTACCTCAACTATGTCCGCATAAAAAACTACATAGTTTCTCCTGAAGTATAGACGGGTAGCAAATGCGTTTATTAGCCCTCCTTCCTGGATTAAGAAAGCATCCGGAACTTCTCTGAGATTCAGCTCAAAAGAAAGACGTTTTATGATTTCGTAGAGTTCAGGAAACTGTTTTTCGGAGAGTTTGATTGCATTTGCCATCATTCCTCCGTAAGTCTGTCCAGAAACGAATGAAAGAAAAGCAATCGATACTGGGATTACCAGTATATATTCAATCCCGAGTTCTTCGGGATATAAAATTGGAACTGTCATTAATGTGACATAAATAAAAATACTGATCAGTAGGCAGATTAAAAAAAGAGGTATTTCGGCAGGATGCCTGAGATTCTTTATTTCATTATCCAGCAAGTTTTTTGTCCCCCTATTCTAGAAAACTTGAAGATATGTTTCAATGACCCCAATAAAAGTCACAATACATTATAAATATTTACCTGGAGCTATAATACCTTCTTAGACTTTTCTCAATATACCTTTTACTCATATTCATCCGGAAATTTTCCCGGGGAAAAAGTAAGGCCATTTATTTAGTTTCAGGATAATTGCTTACATGAAGAAAATGCTAACAGATAAGACTCCAAAAGGTGAGCTTTCATAAGAATACATCATCATAAATATATTTGTATACAGATATAAGAAGAATCTAAAACAGTACAATAAAGACTCCCATAAAAACTCTCTACATAAATGAAGCTAGTTGGCCATCCAAAATGTTCTTTCTTAAACCATAGAAAGTTACATGTTTTCGAGTTTTGGGATTTCTGCAAATTTACTCTGTGAGATAGGGTAGAAAATGGAAGAAAATTTTATTTTTAATTAGTTATTGTTGACAAGACAAAATAGAAAATAATATAAATGTTAGAATAGGTGAATTGTAGTAGAAATTTTAGATAGATAATTAAAGTTCTGGTCAATTTTCTATAAATAAATCAAAAATGTAACGTACTTAAGCAAATCATGTTACAGAGATTTATATAAAAAATTATTCCATAGAAATTTAAGCATAAATTTGTCTAAAATGTAGAGGGGAAGTCATATTTTATGGAGTATATATTCAAATTCTGCAATTTGCCTGACGACAAGTCAACAGTAAAAATAGTTAATGAAGCTGCAAACCGTTTGTACTATAAACTTGAAGGAATTGATATAGAAACTTTAGATATTTCAGATTATAACAAAAGATACTTTGGCTCCTTATTAAAGAACTTACGTTCTAATTTACAAAGATATGCATATATATTGGTATGGTCAATCACAAAGATAGACATACCCTTAAAAAAACTTGTTTTTTTGGATTATGGAGGAGGTTCTGGCATGTTATCCCTCCTCGCAAAAGAGTGCAATATTGGAACAGTTATTTACAACGATATTTACGATGTCTCCGCCAGAGATGCAGAATTAATAGGAAAAGCTATTGGAGATCAAGCTGACTATTATATTCCAGGAGATATTGACAAAGTAATCGATTTTTTAAAGACGAAATCGATTAACTGCAACGCAATAGCCAATTATGATGTCATAGAACATATCTATGATATAGAAGAATTCCTAAAGAAAATATCTTTGATTTCAGATAATAATAATTTAAGGGTGTTTTTTTCCTCTGGTGCAAATCCTTATAATCCTTTGATCAAGAGGAAGCTCGTGAAAAATCATCATAGGTGCGAACTCTTAGACCGAGAATCGATTTTTGGTAGAAAAGAAAGAGATCCCCTGGAATCATATTTAAAAATTAGAAAGAAAATGATAAAAAATTTGAATCCAGATCTGTCCGAGAATCAAGTGGTCTATTTAGCTGCCGCTACCAGAGGGCTGATTGAATATGATATTAAAAAAGCAGTAAATGAATTTTTAACTAGTGGATCTGTTACTTTTAAGCAAAAATATCCCCAGTATCCCACAAATACCTGTGACCCTTACACCGGTAACTGGGCAGAGCATTTGATGGATATATACCAGTTAAGAAATGTTTTGCAGCGTGAGAACTTCCAAGCCGATATCTGGTGTGGATATTATGGCGATTCAAATACTTTACTAAAGTGTCTAGCAGCCCGATCTTTAAATTTGTTAATTAAAAGCTCAGGAAGATATGGACTGATATTTTCTCCATTTTTTACACTTTGTGGAAATATAGCACCGCAATCATCCTATTGATTCTTAAAAATCTTAATTTAATAGCTCAAAAGATTCACTTTATAGATAAAAAAATTCAACTCACAAGTTAAAAGATTAATGTCATAATATAGACTTACTTCTTATAGACTTACTTCTGGGCGAGTGTTAACGTCGAAAGAATTCACTCTATTCTCGCCCATAATTCAGCTCCCTTGAGCCACAACCATTGCACCAGTTGATAACACCGTTTTCGCTCAAGCCTTTTTTGAAAAGGCTTGTGGTCAAACCTTTTTAAAAAGCTTTCAAAATTTCCTCCGAAAAGGTTGCAGAACTCGGGTGGTAACTCTGCTGGATCAGATTGCAGACTCGGTATCTGGTTCCTCGGAAGAAGAGGAAAGGCGTTTTTGTTCAATCATCTGTATAAGCCTGTCCGTTACGTCATCAATTCCTTCCCCGGTAAGTGTAGAAATATTAAACTCTACTTCATCCTGCTTCTGGAATTCGGACCTGTCAGCTTTGTTTGCAACCACAAGCAGGGGAAGTTTGAAGTTCTCACGAATTTCCGCAAGCAGGCGTTTTTGGGCTTCGATTTCGTATCCGCAGCTTTCGCTGGGATCAATGATGAACATTACAACTGCATCAAGGTAATGAATCGCAGTAACTGCCTGCTTTTCAATATCATTCCTCTCGGACATAGGGCGATCAAGAAGCCCAGGTGTATCCATAACCTGGTAACGCACTCCATCCCGCGTGAAATGCCCGATCGTTACTCCTTTTGTTGTAAATGGATAAGGAGCGATTTCCGGGCTTGCTCCTGTAATTTTTGAGACAAAACTTGACTTTCCTACATTAGGATAGCCAGCAATCACAATTGTGGGTTCATCCTGCACATCAGGAAGTTTCCGCAAGGTATTTCGGGCTTCGTTAAGGAAGAGAAGATCTTTGTTAATAGACTTGATAATCGAGGCAAGCCTTCCGAAGGCTTCTTTCCGGACAGGCTCCGGGAGATCCGAATTCCGGATTTTCCCAACATAACTTCTTGAAACCTCATGGATCTTCCTGCTAGCCCAGTCCACGGATGCGAGAGACATCTTGAGTTTTTCTACTCCTACAAGGACATCAGTGAGTTCATAATAAAATCTGGGCAATCGCTCAAAACTAGGGAACCGCCTAACTATATTTGCAAGATTATCCGTCAGAATATTTGCCGCTGTCAGGAGCATGGACTCATTGGCTCTGAATCGGCTTTCTCTGCTATCTATCGTTTTCCCGGACATAGCTCGCGCTGACCGCTTAAAGGCTTTATTGATTAATTCCTCGGAAGTGGGAACTGTGTGGATTTTCTCGAAGATCATTATGTTCTAACCCTCTGGGGACTCTGCCAAGTTATATATACGTTATTATAGATTAAGAATCTCATGAGAATAAATTCGCAAGCAAGAGTCTCACAGAGATTCTTGAAGGCGATTCCCTGAGAGGAATTTATTGCTCAATTTTGAATTTATAATTACAGATCCTGGTAATAAACTCTAATATAAAGTGAAAACCAGGTAGAAATTTAAAGCAGAACCGGACTGTATTTATATTTGTAATATCAATTTGTAACAAGATTTATAATCATTAATTATGGTAAATAAGTGCGTTAACTTACATTATCTATGTATAAGTTTCGTAGATCATTCTTATAAAAGTATATGAAATTAATGGTGGTAGTATGGAACTCACTCCGATTCAAAAAGATATTATTATTGCATTAATCAACCTTCAGCGGCAAAAGGACCGGGCGATCAAAGGAGAAGAAATAGCCGAGGTAATCAAACGTAATCCTGGAACTATCCGCAATCAGATGCAGTTACTAAAAGCTCTTGGGCTTGTAGAGGGAGTACCTGGACCAAAAGGAGGCTACAAACCCACAGGAGCAGCATACGATGCATTAAAAATTCAGCAACTGAAAAATGAATCTGTGGTTCCCCTTTATAGGAACAATGCGTTAGTTAATGGAGCTACAGCTGCTGATATCAGTTTTACCACGGTCAGAAGTCCTGATGCCTGCAGTGGAGTCGTCCGCGTATTAGGAAACACAAAAGACTTTGTGATGGACGATAAGCTTCAGGTAGGCCCCACACCTGTAAACCGCCTGATAATCCGTGGAGAAGTCACAGGAAGGGATGACACTAACAATTCGATTCTTTTCAATATTACGGAAATGATTTCTCTACCTAAAAAACATGTCAAACATTACATGAAGTATCCTCCTTTACTTGTGAACCTGAATGCAAGTATCCAAGAAGCAACGAGACTTTTTATCAGGAATAACGTCCACGGAGCTCCTGTAGAGGATAAAGGAAAAATCGTGGGAATCATTACTTACACTGATATTGCTCATGCAATTGCCCAGGGAAAACCGAACGTAAAAGTCAAAGACATTATGACAAAAGAACTTATCACAGTCGATGGAGATATGCAGCTCTACGATGTAGTAAAACTTTTCCATAAGTACAACGTAGGAAGGCTTATCGTAACCATTAATGGCGTGCCCAAAGGCACACTATCAAAGACTGATGTCCTGAACGAACTGGCAGTGTATTGAAAAATTAAGGTTTTTCACGGTTCTTTGAAAGAGCAGAAAGAACTATAAAAGTAATTAGTAAAAGTAGCCAGAAAAACTCGATACTTATAGAACATCGGATTGCCTGCATTTTCAAACCGGGAGGTAAAAACCTCCGGTTCTTTAATCCCTTTTCATGGTTTCATGTCGGGCACTGAGCTCGGCTGCGATTTCATCAAGGGTAACATTATTTGCCGCAAGCATTACCAGAAGATGGAAGATAAGGTCCGAACTTTCCGAAACAATCTCGTCATGGTCTTCATTCCTAACTGCAAGGATTGTTTCAATTGATTCCTCTCCTACTTTTTCAAGGATCTTGTTCATACCTTTGCGGTGGTTTAAAAGCTTGCAGACGTATGAGCGCTCGTCATAGTTTTGTTTTCGGTCCAATATGATCTCATATACCCTGTTCAAGATTGATAGGTCAGCATCCGACATTTTAACACCTGTTTAATTAACACGGATAAATATTTTAAAATTCAAATTGAGAAAAATATCCAAAAAAGTAAAAACAGGAGATTTTTCAAACTTTCCTTGGATCAGTGATTTCTCCGGTAAGGGCTGATGCTCCTGCAGTCGCAGGGGAAGACAGATATACAAAAGATTCGGAACTTCCTTCTCTGCCCTTAAAGTTACGATTCGAAGTTGCAAGGCCCACTTCTCCTGCCCCAAGCAGGCCAAAAGAGCCACCCATACAGGGCCCGCAGCAAGGGGATTCTACGATTGCACCTGCATTCATAAGTTTTTCTATATACCCGGCTCTCAAGAGTTTCAGGTACTCGGTTCTTGAAGCGGGAACTACAAGCAGGCGAACGCCCTTAGCTACTGGTTCGTCACCCATAATATCGGCCATGATTTTAATATCTTCGAACCTTCCATTCGTGCAGGAACCCACAAAGATCTGGTCAAGTTTAGTGCCCTCGACCTCGGTTACGGGTTTTACGTTATCCACATTATGAGGACAGGCTACCTGGGGTTCTAGGTCGGATATGTCGTAGTGCCGAACTCCCACATATGTTGCGCCTTCATCGGATTTCCAATATGGATCGAATTCGTAATACAGAATCCGCTCTTTGAGGTATTCTGCAGTCACTTCATCGGCTTCGATAATTCCTGCCTTTCCACCCATCTCGATTGCCATATTGGACATAGTCATACGTTCTGGGATCGAAAGAGAGCGAATTGTTGAGCCTCCAAACTCGGCTGCCATATACCTGGCTCCTTCTACTCCTACGTCACCTATCAGGTGGAGGATAAGATCTTTAGAGTAAACTCTTTCTGGCAGCTTACCTTCCACTTCAAAACGGAAAGTCTCGGGCACTCTGAACCAGAGTTTACCAGTGGCAAAAACCGCTGCCATATCAGTAGACCCTATACCTGTAGAAAACGCCCCCAGTGCACCATATGCACATGTATGCGAATCCGAGCCAACTATAAGGTCTCCTGGTAGCACATGCCCTTTTTCGGGAAGAACCTGATGGCAAACTCCTTCGTATACATCATAATTTAAAATGCCCTGTTCCTCAGCAAATTCTCGGAGCATAATATGATTTGCTGTGGCGTTAATGGAGTCTGCAGGAACCTGGTGGTCAAATACGATCACTATTTTCGTCGGGTCCCAGACTTTCTTCTCTTCTTTGTCCTTCATAATCTCATAAAAGCCTTTAACTGCCAGCGGACCTGTAATGTCGTGAGTCATTGCCAGGTCTATATTTGCCAGTACGAAATCTCCGGCTTTTACGGGACTTCCGGAGGCCTTCGAAAAGATCTTTTCCGAAACGGTCATCGGACGATTTTCATTACCAGACATCCCGGTCATGGGGAATAACTGGCTCTTTCTAATAAATAAATTTAATTGATGATGCTGGTCGACAAAGATTAAAAATCTTTCAGGCTTATAAACAGACTACCTGCCTTAAATAGAAGAAATTTAGCTTTAGGAAAGAAAAGATTGACCAGAAAAGTTTAAAGCTTTGTTACTTTTTGCTATTACTCACTAATCTCGGTACTTCCCATACTATCGTGGATTATATAGATACATGTGCCATTCTCAAGATTTTTTTTTGCAAGCTCGAGACCCTTTCCTCCTCTGCTGAAGTCCACGAAGTTTTCATACATGTCAAGCATGTCCTCAAGTTCCGAAATATACCTTAAGAGGAGATCTTCTGCCATCTTTCGGCTGTCTTCTGCAGAGATCGAAAACCCTAGGCCTTCACATTCGCAGGTCTGTAGTCTCAGCCCTTCAATATAAAAAGGATAAGTGCTGCAGAGCATAGGACGCACAGGATAAACCCGGCACTTGTGTGAATCTCTTTCAAGGAAAATGCAATCTCCATTCTTCTTCCGCCTGAGAATCCATCCAAAGGCGTGAATCTTGCCCTCACAATCGATATAATCCCGAAGAAATTCAAGAGTTTCAAGAGAAAATGACTCTTCGTTATCCTCCGATGAACTGAATGAAGTTTCTGGATGTTTTTCTTCATCCTCCCAGACCTCATCCTGTAGAGTAACCTCATTTACAAACGGTCCTGCAACCTCCAGTTTTGAGAGGCCTGTATATTCCTGAATTTTTTCGATTTCGGATGGGATCACAGCTACTCTATTGTCCCCAAAAGCCCGCCTGCAGCATTTTCCACAGTGCTGGCAGAAGAAACCGATTTTTCGGATTTCAACTGCAAGCTTTTCGGGTTCAAGTTTGCGAGCCATTTCTATTTCTTTCTTAAGACCGGCAATAAGAAGGCGCCGATAGCTTGTTTTCTCGGACTTCGACTTATTACCTGCGCTGGAAACTTCCATGTAAAGACTCGTGCTCTGCTGGTACATCAAATTAACGCAAGCAGTGGTTAACGTCAAGAACATTTGGAAATCTTATTCCTAAAAATCATTATCTAGCTGACAATGGATCATAATAAGAAACTATATATCAGGGAACCAGGTTTAAACATAAATTTATATGTGGCAGAAATTACTCAAAAAGTTTGAAAAATATCCTGCGCAGGCAAAAGTACTTAAATTGCTCTTTGAACGCGGGTTTCAGGTTAATGAGGAAGGTAAGGTCACCTCCGGAAGTATTGAGATCGCACATACCCAACTTGCAAAAGAAGCAGGCGTTGACCGGCGAGTTGTTGACGCAACTACAAAGACCATTGTTTCAGACGAACTTCTAAGCACGATTTTTAAAAATGTTCATTCCATCCCTTTCCTCAAAGACGTAGCCCCTTCCCTTGGTCTGGGAGTAATCATTATTATCCCAGAAGACGCAGCTGACGTGGGCATCCTTGCGGAGGTTGCAGGCTTGATCTCAGGAAGCAAAGTAAGCATCCGCCAGGCTGTATCGGATGACCCCTATCTGACTGATAACCCAAGACTTACGATTATTACCGATAAGAAAGTGCCTGGAGAACTTGTTGACAAAATCCTCGAACTACCCTCGGTTAAGGGAGTAAGCATTTACTGAATCTTTTTCTACGCGATATATAAAATTCCATAAATAAAGTAGAGGTGGGATAGGAACTCTGCTCAAAAGACTGCTTATTTCAGTTGAAAAAAGGTTTTTTTCATGAGTATTAGCTTATTTTCTGCCTCTTTTAAATACGGAAAGCCCCATAGGTATCCCTAAAAATCCGAAAAACTTCATATGCATAGAAATATTTTTACATCTCTTCCGGATAATGAGCCATCTGCAAAGTTTTTAACTGAGTCAATAAGCCTGAGGATTTCGTGCTCTACCGATGGTCCTACCTCTGCAAGCTGCCGGGTTCCAGTAAAGGATAGAACGAAGTTTTCAACCGACTCAAGACTTTCCTTATTCAAAAATTCCTTTGTACCGTTACTCTCGCTTTTCCGGCTTAATCCCGGATCTTTGGATTTTTCCAGATTAACTGTATCTTCTAGATTAACAGAATCTAATGTAGAGGACTGGTTTGTCGGCTTCAGAACCTGAATAACAACACAGGCTGAAGAACTGCTATTATCATTCTTTGCCGTAAGGGAGACTGTATAGTTACCAGGACAGCAGAAAGTATGTATTGGATACGGGCAGCAGGACTTTTTTCCATCTCCAAAACTCCAGGACAGAGAATCTGCATTCTTGGAAAAATCAAAAAACTGAACTGTAAGAGGAACGTACCCGACTGTCACATTGGCATCGAACTTTGCCTCCGGAAGTACTGGAACCGAAGGATCCGGAGCTTTTAAAACATTTATAGTCACGTCGGTCGAGTCGCTGCCGTTCTCGTTCGTTACATTCAGGATAACAGTATAATTACCCTCATTGGCAAAAGTATGCAAAAAGTCCGAAGAGTTTGAAGTCTCCAGGTTTCCAAGACTCCAAGACAGCGAGCTGGCGTTTTCTGAGACATCCGTAAACTCAACTGTAAGAGGGGCATACCCGACTGTTACATTGGAAGTAAAAATTGCTTCTGGCATAACAGGAAATTCCGGAGTGAAATTCATTAACGGCCTGTAATCCATACTCTTTGCCCGACGGTTAACGGCATATATACTGTCTCCGACACCGTCCCCATTCTCATCCTTGCCTGTGTAATCACTCCAGCAATTGCCTGAGGTCAGGTTCCAGGTATTGATATTATCATCCTTTGCATTGTTAGTATTATTAAAGTAATTACTATATATCTCATTGCCTGAAGAAGTAAAGAACTTGATACCACAATCGGCATTAGAAGACACTATATTGTTACTCAGGGTATTATTTTCAGACTTAGATAGACAGATTCCGATGCTATTCCCCGAGACAATGTTATTGTTTATTGTGCAGTTTTTAGCACCATTCAGGTAAATACCACATTTGCTATCAGTTACTGAGAAACCGCTAATTGTTACGTTACTGGCAATTACTTTGAATACATTGCTCTCTCTATTCGCTCCCGTAATAACCGTATTGTAAGGATTTTTTGAATATGAGATTATTGTCAGGTTATCCTGGTTTATTTGAATGCTTTCGTTATATTCTCCGGGCTTTACAAATATAGTATCACCTGGTAAGGCGTTATCTACTGCTTCCTGAATCGATTCTCCCGGAGGTACAAAGATATTATCTGCTGCTCCGGTTTCTGAAATTGCAATGAGAGCCAGAAAAATTGCAAATAAACAGATCCATCTGAAAGTTCGACTTTTTATCATTTTAATCAGCGCATCAATCCGGAAATTTACAGCATTGTTTTTTAAAAGGATAACATATAAGATTATTGATTAAAATAAATATTACATAGTAGACATTAAAATTAAATATCTTTAAGAAGGCTTTATTTAGAAAAAATAGGCATTCCAAGAGATTTATCTCCAAACAGCCATGTGCATAAAAACTCGGAGTAAAAAAGTAAAATAATGATTTTGTGTAAATTTCTCTAAATTTGAATCATAGAGTTAGGTTTAAATTTAAAAGTAAAAGCTGAAGCTTAACATCTGATTTAGTTACGTTCAAAAATGTACGTTCAAAAACCAATTTCAAAAACACAAGTTAAAAAAGAATTGACTTTGTCCCCTGTTTTTCGGATTCAATAAATAAACTTATTTCGAAACTTCAGATTCAATTCTGTTATGGCTCAGTTTTTCTATTATTCTCATATAGTGATAGGACTGTGGGAACTGAAACATAATGTATATCAATGATAATTCTTAATGGTTCTGGAAGAAAAAATCTTCTTTCAAACAGGCATAAAGTCTGCAAAGCCAAAGGTTTTTAAGCAGATATTAGTTAATTCTTGAAAAATCCAGTTGGAGAAGACGTATCATGCAGGAAAAAATAAAAGAAATCGCAGATCGAGTACGTGAACTGCGTGAACTATCGGATTTCACGGTAAAAGACATGGCAGAATATTTGCAGGTATCCGCCGAAACTTATGGGAAATATGAAGATGGAACTGAGGATATTCCGGCAAGTATACTTTTTGAAATTGCACACAAGCTGCATGTAGACATGGCTACTCTCCTTACAGGAGAAGAGCCTCGAATGAATATTTTTACCGTCACACGAGATGAAAAAGGGGTTAATGTTGAAAGGAGGAAGCAGTACAAGTACCAGAACCTGGCTGAAAAATTCATTCACAAAAAAGCTGAATTTTTTATAGTTACAGTCGAACCCAAACCATCTGGGACAAAACCTGAGACTAATTCTCACCCAGGACAGGAATTTAACTATGTACTGGAAGGAAGCCTGAAAGTCTATATCCACAATAACGAGATTGTCCTGAAGAAAGGAGATTCCATTTATTTTGACTCCACTTACGAACACGCCATGGAAGCTCTGGAAGGAGAGACAGCCAAATTCCTGGCAGTTATAATGTAATAATTTAATTCGTCAATTCATCTTGACTTGATGTAATTCGATTAAACTTGATTCAGTAGGGCTTACGCAGTCAAATTGAAAGATCAATAGCATAACGTTTAACTGTTCAAAATATGAATTTAAATCACATCCTTTACCGTACTTGATTTTGTATCTTATGCTCGTAAGTCCAATTCAGTTAGTTTGATAAAATTTAATGTAACTTGGTTTAAACTAATTTGATTTATATGGTTCGAATTAATTTGATTTGAATTAATGTGATTCGAGTTAATGTGATTTGGTCTCAAATCCGATAAGAAATTCGATATCCGGGCTAAAACCTTTAAACTCAAATGAGGACATGAGGCCTTCAAAATATAGAAACTATAGAAATAAGTAAATAAAACGGGTGTCCAGAATGACTTCTTTGCTTAGCCAATTTGTTTCCAAAACCGATTTTGAATCCTTTGAGGATTTCCAGGAAAATTTTAAAATCCTGGTTCCTGAAAATTTCAACTTTGCCTATGACGTGGTTGATGTCTATGCAAGAGATTTCCCCGAGAAAATTGCAATGATCTGGTGTGATGATTATGGGGAAGAGAAAATCTTTACTTTCAAAGACCTGAAGTACTACAGCGATAAAGCTGCAAACTTTTTTGCAAAGCATGGGATAGGTAAAGGCGACTATGTAATGCTTACTTTGAAGAGCCGATATGAGTTCTGGTACTGCATAGTAGGACTGCATAAACTTGGAGCCATTGCCGTGCCTGCAACCCATATGCTCAAAACGCGAGATGTCGTATATCGAATACAAAAAGCCGGACTAAAGATGATTGTCTGCATTTCGGAAAACGGAGTTCCTGAACAGATAGATGAAGCACATTCCGAATGCGGGAGCATCCCACTCAAAAAAGCAGTTGTTGGAGAAAACATCCGGGAAGGCTGGATTGATTTCAGGAAAGAACTCGAAGAAGCCTCCCCTGATTTTGAGCGCCCTTCAGGCGAATCTGGTACAAAAAATACTGATATTTCCCTTGCTTATTTCTCATCAGGGACAGCTAGTTTCCCTAAAATGGTGGAACATGACTTTACCTATCCTCTCGGGCATATTCTGACCGCAAAATATTGGCAGAACGTGGAAGATGACGGCCTGCATTACACGGTTGCAGACAGCGGCTGGGGAAAATGCGTATGGGGAAAGATCTATGGGCAGTGGATAGCCGGTTGTGCAGTCTTTGTCTACGACTATGATAGGTTTGAAGCCAAAAACATGCTTGAAAAAGCCTCGAAATTCGGGGTTACAACTTTCTGCGCCCCGCCAACGATCTACCGATTCCTTATTAAAGAAGAGCTCTCAAAGTACGATTTCGGTTCCGTGAAATATGCGGTCGTTGCAGGAGAACCTCTTAACCCTGAGGTATATAACCGATTCCTAGAGTTTACTGGAATAAAGCTGATGGAAGGTTTCGGGCAGACTGAAACTGTTGTAACTATCGGAACATATCCCTGGATGGAACCAAAGCCCGGATCTATCGGAAAGCCTTCTCCTGGCTTTAAAATTGAATTGATGGACAGAGATGACAGGCTTTGTGAGGTTGGGGAAGAAGGAGAAATCGTAATCAACACAAAGGAAGGAAAACCTGTAGGGCTCTTTGTCCACTATGGAAAAGATCCTAAGAAAACCGAGGAGTCCTGGCATGATGGCTACTACCATACAGGGGATATGGCCTGGAAGGACGAAGACGGTTATTTTTGGTTTGTGGGAAGAGCTGACGATATCATAAAGACCTCAGGATATAAAGTAGGACCTTTTGAAGTAGAAAGCGCTCTTATCCAGCACCCTGCAGTGCTCGAATGTGCGATTACAGGTGCTCCTGACCCTATCAGAGGCCAGGTTATCAAGGCAACCGTTGTGCTTACAAAAGGATACACTCCCGGAGAAGAGCTTAAAAAAGAGCTTCAGAAACACGTAAAAAGTGTCACCGCCCCCTACAAGTACCCCCGCATCATAGAGTTTGTGGATGAGCTTCCAAAGACCATTAGTGGAAAAATCCGCAGGGTTGAGATCCGAGATAAAGACCAAAAATAAACCCGAAGAAATAACCTGGAAAACTTGGGCCTAATCAGAAAGTAAACAAGGCATGGTTTGGTCCGAAAGTCGAGAATTTTGGGTCAAATCAAAAAAGGAAAAAAAGAAAGAAATAAGTACCTTAAACTTTCTGGAAAGTTTGCTCTGAGAAATACGACTCAGGATTCACATTATAACTCTATCTAAATGTACCTGCTAACTGCGGCATATAACAGATTATACGATTTGCAGTGTAAATTTTGCAGTGTAAAAGATAACTGAATACATGGATAAATGAAGGCTCTTCTTTCTGTCACAGAAAACCGGCTGAAAAAAGAAGGGCTGGAGAAATCTGGGAAGAAAAACCGAAAAATCTGGATACTCTAAGCCCGGGAATGAACCTGAAACCTGAGAAGAGCCCAGAGAACAACTAAAAATAGACAAAACGAGGATTTCATATGTCAAAGAATGATAAAAAAGAACCATACCCTGTAATTAATAATCTGGAGTGTAAGGCCTGCGGGCGCTGCCTTCTAGCCTGCCCCAAAGATGTGCTTTTCATGAGTGAAAACCTGAATGCTCGGGGCTACCATTATGTGGAATATAAAGGAGAAGGCTGCTCAGGCTGTGCAAGCTGCTATTATACCTGCCCTGAGCCGCTTGCAATCGAGATTCATATTCCCCTGAAAGAAGAGGAAGCCAGGTAAGGCAAAAAGGAGGAAAACTATGGCAACACAACTCATAAAAGGCAACTCCGCAGTGATCGTCGGTGCACTCTATGCTGGATGTGACTGTTTCTTCGGATACCCGATAACTCCGGCAAGTGAGATTCTACATGATGCATCCAAATATTTCCCGAAAATTGGCAGGAAATTCGTCCAGGCCGAATCCGAAGAGGCGGCAATTAACATGGTCTATGGAGGAGCATCTGCGGGACACAGAATTATGACGTCCTCTTCAGGCCCCGGAATTAGCCTGATGCAGGAAGGAATTTCCTATCTTGCCGGTGCCGAGCTTCCATGCGTTATTGTAGATGTTATGCGGGCAGGCCCGGGCCTTGGAAATATAGGGCCGGAGCAGGCGGATTACAACCAGGTAGTAAAAGGTGGAGGGCATGGGAACTACAAAAACATCGTGCTTGCACCGAACTCAGTGCAGGAAATGTGCGATTTTACCATGAAAGCTTTTGAACTTGCCTTCAAGTACAGGAACCCTGTTGTGGTGCTTGCAGACGGGGTGCTTGGACAGATGATAGAGTCGCTTGAATTCCCAAAGAAAGCTATTGTCCCTGAGATCGATACTACTTGGGCGGTCAACGGTACAGCCGAAACCAGGCCTAACCTTGTAACCTCTATCTTTCTAGACTTTGATCAACTTGGAAAGTTCAACGAAAAACTGCAGGCAAAATATGAGCTCATAAAGCAGAATGAAGTCGATTATGAGGAGTATCTGACCGATGATGCTTCAATTGTACTTGTTTCTTATGGAATAAGCAGCCGGATCTGTAGGTCAGCCGTAGATCTTGCCAGACAGGAAGGTATTAAAGTCGGGCTTTTCAGGCCAAAAACTCTCTTTCCGTTCCCTGAGGCACAGTTGAAAGCCCTGGCAGACAAAGGCTGTTCCTTTGTTTCCGTGGAGATGAGCAATGGACAGATGATAGATGATGTCAGGCTTGCAATTAACTGCTCACAGCCTGTAGAGCTTGTAAATCGTATGGGGGGAAACCTGATGACCCTTGACCAGATTATGGATAAAATCAGGAAAATTGCAGGAGAGGCATGAAAATGGCAGCTGAAATCATTAATGGAGAAAAAGTAATAGGAAGACCAAAAGCCATGTACGCGGACTACCCTCGCAAAGGAGCAGTAGCCTCAACAGCTACTCACTACTGTCCCGGCTGCGGGCATGGGGTTTTGCACAAGCTTATTGCAGAAGCAATTGACGATCTTGGGATTCAGGACAGGACCGTTATGATCAGTCCTGTGGGCTGTGCAGTCTTTGCTTACTATTATTTTGATACAGGCAACATCCAGGTTGCTCACGGCCGTGCGCCTGCGGTTGGGACAGGAGTTTCAAGGGCCGAAGAAAACGCTGTGGTAATTTCCTATCAGGGAGACGGAGACCTTGCTTCCATAGGCCTGAATGAGACTCTCCAGGCTGCAAACCGGGGTGAAAAGCTTGCAGTCTTTTTCGTAAACAATACTGTTTATGGAATGACAGGCGGACAGATGGCGCCTACAACCCTTGTGGGTGAAAAGACGACAACATGCCCAGAGGGCCGAGATCCCCGCTTTGCAGGATATCCTCTCCACATATGCGAGCTACTGAATAACCTTAAGGCTCCTGTATTCATTGAAAGAGTTTCAGTCTCGGACATTTCCCACATAAGAAAAGCCAGAAAAGCTGTTCATAAGGCACTTGAAATCCAGCGCGATGGCAAAGGATACGCTTTTGTTGAAGTCCTTGCAGCCTGCCCTACGAACCTCAAGATGGATGCGAAAAAGGCTATCAGCTTCATAAATGAGGAAATGGAAAAGGAATTTCCCGTCAAGAACTTCAGGGATAGATCAGAAGAAGTCGAACCCCTGCATCGTGGAGTCAGTGACTTTACAACTGAGACCCTTAATCAGCTTTACGGCATTGAGGCAGATGTAGAGGAAAAACCTTCCAGAAAAGATTTTGCCCCGATGCAGACAAAAATCGCTGGCTTTGGAGGGCAGGGTGTTCTCAGTATGGGTATAATTCTTGCGCAGGCCGGAGTTAAAGCAAACCTCAACGCCTCCTGGTTCCCATCCTATGGCCCTGAACAGAGAGGAGGCACATCAAACTGTTCGGTCGTGATTTCAGGTCAACCTATAGGTTCTCCTACGGTCTACACTCCAGATATCCTGATAGCTATGAATCGGCCCTCCCTTGAAAAGTTTCAAGGTGTAGTCCGAGAGGGGGGCTTTATTCTCTACGATTCGTCTATCGGAGAAGTCGAAAAGTCTGCTCATGTAAAAGCCGTTGCCGTTCCTGCAACCGAAAAAGCCAAGGAAGCCGGGTCTGAGAAAGCTGCCAATTCTTTCATGCTTGGAGTCCTTATGGGCCTTAATGCAACTGGCCTACAAGAGGAAGTCTTCAAGGAAGCCCTTGCTGAAAACTTCGCAGGGAAACCTAAAGTTATCGAGTTTAACCAGATGGTTCTCGAAGCTGGGGCCCAGTGGGCAAGAGAAAACGTTAAGATCTAAGAATTTTAGCAACAGGTGGGAAAGATTTTTCTTACCTGCTGACACTTTTTCAGTAATTTCAATTTACTTTTAATTTCAAGCTACTTTTCAGCAATTTTTAAATAATTTGTCCATTTTAGAGTGATTTTGTCTCCTTTAATTACTCAAGTATCCTGATTTAGTCTCATATCATTTTTCAGATTTTCCTGCATAGAAATTTACTCTTGGGAAGAATACATTTCTGAAAAACTTAATCGTGAAGCCCAATTGATAGTAAAAAACAGATAATCAGAAATATGCATACATTTGAAACCAATCATAAGCTTTATTAAAGCTGAGCACATTTTAAGAAAAAGACTAGCTTAGACAAATCATTTTTAAAAGTACTTATTTAAATAGGCAGTGATGGAGCTTAAAAAGCATTTTATTGAAAAATAACTTGTTGAAAAAACGCTTTATTAATCAAGAAGTAGATGGTAGGGGCGAGTCCCTATTCTCGAATCCCTACCTGCGATCCAACCCAGAGATTGAGAGGAAACCCTATAACTCTCAATCTACACATTTTATAACAACTTGGGGATATATATCATAACCGACCCAAAAACCAATTCGCAATCTTAATTTTGTTTAGGTTATTTATTTTTGTGATTAATACAATATTTAATATCATTGAAAATTATATGATCAATAAATAAATTGATTGTTCGAAATCTGGTCGTGTCCCTAAGTTATTGAACCGGAACTCTGAACGTTAATAATTCCTTCAAA
>ENA-UOOE01001507-UOOE01001507.1-fermentation-metagenome-genome-assembly--contig:-NODE-1507-length-19476-cov-3.994182_pt1 | contig 19476 bp, 19 predicted proteins | sample MGYA00245776_ERZ724021 | MGnify/ENA primary metagenome ERZ724021 (study PRJEB28704, sample SAMN03018321) | fermentation metagenome | biome: anthropogenic terrestrial biome; feature: soil; material... | reverse complement strand
AATGGATTTTTTATGTATATGGGAGGTACTTTTTGTATCTCCTTTTAATTTTTTTAAGCAGTAATTATTACTACTTTTGCCTACTAAAATTATACTCTAAGTATTTGTAAACAAAAAAGCCGAAGGAAAAATCCTTCAGCAAAATTAATCCATTGCTCTTTCGGAATCTACAGTATAAATATTTTTTTTACCTGCCACAATAATGAGCACTTTTTTTAAGTCTTCTGTTCCCAGCTCCTCTTGAACCATTTTACTTTCTGAATAACCTTGAAGCTGCTGTAATCCATCTTGTTTAACCTTTTCTAAGGCTTTCTATCATTAAACTTATATCCATCATAGTAAGTGGCCATATCAGTACAAATTTTTTCTCTAAGCTCTGGAGTCTTTATGTTAGCTTCATCCATAATCCAGGACAATTCTTTACGTGTAAAACCCATCACAGCATTAAGATTTTCATCTAATGTGTAATTTCTAGTTATATTAAATCCGCTGGTTAAGGTATTTAGTAACTCTATATAGGATGTTTTATCTACATATAGTCCCCGCCTACCTACTTAACAACCTTCAACAACTTTTCAGAATCCATGAAGGTTGTTTCTCCCATTGGCTGTAGAGTTACTAATGAGTTTCCTTTCTTGTTAATCCAGTTAAAAACCATGCAAGAATCTAGGCTTGGATTAAACAAATTAACAGCTTCATCCTTTAAGAACGTTTTTAAGTTATAAGCTGCATATATAAAAGCTGCCTTTTTCTTATTTATGCCTTTATATTTTCTCATATTTATAAGCCCGCAGGCTGTACCTGCTAAAAAAAAGGAAGGATTATAAATCACATTACGGCTATCGGATACAATTAGCTTTAAATTTTCCCTAAGCATAGGCATAAGCTGCCTTAAAAGGCTCATTCCCTTTCCTTGAGGTATATCTATATTGATTATTCCTCCACTTAAGCTATTGCAGGCTTTAATCCATAGCTCTTTATCACAATTTAGGTTAGTTTCCATATAATCTCCTAATGTAATGGATTCAAGATATCTTAAATCATGGAATACATTACAGTCCTCCAATAAATCACAAAAATCAATTATAATTGGCTTATCTTCCGTTATGATAATATTGTCTCCTTGAAAATCTCCATGGGCATATGAAGTTAAGCAAGTTACCTTTAATCCATTCCATATATCTTCATTATTAAAAAAGTAGTATGGATTAGGCATTATATTATCTGTACCATCTAAAGATATCCATTTTATATCCTTAGGAACCCCTATTTCTTCAAAAGCAGCTTCATATTTTTTATCCATATATCTATAGGATAATTCTCCTTTTACTATATCCATTGGAGACATGAATCTTTTTTGATGTTCTTTATTCCAAGTAAATAAAAATTTTGTTATTTTAGAAATTATACTATGTTTAAGTTCATCTTCATTAAGTACCTTATCTAAAAAGGTTTCACTTTTATATATATGATCCCCTGCTAAATCATAAAGATTAGCATATAATAAAGAACCTTTATTCTTTATTTCATAGCTAGTTATAAGTTTGGCTATGTATTTATTCATATTATTCTTTGAGGCTATTTCATAGGCTTTATGATACACTTCGCTTTCATTAGCCTTGCTTACCTTTAAAATACCTACCTTATTATCAGCCCCATACTCTACTAAACATACTACTGCTTCCGACCTGCCACCATTGAATTTACTTAACATCTCCACTGGTGCTATTTTATCCTGTAGTTTATCACTAAGTGCATTTATTTTACTAAGTACATCAGTAATCTCCATTAGCTAACCCACCTTATAAATATAATATTTGTTTTAAAGGTATTATAATATCAAATAATAAAGAGGCAATGAAAAAATAGTAAATATATTATTAATTTAAAGCATTATGTAGGTTTATATCTTACATTTTATCCCAGGGGTCAGTCCCTTGGGATTCCATTTTGTCCCAGGGGTCAGTCCCCTATTCATATCTTAAGGCTTCTATTGGGTCTAATTTTGCAGCCTTATTTGCTGGATATAGTCCAAAGAATATACCAACTGCGGAAGAGAACCCAAAGGATACAAGTATTACTTTTAAGGATATTGGCACAGAAACATGTATAAAACTACCTGCCAGTTTTGCAACGGATATTCCTAGCACTGTTCCTATAGTTCCTCCGATTAAACATAGAATAATGGATTCCATTAAAAATTGAATTTTAATATCACTGGTTTTAGCCCCTATGGCTTTTCTAATGCCTATCTCTCTAGTTCTTTCAGTTACGGATACGAGCATTATATTCATAACCCCTATGCCTCCAACTACAAGAGATATGGCAGCTATAGCTCCTAATACTAAAGTCAATGTACTGAGTACTTTATCTATAGTTTCTAGTTCCTTAAATCCCTGCTGTGCTGAATACTTATCTTTGTTTTTATGAGAGTTTTCTAGAAGCCTTATCATTCTATTACTTACTTCAGTTGCATTAGTCATATCTGAAAGAATAACCGAAAGAGTTGATATATCTGTATTTACAAATAATCTATCCCCTAAAGTTATTGGTATTAAAATAAGTCCAGGCATATTGTCCCCAAATGCTGTGCTCATACTTCCATTTGGATCTTTACAAACACCTATTATATTTAAATCTACATATTTATCTCTAACATTAAGGGTTAGTTTTTCTCCAGCTACATCTGTATCACCAAATAACCTTTTTGCAGTAGGTTCATCTATTACTGCTACATTTTTTCTTGTATCTAAATCATGCTCACTTAAAAATCTGCCATTTAGCATTTTAATATTATAAACCTTTTGAGCATCAGCATTAATAGCTGCTATTCTTACAGGTTTGGCCTTTTTTTCTGTTTTTAAAGATCCCATGCTCACCAGCTCGGGCATTACATGGGTTATTTCAGGAATATTATCCTTTAGCATTTCCACATCGTCCATAGTGAAGTAATCTCTTTCTTCTATGATATCATCATCAGGTGGAGTCACCTTTAAATTTATTAGGTTTGTCCCTAAGTCTGCAAATTCTCCAGATATGAAATCTTTGGCACCATCTCCTATGGATACTATAGTAATTACTGAAGATATACCTATAATTATACCTAACATAGTAAGAAAAGATCTTAGCTTATTTGCTCTTACACTTTGCAGAGCAGATTGAAAGCTTTCAAAAATATTCATTTATTCCCCTCCTTACTATTAATTATAATCCTGTTCTCTACAGGGTTATCTGATATTATATTCCCATCTTTAAATACTACGGCCCTTTTAGTATGCATTGCGATATCTGGTTCATGAGTAACCATAACTATAGTAACACCTTCATCATTTAGTTCTTGAAATATACCCATAATCTCCTCGCTTGATTTACTGTCTAAGTTTCCAGTAGGTTCATCTGCAAGTATTATGGATGGATTATTTACCAAAGCCCTAGCAATAGCAACTCTTTGTTTTTGTCCACCAGACAATTCATTTGGCTTATGATAAATTCTATTTGAAAGTCCAACTCTTTCTAATGCTAATTTTGCTTTTTCCTCCCTTTCACTTTTAGCTACTCCAGCATATACCATAGGCAGCTCTACATTAGCCAGTGCTGTAAGCTTAGGAAGCAAATTAAAAGCCTGAAATACAAAGCCTATTTTTTTATTTCTTATTTCAGCTAAGCTATTGTCATCCAATGAAGATATGTCTACTCCATCCAAAACATATTTTCCTGAAGTTAATTTATCAAGGCAGCCTAAAATATTCATAAGAGTTGATTTACCAGAACCTGAGGCTCCCATTATAGCAACAAACTCTTTTTCTTCTATGGAAAGATTAATTCCTTTTAATGCTTTTAATTTAATTGTCCCTGTATCATATACCTTAACAATGTCATTGAGACTTATAATCACAATTTACTCCTCCTTTAATTATTTTTTAAGTGAAACCAAGTCACCTTCTTTAAGTTTTTCAGGAGGATTTATTACATAGATTTCCCCTTCTTCAAGCCCTTCTAAAACCTCTACATCATATTCTGATTCTAAACCTGTTTTAATATATTTTTTTGAAACCTTATTGCCATCCACCACATATACATATTTTTTCTTTGCAGCTCTATCTTCCTTTACTCCATCAAAACCAATTGCTATGGATGAAGGTTTTTCATTTAAAACAATATCTGCACTTCCTTCATAGCCTGCTTTTATAAGTGCATCTGCATTGTCAAAAGTGACTTTAACATTAACTTTAAATTCCTGGTCTCCACCAGTAGTATTAATTTTTGCTTGTGCTATATTTCCTATATCTGTAACTACACCAGAGTATATTTTGTCTATACCTTTTATTTTTATGGCTGCCTTTTGTCCTTTTTTAATATTAACAGCATCATACTGACTTACATCTAAAGAAAGTTTATATTTGGATGTATCATCAATTATAATTGAATCCCCAGCCTTAGGATATTGATTTTCTTTTGCATTATTTTTTACAACTTTTCCATCTACATCTGTTTTTATATTACATTGTTCAATTTTATCTTGTAAACTAGCTATATATAATATGGGAAAAATCAGATAAAGTTTGATTATCATTGGCATAAAATATAAATGGTAAAAAATTTTATCTCCTTTTATAAATAGCTCGGGCCAAAGGGCATAATTATAATTTTTATTTACTATAATTAAATATATTAATCCCCAGAAAATATAAGCGGGTATTAACTTTCCTAATCTCTTCTTTAAAAATTTAAGATACCCCATATTTTTTTTATAAGATAAGCCTAGGCCTACCCCTGAAAGAAGTACAAATATGGGTACAGAAAATCTTGATAGCTGATTGAGTATTAATGCTACTTTATAGGTAGAATTAAAAGTTTTGATATTTTGCATGGCATAAGCTGATACATGAATTAATACCACTGCTACTGCTCCTAGCGCCTTTCCTACATCTATTTCTATAATATGTCTCTTTCCCAAATTTATCACCACATTCCACTATCTTCTTTTAATATTTATTATAACATATGGAATTTATTTTTATTTATTGATTTTTTTCAATATTGTGTTAAACTGATTCTATGATTTAATTTTTAATAATAAGGTTTTTCCTTTAATGTAAATAATTAAGTTGAAAATCCATGAGGCTTTATATTATAATATGTTGTGGAATTATACTTAGTAAAAGGAGAATATGATATGAGCTTATATACTGAATGGAAACAATTAGTTGTATATTTTGTAAAAACTTCTGGTGAGGATGAGTTTTGGAATGAATATGCTTCTGTAGAAGAAAAAATAATGCCTGAAATCATAAGAAGATACAAAACAAATATAAAGGGAAAGCTTAAAGACTTAGCAGAAGGTTTTAATGTATCTGTAATTTCCTTTGTAGGTTTTATTGATGGAATAAATTCTTCTCTGAAGAAGCCTTTGGATTTAGAGGCTATAACTGAGGATTCAGAAATAGAATTTGATATAGACTTTGAAAAGCTATACATAAATATGCTCCAGGCTGGAACAGAATATCTTTATAATTTACCTGAATGGAATCTTATATTCGGGAAAGACAAGCTAACAGAGCTAAAGCTTACCTATGGAGATACGAAAACTATAGTAGCCCCTAAAAAAATAGGTAGAAATGAAATTTGCCCTTGTGGTAGTGGAAAGAAATATAAAAATTGCTGCGGTAAATAATTTCTAATCAATTATATACCCAGTATTTTGTATTTCTTCTCCCTTGTTTATAAATGATAGCCAAGAAAAAAGACAGCATATAGTGCTGTCTTTTTTCTATATCTGCTTCATAACTGGTGCTGTATCAGAAGGTGGTTTATCCATATCTGTTACACCTATATGCCATCTTCCCTTTTTGTCCATAGCTGAATAGTATATTTTATATTTACTCCCTACCTTCACCAATGAAGATCTATATATCATACCATTATCCCAAGCGAACGTGTTTTTGGAAGGAGCTAATAAATCTGTTGTTTTTCCAAAGTTTACTCCATCCTTTGAAATTGCATAGGATAGTATAAGATTATTTTCAAATTGTTTATAGTAGTTAGCTACCAATAACTCATAGCCTTTATCTGTTCTTGTAACGTCAATATGCCAAGGGTAACAGCTCTCATCATATTTTACATATACTTCTCTAGGCTTTTCCCATTTAGTTGAATCCTTGCTTTCAGTATAATTTATTACAGTAACTTTATTTACATAGGTTACATACCACATTTTATATAAATTATTTTCATATATTATAGCTGGAGATAAACATAATCCTTTTTTCTGATAGAATATTAATTTAGGCTTACTCCACCTTATTCCATCCTTTGAAACAACCTTATATATAAAATCTTCGCTGCCTGCTCTTTTCTTAGATGTGCCTTTATTTACCCTATACCACAGCTCCATTGAATTATCCTTATAATTTAATACTAGATGAGGATCACTATTGTGTCCCCCCATGTTTACATCCTTTGGAGGTGGGATAACTGGATTTCTTAGTCCAAGTGGAAGCACCCAATTAACTCCGTCATTAGAAACCAATATAGATGGATTCTCATAGCGATCTACATAGTTAGGATAAGGAGTGTATGCCATCCAATATTTATAACCATTCCAACCCTTAGGCATATACAATACTTTAGGATGATTGCTTTGATCTTTACCATCATAGGTAGATATCCTTAAATATTTTTTAGCATTTATACAATATGTCCCTTTCTCATTTTTGAATTCCACCTTTTTCAAATCATTGTTAGCATTTATCTTTGTCCTATTAAAGGGTAAGCTATTAACAGTAAATATAATAAAAAAGAAGACTATTAATATTAAAAAGTATTTTTTTCTCATGATGACTCTCCTTTACCTACAACTGAATATGTTGTAAGGTAATTATATATAATATTTGTCCATAATTTGTTACAAAATAATTACATGAAAAAATATATATTTACCCTTAGTATTCCTGTCTTTATTAATAGTATTGCTAGTTAAAAATGCCATACTCTAAATATTAAAGTATGGCATATTATATTTACTGTAAGGTTCTAAATTCATAACCTTCAGCTCTTAAATATTCAATTATCTCAGATAGGTCTTGTACTGTACCTTGGTTTCCTTTGCTTTATCTTCTGTTTTACCTTTTTTCAATACATATAAGTTCAGGGGGATTATTTATTTGATTTGTAAAGCGCAAATTTACTACATTGTATTCCTTTTGATTTAAACATGAGGTAAACTCATAAAGCATTTTTCTTTCCGCTTTTCCTTCCTCATGTCCATAGTATATAACTAAAATTATTACTCCATTTTCTTTTAATAATTCTAATGCTTTTTTTATTGCAAGTATTGTAGTTTCTCCTTTAGTGGTTATACTGCGGCAGGCGTTTGGCAAATACCCTAGGTTAAACATCACTAGGGTTACCTTTTCATTTATATACTTATATAAATTTTCATGTCCATCTAAAATTAACTGAACGTGGCCCTCCATATTACTTTCCTTAAGCCTTTTTCTTGTGTTCTCTAGGGCAATTTTCTGGATATCAAAGGAATATACCTTCCCCTGTTCCCCTACCAGCTGTGCTAAAAAAATAGTGTCATTGCCATTGCCCATGGTAGCATCCACCACCACATCTCCTTTATTTATCTTTACCTTGCATATTTCCTTTGCCAGATTCATTGAATTAGTAAAAAAATTCTTCTCCATGTAATTTATCTCCTTTTCTATAGTGAATTGTCTTTTTAAAGTATAATCTCATCTAAAGAATAGCCCTTTTCACTTAAATGCCTTTTCTTTTCTTCTATCATATTCTCTTCTGATACATAGCATCTTAAGGCTTTAAAATCCCCATGAAGTGTGTATTTAGTAAGAGATGCAGGAATAAAAATAGATTCCCCTGCTTTAAACTTAAGATAATATTCTCCATATTTTATTTCTCCCTGTCCCTGTAGAAAAGTATATATATAAAATATATTTTCACTATTTATAAATTTCTTTTCTCCCCTTGATTCATAAAGTTCTAGGGAAAAATATTTATTTAAAGCAATATAGGTTAGTGTAAAATTTTCATATTCTAATTTTAATCCTTTATACTTTCCCTTTTTTCCTTTAAAGTTAAAATCTATAACCTGTAGTGCCTTTTCTATATGAAGAGATCTTTTATTCCCTTGTGCATCAGTTCTGTGGTAGTCATAAATCCTATAGGTTAAATCTGAGTTTTCCTGTATTTCCGCTAACAGTATTCCCTGCTGTATAGCATGTACTACCCCTGCTGGTATATATATTATATCTCCTTCTTTTACATCAATGTATTTAAGACAGGAATCTATTCTATTATCTTTTATAGCTTTTACAAAGGTTTCCTTGTCCATTTCCTCTCTAAAGCCATATATAATTTTAGCCCCAGGCTTTGCCTGTAAAATATACCACAGTTCATTTTTGCCCTTTTGCCTCTGTTCATAATTAAAGGCATATTCATCATTGGGATGTACCTGTACAGAAAGTTTATTATTAGCGTCTATAAATTTTATAATTATAGGAAATTCCTTTAAATCCTTTCTTCCCAAAGCTTCTTCTCTATATTTTTCTATAAACTGGTTAAAAGCCATGCCTTTAAAGTCTCCATTGGCTATTATGCTAATGCCTTCCTTATGGGTTGAAACTTCCCAGCTTTCTGCTACTATACCTTCAGGAAGCTTTTTGCCTAAATGCTCCAAATTTCTGCCTCCCCAAATATAGTCCTTGTAAATAGGTTCAAACTTTAAGGGATAAAGCATTTTTTTCTCCTTTTATATTAATATTATAATCCTTATCTATACTATATTTATATGTTGTGTAATATGTTCAATATTTCTTTGTAAACTTATCTATTATATATTGACAATGGCATAGTATTATTCTATTATGAATTATATTTCATAAGGGGGCCATATTTTGCCAAAGATAATAAGAGATTTAGAAAAAAAGATTTTCAATACTTCCATGGAATTGTTTTTAGAAAATGGTTATGAAGGAGTAGACATGAAGATGATTGCTAAAAAATGCAGCATAGCCGTAGGTACTCTTTATAACTATTATCCTAATAAAAAAGAACTTTATATAGCCATATTAAATGAGAGTTGGAATGATACATTTAAAAGATTTGATAAATTAAAAACCTTACAGCTAACCCCTAGGGAAAAAGTGGAGAAAGCTATATTAATGCTTTATGAGGATATAGAAAAAAGAAGGGGACTTGGAAAAGAGCTACTAAATAAAAATATAAAGGATCTCATTGAAGATGCGCGGGTTTCAGAATTTAAAAAAGCCCTTATAAAGAATATGGAAATGTCTATATCATGCCTAGAAAAAAAGGAAGCCTATAAAGATGATAATAGCATAAATATTAGACTAGCAGAGATTCTTCTGGTATCCATACCTATTCTAATTGAATCTCATAGGCATGAAAAAGAAGAAAATATTAGATTTTTAAATGAGATGTTGGATGGATTTATACTTTAAAAAAATATCTATATGCCATGTAAAAATCAAAGAAACTTGTAAAATATATTTTGCAGGTTTCTTTTTTTTTATAAAATTTTCGTTGATAAATGAATAATATTCCTCCAGGTGGCAAAAATGTGAAATGTATTATAAATTACAGCATATGTAGAAGGAGAATTTTTATGAAAGTTGGCGTACCTAGAGGATTATTATTTTATAAGTATCGACCCTTCATTACTACCTTTTTTGAAGAATTAGGCGAAGAAGTGGTACTATCTCCAGAAACGGATAAAGAAATTTTAAATTTGGGAAGTAAATACTCTGTGGATGAAGCTTGTTTACCTGTAAAGGTCTTTCATGGTCATGCAGCCTATCTAAGAGATAAATGTGATATTATATTTCTTCCAAGGATAATGCAGTTAAGGGAAAGAGAATATATATGTCCAAAATTTTGCGGGCTACCTGAAATGGTGATAAACAGCGTACCTGATATGCCCAAAGCTATTACTTTTCCTATTTATGCTTTTTCAGAAAAGAGCCTAAGAAAATGGGCTGTTAAAACAGGACTTATTTTTACTAAAAATTATTTAAAAATCCACAATTCTTATAGGGCTGCTTTAGCTGCTCAAAAAAAATTTTCTCCAGGAATTAACGATATAGACTATGATATAAAAATAGCCTTAGTAGGCCATCCCTACAATGTATATGACAGCTTTGTAAACATGGAATTAGTGTCCAAACTTCACAAAATGGGAATTGGAGTGATTACAGAGGAGTATATAGGTGATGAGCTTATAGATAAGGAAGTAAAAACTTTATTTAAAAGACCCTTTTGGACCTTTACAAGAAACTCCTATGGCTTTTCCTCCTATGTTGGAACCCATAAGGAAGTTCAGGGAATTATCTACCTTTCTTCCTTTGCCTGTGGAACAGACTCTATAACTATAGAATTCATTAAGGACAGATTAGATAACTTTCCTATATTGGTTTTAAAAATAGACGAGCAAACTGGAGAAGCAGGTTTTAACACAAGAATTGAAGCTTTTGTGGATATGCTTAAAAGAGCAGTGGTCAATTGTCAACTTTAAAAAAAGAGAGGTGTAAAAATTATGGTTATTACCTTTCCCCATCTTGGGAATTCAGCATTTGCTGCTAAGGCAATTTTTGATGACCTGGAAATAGACTACATACTTCCTCCTGTAAGCAGTAGGACTTCCTTAGAAATAGGTTCCTGCCATGCTCCTGAGGAAATATGTCTTCCCTTTAAAATAATGCTGGGCAGCTTTATTCAAAGTATAGAAAAAGGAGCAGATACTATACTTATTCCTGGCAGCTGCGGTCCCTGCAGATATGGGGAATACTGTGAACTACATATGAAAACATTAAAGAAATTAGGGTATAATGTGGAATTCATAGTGTTAGACCAGCCAGGTGATATAGGCTTTCAGGAATTATTAAATAGAATTAATAAAATATCTTTAAAAAGTTCCAAGAGCAATAAAGAAAAAATCAATGCCTTAATTAGTGGCTATAGAGTTATAAATTTAATAGATAAAATAGAGCAAAAGGCTAAAATTAAATCAGGTTATGAATTAAATAGTGGAGAATGTAAAAGACTTTTTAATGAATGTAAAAGAGAATGTGTTCTTACTAAAAAGTCTAATGAAATGATTCTATTATTAAAAAAATACAATAATTTATTGGATAATGTGGCATTAAACAAATCTAAAAAGCCATTAAGAATTGCTATAATAGGAGAAATATATACTTTGCTTGAGCCATTTTCCAACCTATATATAGAAGATAAACTTATCGATTTTGGGGTCAGCAGCAAAAGATTTTTATATCCCAGCTGGTGGGTTAAGGATGCTGCACTATCTCCTGTAAATTTAAATTCTTTAGATATAAAAAAAGCTTCTAAAAAATATCTTCCTTATTATATTGGCGGATTTGGAAGAGAATGTGTGGGAGAAGCAGTGCTGGCTAAAAAACAGGGCTTTCATGGGGCTATTCAAATTTTACCTATGGGCTGTATGCCAGAGATAGTTTCTAAATCCATATTACCTACTATATCTAAAGATGAGGACTTCCCTATTATGACTTTAGTAGTGGATGAAATGACAGGAGAAGGTGGCTATCAAACCAGAATAGAAGCCTTTTTAGACTTACTCGAAAGGAGAGAATTCAATGTATTACATGGGTGTTGATGTAGGTTCCGTTAGTACAGATATTATACTTTTAGATAGAGATTTTAATCTTGTGGAAAGCCTTTATCTAAGGACTAAAGGAAAGCCTATAAATGTTATTCAGGAAGCCTTTAAAATATTAAAGGGAAAATATGAGGATGGTATGATAGACGGGGTTGGAGTTACTGGCAGCGGCAGGCATATTGCCTCCTACATAATTGGAGGGGATGCAATAAAGAATGAGATAACTGCCCATGCTGTGGCATCACTGAATTTGAATAAAGAAGTAAAAACCATAATTGAAATAGGTGGTCAGGATTCTAAGATAATAATACTAAATAATGGAGTTGTTACAGACTTTGCTATGAACACAGTATGTGCAGCAGGCACTGGCTCCTTTCTTGATAGACAGGCAGAAAGATTGGATATCCCTATTGAGGAATTTGGAGACTATGCTTTAAAATCTAGAACTCCCATTAGAATTGCTGGCAGATGTGCGGTTTTTGCTGAATCAGATATGATACATAAGCAACAATTAGGCTATAGCGAAAATGACATTATAAATGGTCTCTGCGAAGCCTTAGTTAGAAACTATCTAAATAATGTAGCAAAGGGTAAAGATATTAAAGCCCCTATATTCTTTCAAGGCGGAGTGGCCTCCAACAAAGGAATAAAGGCTGCCTTTGAAAATACCTTAGGTGTAGAACTTATAGTTCCACCTCATCACACTGTTATGGGAGCTATTGGTGCTGCTATAATTGCCATGGAAACCTTAAAAAAGGAAAACAGAAAAACTAACTTTAAGGGATTTAATATAGCAGATGTAAACTTTTCTTCTAAGAGTTTTGAGTGTACTGGTTGTGCTAATAGATGTGAAGTGGTAAAAATACTTGGTAATGAAGAGGTAGTTGGCTGTTTTGGAGATAGATGCGGCAAATGGAACAATTCTAAAGAAAGCGTTGGGTAGAACCTGTTGAAATAATAAATAATAGGTAATAAATTATAAATAAGGAAACCCTACCCTTTCGGGTAAGGTAAAATTCAACTAAAAACTTTTCGTATTGTGAATGAAAAAATATTATCCTTATCTATTCTTTATTCTTTATTCTTTATTATTTATTATTTATCATAAGCATCACTGCTTACTAATTGTCTGTCAATTTCTTTTCCGTTTTCGTAGGTTACCTTATATACATTAACTCTATTTCCCTTTACTTCATTGACTAAATCGTAGGTTCTGCTGGTTAAGCTTTTATTAGAATAAACATTAAAGGTTAAGTTTTTATTTTGTATTACTGATTCTATATATATTGGATATTTCAATGTGTTTTTAAACTTATAATCAATATTTCCAAAGTCCACAGTGGCATCCATGCCCAATGGAACATAGGTGGAAGCTATGGTATGATGGGTTCTTTCTGTGGATGGTATGTTTGCCCTCATTATTGCATTGTAAAGGGTTGAAGATACTTGACATACTCCTCCTCCAAAGTCATCTATAAACTCATTTCCTACTATTACTTTTGCTGGTTTGTATCCTTTTTCCTCGGTTCTCATGCCTACCACATCATTAAAGCTAAAACTATCTCCTGGCAATACTACCTTTCCGTTAATAGCATCTGATGCCAAATTAATATTGGTTGCCCTATTATCATTTGATGCTGAAAAATTAGTAGTAAAACTAGATATCATTGAATTTACAGTTCCTAAATCCTTTTGTGTAATATGGGGTTTTACTTCCTTTATGGCAGAATTAACAACTACGTTCCCTTTTCCTTTTATATTCATATTCTTATCTATTGCGTTTTTTATACTATTTTTGTCCACTGCCTGTCCATAACTTTCTTCTTTTACAGCAAAACCACCAGAAGGACTATTAACTATTTTTGCATCTACAGCATCCCTATTATTTTCATTCTCTATGTTTTTTATCATTTCATCTATTTTTTTACTGCTGTATTTATATTTTAATTCTAATTCTTCATTTTTCGGCTTTTTTATAGCTTTATATTTCTTTAAAATATCTTCATCTTTATGAATATTAAAAGCAGAATTAATTACTTCATCATAATTATATTCTATATTAAGCTGTGAAAAATTTATGGTATACTTTTTATCTAATACTTTAATAATAATATTTCTTTCCTTATTACTTTCTTTATATTTTTGTGATAATAAGGATAAAGCATCTTTCTTTGTCTTTCCTCCTACGTTTACACCCTCTATAAATATTCCAGGATAAATTAAATTATCGTACTTTTTAACAGTTGAATATACCTTAATAGCGTGAAAACCTGATATAACTACTGTCATTATGAATAAAATAGTTAAGGTTATAATTGCAATCCTTTTTCTATGAATTTTTCTTTTATGGACCTTGCTTTGTCTTCTAGAGTAATCACTATTGTTTGTTTCTAATTGCATGTATTCACCTTCTTAAAATTAATTTTTGTCAGCATTATTTATTATAATACAATACTTACTTTCTTAAAAGGTTTCAAATTAGTTAAATTTATCATTTATGGGAAGGCTAATTACATGCGTGGGCATACATGAGCCTAAATCACTTTATAATGCAGTTTTATTGCCGCTGCAATCGGTACAGTAGTTTCTCCTGAAGACTAAATATGAATTGTAATTTTCCTCCCAGCTTTTTATAAACTTTCTTGCACATTTCTCCCCGGAATTATATAACTCCATCATTCTTTCTTTAGATATTTTAAAATCTGTAGTCTTTACCCCCAAGGTATCAATCTCAATGGTTCTTAAATTATTTATTCTTATTACATCCATATCAATTTCGCTCTTTAACATGGTTTCTATAAGAGCATGAGTAAGATTAAATATATTGGTTATTTTATTTCTCTTGCATTTTTCATCTATATCAATTAATTTAAATCCTATGGTAGGCCATTCTGGTTCTCCTTCTACATCGAAAAGCCATACGGGATAATTGCTTAGAAGTCCACCATCTACTATAAAGTATTTCTCTTTACTAAAGTTATGTTTTATTACCACGGGCTGAAAGAATATAGGAATGCTTATACTCATTCTTACCGCCAAGCTTACATCCAATTCATCAGGATCCATACCATAATCTGCTATGTCCTCCGGCAATATAAGCATCTTTTCCCTGGTAATATCCGCCGCAATTATATGAAGCTTATATTTTCTTTTGTACTTTGGATTATTGATTAATATATCCTTCTCACCCGGAATAATAAGGTCTTTAAATTTCACCCTTCTTTTTTCCTTTAATTTATATTTCATTTTTTCATAAAGCAGTTCCTCTATCCAATCGCTTATGTAATCCCCATTATATAATCCTTTTTTTACCATAAGATTTACCGCTGGTTTTATAATTGGAAGTTTTATTTTACTACTATCTATAAAGTCTTTATACTCTGCCTTTTCCATTAAGTTTTTAATTTCATTCGCTGTATATCCCACAGAAATAAGAGAGGCTACCATTGACCCCGCAGAGGTTCCAGCTACATTTCTCCAGATAAACCCCTTATCCTCTATAACCTTTAGTGCGCCTGCAAAAGCTATGGCTTTAATTCCTCCCCCTTCAAAAACTCCATCAGCAAATTTTTTAATTCCCATTATATCACCCCCTAGCAATATATGCGAAATAAAAAAAAGTGCAACCACTGTCAATTATCAATTGTCAATTGTCCACTATCCTCTAGAATAGGGTCTTCTTTTCTGCAAATGTCCATAGTGAATACGGACATATAAAACTCTATAATTGTGGTAATAAGAGTTACTATAGAATAGGTTAATAAGCCAGTACTAGGCTTAATTTTCATAATGAAAGTTATTACCCCGCTTATTAAGCTCACTAAAAGTATATACCAAAAATACTTTTTCCCCAGCACCCTGCCTTTACTTAATGCCTCTTCTGGTGATGTATCATGGTATATTAGATATGATTCGCAGGGAGCTATTGTTATGATTACATAAATTAACAAAATGAATACTCCTATTAATATAATTGGAAGGGCTATAGCAAATATACTAAGAAGCAATATGCCTATAATTATAGCAATAATAATAATAGTTAATCCTAAATACCTTAAATAAAATCTAAGGCTTTCTCTAAAGCTCTCCTTATAGCTAACTTCCTTTTCTTTTATTATACTTTTTATAACTAACTGTAAAAATCCATAAAATAATGGTGCTGCAAATAAAGTAATTAGAAGCATAACTATATTATTCAATATAGAAGTCCCTACATTCCCTGGATGTGCAGCCCCTTGTGTTATAACACTATATTTATCAGTTCCTATAGTGCTGTTAGTGGCTTCAAAGGTTGTAATTTCATAAGCTAGCTTTACTAAAATAAAGGGTACAAGTAGCTTGAAATTTTGTAAATATTTTTTCAGAACATCTTTATACATTAACGTATCCTCCATTAATCGTTATGCTTTTATTTTACCATAATATTTACATTTACTCCAACTGATTATCATATAATATTGGTTACCAATAAAAATAAGGCTATGGATGATATGATAACCATTCATAGCCTTATTTTGTTATTTAATTATATTAATTATTAAGCTAATCCTGAATAGAGGTTTCGTTATCTACTACTGTCTTTTTATTTCTTCCTAAATCGCTTAAACAAAGATGAAGGATAATACCTACTGCTAATCCCCAAGCTGCTCCTCTTGTAGCTAAAACTGCTCCCATAACTCCTGCAATACCTTTATCTAAATCTGTGAAGCATATGTCCATTGCAAGTCTTGTGCATACATATCCCTGAACTAATAATGTCAAAGATAATGCCACTGGTAATACAGGCTGTACAAGGGAAACTATTGGAATCAAAGCTACTGATATAAAAGTAACCCATCTAAAAGTTCCAACACCGCTAAATATTGAATCCATAGCTTCTCGACCTTCTTTGTATCTTTGAGAAACCGCTGCTGTTACAGCTGCCCATAGTGGGCCGCAAAGTGGTACATATGGTGCTATTAAACTCATTACTATATTTCTAAAACCACTTATTAAATTTGATCTATTGGAGTTAAAATCAATTTTTTCATCTTTTCTAACTTCTTTGGCTTCATTAATTAAAGCTTCACTGGTGACAAAATCTCCAAATGCTATTATATATGCCATAATAGCCATTGGTATAGCTGATATAAATAGTGAGATATCTGGAAATCCTATTCCAAATGGACTTACTGTTTTTATTATCTCTGGAAAGTTAGGCAAGTGAACTACAGAGCCTATTTCAATTTTTGGCACTGGTAATTCTCCTGCAATAGGTCCAACTATAATACTTAAAATAATTGCTGGCAGCATTCCATACTTGGCTATAGCATTTAATACTTTATTTTTCTTTCTTAAACTTCTAAAGCTTTCCGAAAACAACAAATAGAATGCAACCACAACTCCTATTGTAACAGATATTGGGTATTTACCATATCTTCCTCCAACACTAAATTCGCCCATTATTGCTGCAAAACCAGCTCCAAGCAGAATACCTGCCTTTATTGAATTAGGCACTATATCCATAAGCTTACCTGCTGCACCTGTTATACCCATTACAATAAATATTATTCCTACTATAATCTGCAATGCTATTAGTGCTTTTATTCTTTCAGGTCCTACTGCAAAGCTACTTAAATAAGCAATAGTAAGTGGTATAGATGGCGTTATCCATCCTGGTACTACAGGGTCTCCTAATAGAGCATGGGTACAATATAGAAATCCATTGATGATAACCATTCCCCAAGCAATATCAAATGGTATACCTAAGGTTTCAGTTAAGATAGGTATTGCTCCAAGACAAGTAGCACACATTAGCATAGCTTGAAAAGCTTCAGACCATTCCCACCTGTAGTGAATAAAAGGAAGTCTAATTTTGAAAAGACCCGCCGGTGTATAAGGTTGTTCTTTCCCATATTCTCTTTTCATTGCCATAAAGGTTTCCTCCTATTTATTAAATTTAATACCCTATTTTAATAATTTATACACTAATATATACTCGCCTGTTGTCTTTTAAAACTGCTGATGAAATCTATTCTCGCACTCCTTAATTAGCCCTTCTCTAAAATTTGGATGAGCAATATTTATTAAAGCCCTAGCCCTCTCTCTCAAATTTTTACCTTTAAGATGAGCAATTCCAAACTCAGTAACTACATAATCTACATCATTTCTAGAAGTTGTAACAGCAGCTCCTTCATCTAGTAATGGAACTATTTTTGACACAGTTCCCTTTGCTGCAGTTGCTGGCATTGCAATAATAGATTTTCCATCTTTACACATATTAGATCCTCTTACAAAATCCAATTGCCCCCCAACACCGCTTATCTGCTTTAGTCCTACACTTTCAGACGCAACCTGTCCCATCAAGTCTACCTGAACACATGAGTTTATTGATACCATTTTACTGTTCTTCATTATTACTGTTGGATCGTTTACATAATCAACAGGGTACATTTCCAACATAGCATTATTGTTAGCAAAATCATATAGTTTCTTGGTTCCCATTAAGAATGTAACAACTATCTTGCCTGGATGAATAGTTTTAGCTTTATTTGTAATAACTCCCGCTTCTACTAATTCCACTACCCCATCAGATATCATTTCTGAGTGGATTCCTAAATCTTTTTTATCCCTTAAAAAGAGTAATACCGCATCTGGAATTGCACCTATCCCAAGCTGAAGAGTAGCTCCATCCTCTATTAACGATGCACAATTTTCTCCTATAGCTCTTTCAACTTCCCCAATTCTAGCTGGCTTAAGTTCTATTACTGGATGAGAACTTTCTACTACATAGTCAATTTCTGAAATATGAATAAAACAGTCTCCCATAGTTCTTGGCATTTGGTCATTTACTTCTGCAATCACTAGCTTTGCACATTCTGCTGCTGGTTTGGTATAATCATTTGAAACACCAAAACTACAGTATCCATGTTCATCTGGAGGTGTAACTTGTATTAATGCTACATCTACAGGTAAGCTTGTTCTAAATAGCTTTGGTACTTCTGAAAAGAAACATGGAGTAAAATCTCCCCTGCCTGATGCTACGGCATCTCTTGTAGTTCCCCCTACAAATATAGCATTATGTCTAAAATGTTCCTCCATTCCTGGCTGCGCATATCCTGCCTTTCCCATAGCAACCATATGAACTATTTCTACATCTTTATAGTTTTCCTTATGTGCAACCATTTCATCAATAACTGCTGCTGGTTCTCCTACTGCATGACCTAATACAACTCTGTCACCTGACTTTACCTTCCCAGCTGCTTCTTCTACTGAAATAACTTTGCTTTCATACAATTGCTGCCAACTCATTTAACTCACCCCTATTTTTTCATTAATATTTCTTTAGCCATATTAAGTAGTTCTTCACTAACCTGATTTATAAGAACTACTTCTTTTATTTCAGGAAATTTCTCTTTTAATTTACTCTCTATTACATCTTCCACTGTATATTTAGCAGATGGGCAGCCACTGCATTGCCCCACTAATTTTATTTCAACAACCCCATCATTTATGCCCAATAATTGTATATCACCATAATGCTCTCTAAGATGAGGTCTAATTTCACTATCTATTACTTTTTCTATTTCTTCAATCACTGTTGTAATCACCACCTTTTTCAGAGTACAGAGTACAGAGTAATTTTTAGTTGACAGTGGACAATTGACAGTTAAGGATGTTTTTCTAAGCAAAGCTTAGAAAAACTAAAATTAATTAACTTGCTAGAATTTTTTACTCCGTAAAAAATTCTTTCCTTAACTGTCCACTGTCAATTGTCAATTATTCTTTTATTCTTGCAATAGCTTTTGCTAGTGCTTTCT
>ENA-UOOE01001502-UOOE01001502.1-fermentation-metagenome-genome-assembly--contig:-NODE-1502-length-19524-cov-255.872926_pt1 | contig 19524 bp, 23 predicted proteins | sample MGYA00245776_ERZ724021 | MGnify/ENA primary metagenome ERZ724021 (study PRJEB28704, sample SAMN03018321) | fermentation metagenome | biome: anthropogenic terrestrial biome; feature: soil... | reverse complement strand
AACTTCCATAAACTCTTCATCACACCGTTCCACATCGGTGGCGACTACCAGAATAGGCCAAACGATGTCTTTCTTGTTAAGCCTGATTTCTTCTTTCTTCCTCGTGCCATTGCGAAAAACATCTGTCTGCCATATTTTCAATATTTCCGGTCCTAAACCTGGAATGCTTAATCGAAGGCTTCCTACGAATTCATCTACGGCAGAATTTACAACCTTATATCGTTCACGGTCATCATCTGTCTCGAAGGGAAGAATCTGTATTTTAAACTTTGTAGTGTCGAGAGGAGCTTCTACTTCTTTCAGATAGCCATTAATCAATGCTTTAGCAGATTCAGGCAAAGAGGAGAAATCCCTATGCGCGTTGCCGAAAAATATACTTCGTGTATTATCGTCATTCAGAGGATTAGGCGAATTTGTAATCAAAATTAGCTCTTTTGCTTTGCATTCGCGAGCTCCATCCGATAACGATTTAAGAGCTTTTTTTAAATTTTCACGTACATGAGTAAAGTCTGAACTGCTTTTTTCAACCGCCTTCGCTTGTGCAAGAATTTCTTGACCATCAAGAAGTTTTAGTTCTATATCCTCTTTTCCTTCAAGGCGAAGCGAGTCAAGCTCTTGCATGTTCTCCAGCATGAGGACAATGGCAGCATTGACTTGAAAATCAAAGCCGAATAATACAGCATTTGCTCGTCTACTCTTTGCCATTGTGCCATAGCCTCCTTCCATACAATTAAAAACAGCATTAGTACCATTAGACGGCATATTAATGACATTCTCACACGAACAACGACAAAAAGATCCCATCCTCCATATCTGCAATGTTATACAGATGAGTCATAGTATTAAAAGTCTCCTCAAGGTTTCGTCGGGCACTTCGCCAGCCGCCGCCATCAGTGATCCATACAAAATCGACTCCTTCAATTTGATTTGCTTCTTCCGCGATCATCTTATAGCTTCGAGAAGTCTCGTTGAGTTTTGAGCCTCCACTTGCATAGAAGTTTGTTTCGATGACATAAATATGAGTCGCTGTTATAACAACAAAATCCCATCGTTTTGTTGATGTGCCCCCCGCTGAAATAGCAGAAAGATCTACATTCCATTTTTTCTCAATATCCGTTAGGTACATCTCTTTGTAATACTCGACGTTTGCTTTGCGGATAAAGCTCTCTACAAGGTTTTCCATCTGGTGGCCGCCACGATTTTTTCTTCCATTACTATCAAGGCCTGTTTCTATCCCAAGAGCATAATCAACCAAATTGTTGACAAGATGATTAGCTATTAAATCTAATAACCCGGTCTTTTTCATAAAAACTATATATTGTTCTACAGAATAGTTAAGCTTGTTGAAATCATAAAGAAACGCGCCATCTTCATCCTGAGCATAGATTTCACTTTGTCGGACAGCTAACAATGTTGGTATACATTTAAGAATTTCAGGATATTTAACAAGAAGGGTACGAAACTCGTTCTCTATATCAGCAGAGCCAATAAGCGAATTCATGATATTGAGTTCGACCTTAATTGAGTCGACGTTATCGTACACTTTTTGGAAATCAACGTAATACCCATAGTTGTTAATACTCGGACGCATCTTTCCAAGCCAAGTATTGAAATCTCTCATTGTTCTAAATCCTCCTGTAATCTTCGCATGGATAAAGTTAAATAATCCTCACTATTGTCGATTCCGATATATCTACGACCCAGCATCTTCGCCGCGACACCAGTAGTAGAGCTACCACAAAACGGATCAAGTACAAGGTCATTAATATTCGTAGAAGCTTCAATAATACGTTTCAAGAGATATAGCGGCTTTTGCGTCGGATGTTTCCCAAGCTTTTTTTCCCTCTGAGGTGTGAGCGGTCCGGTCCAGACATCTTTCATTTGCTTACCACCATTTTGCTCTTTCATAAGTGCATAGTTAAATAAATGCTTTGACTTCGTATCATTCTTTTGAGCCCATAGAATTGTTTCCGTGCTATGCGTAAAACATCGGCATGCCAAGTTAGGCGGAGGATTTGTTTTCTGCCATGTAATATTATTTATAATTTTAAAGCCTTCTTCTTCAAGGGCCATTCCTATACTATAGATATTGTGTAGTGTTCCGCTAATCCATATGGTTCCGTTATTCGTAAGTAAAGGCTTGCACAGTCTAATCCATTCACGATTAAATTGATGCTTATCAGATAGCCCTGAGATCTTATCCCACTCACCTTTGTTGACTGAGACCATTCTTCCGCCTTTACAAGTTATTCCGTCATTGCTTAAGAAATAAGGTGGATCTGCAAATATCATATCTACAGTTCCTTCCTTTATTTCTTTAAGTAGGGAAAAAGTATCCCCCAACAGTAACAGTTCTGATTCTGTACTGTAAAAAGGCTGGATTTCCCGTTTTAACAATTCTTCCATAATTTGTGTTGTTCCTCAGTAGTTTGTAATTATTACTTCTTTCCCAGATCGTTTTGAAGCATCACTGTTAATTGCCCGTCTAACATCAACTTCTTCTATGTTGTAACCAGAATATAATTCATGGACCAGGGGTACATTGTGATTGCTTAACATTATAAATGCTCCCGCGTCAGCAAGTTTCTTGAAAAGAACCGCTAACCGTTTATGATCGTCAAGCGAAAAGCCATCTTTTGTATAGTCTGTAAAATTAGCAGTTTCGCTAATAGGTACATATGGAGAATCAAAATAAACGAAATCTCCTTTCTTAACGTCAGCGCATGCTTCTTCAAAATCCCCTTGTCGAATCTCTATGTCGCCTTTCTTTAGATACTCGGCTATATTCCGAATGTTGTCTATGTCAATTGATAGACCAGTTTTTTTGTTGTTGTAGGGCACATTGAAAGCGCCTTTAGAATTAACTCTGTAAAGGCCATTAAAACAATGCTTGTTAATCCATATCATTAACGCGGCGCATTCAGCATCTAACTGATTTGCAGCAATTTTCTTATTGTATTTATCCCTCTGCTCATAGTATCGTTCTTTGTCGCAAGGAACTTCATCGAGAATACATACTTCCTGTATAACTTGTTCGCTGTTCTCCTTAATCTGACGGTAAGCATTTAAGAGCTGTTCATTATTGTCGTTAATGACCGCCTTCTGTGGGTGCACATCAAGAAGCAGTGCACCGCCGCCGATAAAGGGTTCATAGTATTTTCCGTAACTCTCTGGCATCCGAGCTTCAAGCTTCTCGAGCAGCTGTCTCTTTCCGCCTGCCCATTTTACAAAAGGCTGTGTTTTTAGTTCCATTGTCTTTTCCTCCACTTTATTTAAGTAACCATCGTATTCATGTCATAACTCCAGGAGAATATCAAGTCACTTCATAAGGAGTATTTGCAAACTTTTCTTGTCTACATATTCTTGATGTCATAAACAAATTCCTTCTTGAAATAAAAGGCGTGGTTTTTGTTGGAAACATAGCGTTTGTACACTTCTGAATAAATTGGATGGTAGCATCCACGACTATCTCGCGCGTCTTTACTGCGAACTTGGAGATGTCTTCCATTTGAAGTGTGTATAAATCCATCTGCAGAATGTTCAATGTGCCAACGAAGTTGATCACAAATCGAATAATAATCATTTCTCCATATTTGTTTGAGCCCAGCATATCTGGGTGAATTCAAATTAATATGAATGCTTGGTAAAAACATCCAATCTTCTGGTGAACCGTCTTTACAGACAGGAACATAGAGAATATTGCTGATTTTTTCAAACAGATGTGTATACTCAAAAGTCTCCTTTTCAATCAGTTCATCGATAATGCTGCTTATCTGCGTGATAAAAACGGTCTCCCTTGGATTTCCAAAGCGGTCGCATTTATTGCTTTTCAGTTCTCCATCTTCAAAGTCAAGGTTTGTACTTGACAAATGGAGGCCCAATGCAAGCTCAAGTAATTGTCCCGTTTTTCCTTTATTTACAATAATTGAGTTTAAATCCCTCGAAGTAAAAAGGTCTCTAAACCTTATACCGGCTATTTCGTTAAACCGTTCATTAGCTTCATCAAGTCTCATTAGTGTCACCTCGTTATTCTTTGTTTGGCTCAGGAACAACATTCCAAGTCATGTTTCTCCCTGAATAATTCCAGTACCTGATATCTTGTTCGATGAAGAGCCATTTCAGCACTTTTAGAACATGGTCAACTGGCAGGCCATTCGAAAAAGAAATACTATCAAATTCTTCATCTGCGACATCGTGGCACTCAAACACCTTTTTAATTAGGACATATAACCGGGCATACATTTCTGGGTTTTCTTGTTTCTTGTTTTTCAAGTCAGAAGCAATATCCTCATGTTTTGGGTAATTCCTTTTTCTTTTTCCTTGCGGAGCATAGTTAGCATTTTCAACACATACAAGAAAATCAAAACCATTGTGCAAATTTGCAGGTCGTTGCAAATAAACTCTGTCACCTGAGGACAAATTTTCCACATAGTAGATATATCGCGATGATTTATCTCCATTTCCTTCACCAGGATCTTCTTTAGAAAATGCGTTAACAACTCGCATCCTGACCTCATTCCGAGTCCCCTCATTCGAAAATGTCACTGTCAAGTTATTTGTAGCCATTTCTTCTCCTTACAAAAGTTTCATTAGAGAGATACAGCCTGCCGTCGCACACGGCAGGTTAATATCACTCAAAGTTGCCTTGTCTTAATGCTTTATCCGACTTCTTCCATCATCCGCTTGTAATGCTGCTCCTGATCCATCACCACAAAGATCGTATGGAATACTTCGCGGTACTGATCGCAGTCGATGCTTTCATCAACGAAGTACAGTCCTTCGTTGAATGAATCCGAATGACGGATGTAGGAGAGCATCGCACCAGCAAGATGGTATTTTGTGTAGTCTGGTACAGCATCCCCGGATTCCTCATCTACCTTTTTCTTTACGGCTTCCAGCACCTTTGAACTCATTGCGGCGCTATCGTATCCGCAAAGCTGTATGAAGTAATGTTCCAGAATCCGGCGGATAACATTCATCAGCGGAATTGGCGAATCCAGCAACTCGTACTCGCGCCAAAGCGCATGATAGGGACCTTGCACCGGATCGAAATTCCTGTCCCTCTCGCTAATTCTGCCTGCCGGAGTGACACAGAGCTCAACTGTCGACACATTGTTCTTCTTGTTGATCTTGTACAGCGATACGTATCTGTATCGGCCCACCTGATCATATGCGACCTGCTGGTGGAAGTAGGCGTTATGCGTCAGGATGAAGATCTGCTCGATGTACCTCCCGACGAATATCGGATTCACGTTTTCTACAGGATCTGCGACATTAGCGCAGATTCCTATCATTTCCCGGACGAGCGAGCCTACTATGAACAGTGCACTGCTGTCCATACTCGATACTGGATCATCGATTACGACAATCTTGTTCTTACCGGAGTCGGTTTGTGACCGCATGCCACGAACGACATGATAGAAATAGAGGAACGCTATGAAGTTGCGCTCGCCTTCGCTCAGGTTCATAGCGACCTTACCGTCGTCGCGGATGACTTCATAACCACCTTTGACGCCTTCCTTTTCATTCAGGCTGAATCCTTCAAATCCAGAGTCCTTCAAATAGCCGTTCATGCTCCGGACAGTATCAGCTGTATTGATGAGGCCCGCGTTCAGATCGTTTATTTTCTGCGTCAGAGAAAGATACTGCGTCTGGAGGTCCTTGACCTTTTCCTGCAGTTCTGCTTCCTCGTCTTCGATCTTCTTTTTTGAGGCTACATAATCCGCAACGTAGTCCTTCAGAAGAAAGGCTATCTTTTCCCAAACCATGCGATTGCATTCATTCTGCTTGCTGGACTTCGCTGCGACGATGTCGTTGTTATTCTGAATCTGTTTGTTGATCTGCGAAACCAGCTCATCCAGTTCAGCAATAATCGTATCAGCATCTTTCAGTGCTATCGCCTTTACCGGCGAGGAAATCTTGTCCGCAATCAGCTGATTGTTTTCCAGAATGCACGATTGAAGCTCAGCCAGCTTTGTCTCATACGCAGCAAGCTCCTCCGCCTTTGGATAAGCGTCTTCAAGATTACTCTTATACAGAGCAACAAGCGCCTGCATTTTGGCATCATAATTCGACTGCAAAATACGCAGCGCATTCAGCGACTCCTGATAGCTTTCATCAAATGCACTTGCCATTGATGATTCAAAATCATCCGGCAGCTTCTGCTGGCAAAACGGGCATTTTCCATCTGACTTATGAATATAGGCGTCATGCCCGCGGCGAACCCATTCTGAGGCGTTCAGCACCTTCATGAATCGAGCAAATTCCGTCCCGCCGCTGCTGGTAATTGCCTCGCCGAGCAGCGACAGGCCTGACAGGTCATAAACGCCGGAAAGGCCTGATGACAACTTGAATAAAGCATACCTTCTGGCATCCGGATCAAAAGCAACATCATAGAGTTCCCTTATAGCCTTATCGTCATGGTCAACTGGCGAATAACCACCTGTGAGTACCTCATCTGTAAAACGCTCGCGGGACTTCTTTTTATCCTGAGTCTGGTCGTAGTCCTTGCGATATTCGCGTGCACCTTCCCAGCAGACATTTTGGAAATTTTCCAGAAGAAGAGCAAGCTCTGCATGTTTCTTGTCTCGTTCCTCAGCGGCTTTCTTGCCATCCTGCGTGACCTGCGTCCGTTCTTCTGCGGCAGCCTCGGCCTTCTGCCTCGTCTCGACATTCTCCTGGCTTAATGTAAAAACGCCTTTCAGATTGCCATAATCCGCAAAGTTCTGGCTGACAAAAGTTTTGTCATAAATCAGAACAGAATAATTAGCAGGGCTGGTGCCTGCTTTCCATTCAAGGCACTCTGGATGTCTGAAAGCATCAGCGATGCTGCTTTTCCCGGCTCCGTTTTTCCCGAAGAAGAAATTGATGTAGGTAGGACAGACTTCCTCATCATGAAAAGTATAGGCTTCTGTAGAAGCGTCAAGTTTTATCTTTGTGATCAGCGAAGTCATCTTATCCTGCATACACGGCTCCTCCTCCCTTTATCTGGTTCTATCATTCAGTGATTTTTCCTTCACGAAGCCATTCGTCGACTTCTGAAATCTTGAACTTGTATCGCTTGCCAGCCTTGTAATAAGGAAGCTTCCCGTCCTTGATCCAGTTTCTTACCGTGTCGTTGCTGACGCTCAGATAATCCGCTATATCTTCGAGGTTCACCCATTTTTCAGGCATTTCGTCTGCCGTCATTGTTCTCTGAGCTTCGTCTTTCATACTGTTCCTCCGTATTTCAATTCGATGTTCCATATGTAAATACCGGAATCTCGATGCCCGCTTCCTGAAGTTCTTGTATCAGGTCGCATCGCTTTATTGCCCAATGCGTCCGATTCATCTCATTGAATCGGTTGTCGCCTATAAGCTGCAGCTCCTCCAGAAGTTCATTTAATCGTGTCTGAGGAATGTCCAGCCTGTACCCACACCAGTAGACCTTCACATCATTTTCGTAAATCTTGTAATCCGACACAAAGCCGTAGATGACCTTCTGGTCATCATCGGCATTCCCATACTGATGATTCTCCGCCATGAAAAGAGACGGCATCATAACAATCTGTCGCTTGTCCTCTGTCGTCATGCCGGAGAATTTTTCCTTCGTCTCCTCAGACATGCACTCTGACAAAGCGCGGTCCCTTGGCACCTTGAAGTAGGGCTTGTCATATTCCTCTGTGCCGATAACAAAGATATTGTAATACTCCCGGTTGATTCGTGGCGGTACGTAGAACTGCCCGCCAAGCTGAGGCATTCCGGAGAACTGCTGGTTGACCTGCACCTGAACTGTGCCGTAGTTCGCGATGGCAACATTCTCATTGCCGGTCTGTGTAACATCCGGTTTCCTGCTGTCCGGAAGATTGGAAGCCGAGATTACTTCAAGTTTGTCACTCATCCGCAGCTCCTTTCTTTCCGCCGATTGTCAGATTCACCGTGCCGTAGTTCGGCAGAATCGTATTGTTGTCTCCATTTTGCTGAATGAACAGCGGGTTGTTGATGACTTGCTGTGTGAACGCTGCAGACTGATTATCGGCCTTTTGCTCGCTTTCGCTTGCTTCATTATCGGGCCGACCTTCACTCGCAGGTTCATCCTCGGGTTCCGTGTCTGCCTCTTTGGACTCAGGCATATATGTCCTTATATCGGTTGTAATGCTTTTTCCCATTCTGGCTGAGTAGTTTCTCGGACCGCCGCCATTCTCAGGACACCATTCATCGTATGTAGCTTTTCCCACGCTGTTGTCTTTCCGATGCACAACTACATAGTGCCAAATTCCGAGCAGAAACGCCGGATAGCACACTTTTGTCAGGCCGCCAAGTGCGGCCTTTTTTATTTGCCCGCCATCCTCGCAAATGAAGAATTCCTCATCCGGAGCAATGCTGGCGTCGTGCTGGACAAGTTCGATCAGCGCCTTTACGAGCCTGACATCCTTCTGCACGGATTCTCCAAGATCCAGAAACTCATCTACAAAACACGTCATTGAAATCAGCGCGGATCTGTAGTCCGTTCTGATTCTTTCATCGAACGCCTCGACTTCCGGCGTGTTCCCAAAGGGAAGATATTCGCCCTTCGACAATTTGCACGCCTTGAAATCATTGGTCTTTGTTTTTATCCGTTCGATCCTCGGCGGCTCGTAGTCGGGATTGATTACCTTGATCAGCCCGATGAGCACTTCCGGATCGGAAAGTCCGTCGCGGTCTCCCTTGTAGTGCTCCCGAGCGCCTTTTCTATTTTTCAGTGCCTGCAGCAGAAGCACGAAGAACGTGCCGCCGCATAGCCTCGGTTTTTCATCGATTGTCACTGTTTTCCCCTGCTTTTCAAAATCCGAACCTTAGGAACCTTACGAACTATGGCAGCCGACCTTGCGAACGATTTGGTAATTCCCGTGAAGTAATCACGGGAGAAATCGCCCGGCTGGAGGATTTCGAGCAGGATATATGGTTCGGAACATTTCTGAGTGTTTCCCACCAATTCCTATTATATCGAAATCTGTACTCCGTTTCAATGATCTTGTGTGACTCAGGGATTAACAGTCTGTGAATTCCTCCCTGTGACTGCTTCGCAAAAGCAAATCACAGGAGGAAAAAAATCATGACAAAAGAATCCAAGCGCATCTACAACAAAACCACCCGCACTTGGTACGAGGTCCCGGAGGACCAGTACCGCGAGTACGACCGCTGGCGCACCGCACTCAGAAAGAGGATGCAGTACAGAGGTGAATGCTTCTGCCCGCGCAGCAAATGGTGGCTGTGCGACGGCAACTGCCTCGACTGCGAATTCCACAACAACACGACCATCTCCCTTGACGATCCGCTGCCTGACGGCGAAGGCACTCTCGGCGACTACGTGCCGGACGACGCTCCTCTCATTGAGGAGGTGCTTGCCGATGAGATGATGCTCACCCAGCTTCTTCACCGTCTGGACGAGCTCATGCCGGAGGCACGCCGCATCGGCGAGCTCCGCGAGGAGGGACTCTCCGACGAGGCCATCGCAAAGAAGATCGGCATCAAGCGGACGACATTCCTGTCTCGTCTGAAAAAAGCCAAGCAGAAGCTCTGCGAGGAGTTTCCGGACGAGATGCACGAGCAGTTCCCTGACTGGTTCTAAATGCACGGCTCCGGCTGCCAATCATGGCGGTCGGAGCTTTTTTCAGAATTTCTTTCCTCGTCCTTCGTCAAAACGCGTGCCTCGCCTCCAGTGGGAAGTGTAAGGAGCACAGAAAGCTGCTCCGGATTGGAGGAAACGTGATGAACAAGACACGCAACAGAAGTCCCGCGGACACAGAGATCATCGCCGTTCTTATCGCGATAAGCCATGTATCCGCAAGGCTGGCAAGGAACCTCTCGATCCTTGCTGCAGACAGACAACCATTGGAAGGAGGTAAAGAGAGTGTCAAAAATGGCAGAAATGGATCAGACCATCAGTGAGCTCCGCGATGCCGCCGCTGCTATTAACGCGGCTGCCGACTGGCTCTACCAGCAGTTCTCCGGCACCACAGAGGAAGCGGAACCCGCTCCCAAGCCGGAAGCTCAGCAGGACGAGCCTGAGAAGAAGGAGCTGAAGCTGGAGGATGTGCGGGCGGTTCTCGCCGAAAGGTCGCGGGCCGGTTACACGGCGCAGATCCGCGAGCTGCTCCACAAGTACGGTGCGAGCAAGCTGTCGGCTGTCGATCCGAAGGACTACGAGGCCCTGCTCTTCGATGTGGAGGAACTCAATGAATTCTGAAAAACAGCACGCAATCCTCTCAGCATCAAGCTCCGACAGGTGGATTCACTGCCCGCCGTCCGTCAGACTCAGCGAGGGCTTCAGGGATGAAGGCAGCAGCTACGCCGCCGAAGGAACCTGCGCCCACGCGCTCGCCGAATTCAAGCTCCGAAAGGCGCTCGGCTACCCGGCCGAGAACCCGACCGAAAACCTCGACTACTACAACGAGGAGATGGAGGAAGCCACAGACGGCTACGTCGCCCATGTACTCGAGCAGGTCAAGGACGCGAAGCAAACATGCAGCGATCCGGTTGTTCTGGTCGAACAGCGTGTGGACTTCTCCCGCTGGGTGAAGCAAGGCTTTGGCACTGCCGACGCCTTGATCATCGCTGACGGCACACTCCGGATCATCGATCTGAAGTACGGCTTGGGCGTCGAGGTCTCGGCGGAGCGGAATCCGCAGATGGCCTGCTACAGTCTCGGAGCCTTGGAGCTGTTCGACGACATCTACGACATCGACACGGTCAGCATGACCATCTACCAGCCGAGGCGGCAGAACATCAGCCAGTGGCAGACGCCGAAAGCCAACCTGCTCCAATGGGCCGAGGAAACCCTGAAGCCCGCAGCGGAACAGGCGTGGGACGGCAAGGGAGAATTCTCCTGCGGCCAGTGGTGCCGGTTCTGCAAGGCCAAGACCATCTGCCGGAAGCGGGCCGAGGAGAATCTGAAGCTCGCACAGCACGACTTCAAGCTGCCGCCGGAGCTCTCCGACGCGGAGATCGAGGTCATCCTCAGCAAGGTGGACGAGCTGGTCGCGTGGGCATCCGACATCAAGGAGTACGCGCTCCAGCAGGCGCTCTCCGGCAAGGAGTGGCACGGATTCAAGATCGTCGAAGGCCGCTCCATCCGCAAATACACCGACGAGAACGCCGTCGCCAAGACGGTCGAAGACGCCGGATTCGATCCATTCGAGAGAAAGCTGCTCGGCATCACCGCCATGCAGAAGCTCCTCGGTAGAAGCAAGTTCAACGAACTCCTGTCAGGCCTCGTTGAGAAGCCGCAGGGCAAACCAACACTCGTCCCGGACTCGGATAAGCGTCCGGCGATGAATACAGCAAAAAACGATTTTATGGAGGTCAAAAACTATGAGTAAGACAACTATGCACAATCCGATGAAGGTTATCACTGGTCCGAACACCCGCTGGTCCTACGCCAACGTGTGGGAGCCGAAGTCCATCAACGGCGGCACTCCCAAGTACAGCGTGAGCCTCATCATTCCGAAGTCCGACACCGTGACGGTCGCCAAGATCAAGGCAGCCATCGACGCAGCCTACAAGGAGGGCGAAGCCAAGCTCAAGGGCAACAGCCGCAGCGTGCCTGCACTCTCCGCGATCAAGACGCCGCTTCGTGACGGCGACGCAGAGCGCCCGGACGACGAAGCCTACCGCAACGCCTACTTCGTTAACGCGAACGCCACGACCGCCCCCGGCATCGTGGATGCGGATCTGAATCCGATCATGAGTCGCAGCGAAGTGTACTCCGGCGTGTACGGCAGAGCCAGCATCACCTTCTACGCTTTCAACAGCTCCGGCAACCGCGGCATTGCATGCGGGCTCAACAACCTGCAGAAGATCCGTGACGGCGAGCCGCTCGGCAGCAAGGCCAGCGCCGAGTCCGACTTTGCGGACTTCGCAACCGACGACGACAGCGATTTTCTGGACTAAGGAGGTGCCACCATGAAGGACATTATGGAAATCATCCTCTACATCATCATGGCAGTCGGCGGCATCGCCGGAATCGGACTCCTGCTCAGCATGACGGTTCTCGCAATCCGCTCCGGCAAGGAGGAGCAGGCGCGTGAGGCTCGTCAGGAAGAGCGCGACAAGGAGTACCACGAGCACCGCATGAAGGAGCTCGAAGCGCACCGCGACTGATCCAGCAGAACCATACGTGTAATGGCGGGCGGCAGGGACTTATCTCTCTGCCGCCTTATTCGTGAATTGAGGTGAAAAGATTTTGGAAGAAATATGGAAAGACATACCGGGATACGAAGGACTCTACCAGGCGAGCACGGAAGGTCAAATCCGCAGTCTTGATAGAAGGGTTCCTGGCATATGCCATTTTACTGGAAAGCCCTTCTACAGGACTGTGAGAGGAAGGATTCTCAGGCCCGGCAAATACTGCAAGGCAGGACATCTGTCTGTTGTTCTCGGTCATGGCACTGCTGGAAAGCCTGTACACCAGCTCATCATGCTTACCTTCATTGGGCCTCCCCCAGAAGGAATGGAAGTGCTGCATCGAAACGGTGATCCTACAGATAACCGGTTGGCGAATCTGCACTACGGAACGCGAACTGAAAACATCCTTGACGTCTATCGGCAAGGCGGCAAATGGAGAAAACTCTCGATTGACGATGTTCAAGCCATCCGATTTGGATTCTACTGCGGAATTCCTGGAGTTGAACTCGCAGAGATGTACAACGTAACGCCGTCAATCATCAGTGCAATAAAACACGGAGGATTTTTGCATGGTTAAAATGAACAACTTGTCCTTGGATCTGGAGACGTACAGCGATGTCGACCTCGGCCAATGCGGCGTCTACAAGTACTCGGAATCCCCGGCTTTCGAGATTCTCCTGTTCGGCTACAGCGTGGACGGCGTACCCGTGCAGGTCATCGACCTTGCATCCGGTGAATCCATCCCGGAGGAGATTCTCGACGCGCTGACCGATGACACGGTCGTCAAGTGGGCGTTTAACGCTAACTTCGAGCGCGTCTGCCTGTCACGCTATCTCCGTGACATGGGCCGCAGCCTTGACCCGTTCCATGACAACCATCCGCTGACATTGAAGCCCGCGCGGTTTCTGAATCCGGAGGGCTGGCGCTGCTCGATGGTATGGGCGGCCACAATGGGACTGCCGCTCAGCCTGAAGGGCGTCGGCGCAGTCCTCAAGCTCGAGGACCAGAAGATGGACGAGGGCAAGGCGCTGATCCGCTACTTCTCCGTCCCCTGCGCACCCACCAAGGCGAACGGCGGCAGAACACGGAACCTGCCCTCCGACGATCCCGCCAAATGGGAAACCTTCAAGAAATACAACCAGCGTGACGTCGAGGTCGAGATGTCGATCCAGAGGAAGCTGCGGAACTTCCCGGTGCCGGACTTCGTGTGGGACGAGTACCACATCGACCAGGAGATCAACGACCGCGGCGTGCGCATCGACATGGACCTTGTGAAGAAAGCCATCGACATGGACACCCGCTCCAGAAGCGAGCTCACCGAGAAGATGCAGCGGCTTACCAATCTCGACAATCCGAACAGCGTGCAGCAGATGAAGCAGTGGCTCTCCGACAACGGCATGGAGGTCGACAGTCTCGGCAAGAAGGCCGTCGCAGCCCTCCTCAAGACCGCGCCGCCGAAACTCGCCGAGGTGCTGGAGCTCAGGCAGCAGCTCGCGAAGTCATCCGTGAAGAAGTATCAGACAATGCAGCGTGCCGTGTGCGATGACAGCCGGGCTCGCGGCATGTTCATGTTCTACGGAGCAAACAGGACCGGGCGCTGGGCCGGACGGCTGATCCAGCTGCAGAACCTGCCGCAGAACCACCTGCCGGATCTGGATGCTGCGCGGGCTCTGGTGAAGTCCGGCGACTACGACGCAGTGAAGCTTCTCTATGAGGATGTGCCGGACACGCTCAGCCAGTTGATCCGCACGGCTTTCATTCCGCGGGACGGCTGCCGGTTCTATGTGGCGGACTTCTCCGCCATCGAAGCATGCGTCATCGCATGGTATGCAGGCGAGCAGTGGAAATCCGCCGCGTTCGCAAACGGCGAGGACATCTACTGCAGCACGGCAAGCCGCATGTTCCACAAGCCGGTCGTCAAGCACGGCGTCAACGGCGAACTCCGCGCCAAGGGCAAGATCGCGGAACTGGCGTGCGGCTATGGCGGCTCGACCGGAGCTTTGAAGGCGATGGGCGCACTGGAGATGGGCCTGTCGGAGGATGAGCTTCCGGACATCGTCTCCTCGTGGCGGGATGCAAACCAGCAGATCGTGAAGTTCTGGTGGGACGTCGACAAGGCAGTCATGGCAGCTGTCAAGAACCACAAGACCGCCCGGCTCGGGAAGCTCGTGTTCTTCTGGCAGGCGGGCATGCTGTTCATCACCCTGCCGTCCGGACGGAACCTTGCGTATGTGAAGCCGAAGGTCGGCATGAACCGGTTCGGCGGCGAGTGCATCACCTACGAGGGCGTAGGCGGCACGAAGAAATGGGAGCGCCTCGAATCGTACGGCCCGAAGTTCGTGGAGAACATCGTGCAAGCCACCAGCCGCGACATCCTGTGCAACAGCATGAAGACTCTCCGCTGCTGCGATATCTGCATGCATATCCATGACGAGCTTGTCATTGAAGCCGATCCGCGCGTCTCCCTCGACGTCCTCTGTGAGCAGATGGGCCGCGTTCCTTTGTGGGCGGATGGCCTTGTGCTTCGTGCGGACGGGTATGTCTGTGATTTCTATAAGAAAGATTAAACGGTTTTCGTCAAAAGTGGTCCGTCTCCTCCAGTGGGAAGTAGAGGCGGGCCTCTTTCTTGTTTTGTCCGCCTGAATTCTTGAAAGGAGGATACCGGTTTGGATTACAGGAATTTTGAGGGCTATCCGGACCCGACATGCTGCGAAGCCTTGAGCCTTATCGAAATGGAGGAACGCAAGGCGCTACGTGCGTTCCGGCCCATCATCTACGTCTGCTCGCCGTACGCGGGAGACATCAAACACAACGTTGAGGCCGCACGCCGCTACTGCCGGTTCGCAGTGGAACAGGGATACATTCCGATTGCGCCGCATCTGCTGTTTCCGCAGTTCCTTGACGACACCGATCCGACTGAGCGTGAGCTCGGATTGTTCTTCGGCAATGCGCTGATGAGCAAGTGCACGGAGGTATGGGTGTTCGGCGAGAGGATTTCACGCGGCATGGCTGCGGAGATCCGGCGAGCCAGATGGAAGGGCCATCGCCTCCGCTACTTCACGGAGGATCTGAAGGAGGTGTACGACTGATGTTCACCATCTATACGTCCGACGCCTACCAGCAGGAATCCAACTGCACGTACCCGCACCTAGTCCAGGTCACCGACGAGGCGAGCTTCAGGAAAGCCGTCTCGCATGACCACGTGTGCGCCAAGTACAGGAACAACTACCGCGGCAACGAGAACTTCATCTCCTCGGACTGCCTGCCGGTCGACTGCGACAACGACCACTCCGAGAATCCGGCGGACTGGAAGACGCCTGCGGATATCGAGGCGGCGCTGCCCGGCGTGTTCTTCGCAGTCCACTACAGCCGACACAACAACAGGCCCAAGGACGGGAAATCCGCAAGGCCGCGCTTCCACATCTTCTTCCAGATCGACCCGATCACAAACTACGAGGCGTATGCCGCATTGAAGCAGCTCCTGCACGACATATTCCCCTATCTGGACGGGAACGCGCTCGACGCGGCACGCTTCCTCTACGGGACACGGAACCCGGAGGTCGAGTTCCATCCGGGCGGCAAGACGCTCACGGACTTCCTGTTCGGCGACGAATTCGACAGGGACATGCCGGGCGGCTACGAGAAGCAGACCACGATTCCAGAGGGCAGCCGGAACAACACGATGTTCCACTGGGCAGTACGCTCCATGAAACGCTATGGCGATTCAGAGGAATCCAAGAACGCGTATTTCACGGAAGCGGAGAAATGCCAGCCGCCGCTCTCCACGGAGGAGCTGAACCACATCTGGAGAAGCGCACAGAAATACTATGCGAAGATCGCAAGCCAGCCCGGCTACGTGAGCCCGCAGGAGTACAACAATCCGGACACCGGATGGAGCGAGCCGCTGCCGTTCTCACGGTACACGATGGCACCCTTCCCGGTCGACGCACTCCCGCAGGCGATAGCCGACTATGTTCGTGCTGTCGCGGAGAGCACGCAGACCAGCGTCGACATGGCAGGCAGCATTGCAATCAGCGTCCTGTCGACCTGTCTTCAGAAGAAGTACCGGATTCAGGGCAAGTCCGACTGGGTGGAGCCGCTCAACACCTACGTGATCGTCATCGCACCGCCGTCCGAGAGGAAGTCGTCGGTACTGCATCTGATGCTGCAGCCGGTCAACGACTACGAGGTCGAATACAACAAGACCAACGCCGCTGCAGTCGAAGCGGGACGCATGCAGAAGCGCGTCCTGGAACGCAGGCAGAAGGCCCTCGAGGAGAAGGTCGCCAAAGGCAACGCCGACCCGGAGGAGCTGGAGCGCATCGCACAGGAGGTCGCCGACTTCGAGGAGGTGAATCCGCTGCAACTCTATGTGGATGACATTACGACCGAGAAGCTCGTTTCCGTCATCGCCAGCAACCACGGACACGCCTCGCTGATCTCCAGCGAGGGCGGCATCTTCGACACGCTCTCCGGCATCTACACGCGGAACGTGAACATCGACGTCATGCTCAAGGGCTACTCCGGCGACACGATCCGCGTCGACCGTATCGGCAGGGACAGTGAAAGCATCATGGACCCGGCGCTCACCATCCTCCTGATGGCGCAGCCGAACGTCGTCTCCGCGGTCCTCAGCAACACGACCTTCCGCGGACGAGGGCTCACCGCGAGGTTCCTCTACAGCATGCCCGTCTCCAGTGTGGGAAGCAGGCGCTACCGGAGCGAGGCCGTGACCGACGGTATCTACCGCGCCTATGAGCGTCTGGTGGTGAACCTGCTGGACGACGAGTACCCGGAGAGACCGCAGACCATCACGCTCAGCCCGGAAGCCGACCGCGAGCTTGAAGCCTTCGCCAACTGGCTGGAGCCCAAGCTCACGACCGACTATGCGGAGATGGCCGACTGGGCTGGAAAGCTCGTCGGCAACGTGCTGCGCATCGCCGGGCTCCTCTGCCGGGCAGCCACCTACCAGAGCCACGACTTCCTCGATGTCCACAGCGCACTTACCGTATCGGGCGAGACCATGCAGAACGCGATCCGGCTTGGCAGGTACTTCCTGAACCACGCGCAGGCCGCCTACTCCGTTCTTCCCGAGGATGCGATGTACAAGAACGCCGACATGATCCTCCAGAAGCTCAAGGAGCGGAACATCGACCACTTCGACCGGCGTGACGCCATGCGCATGTGCCGGACGTTCAAGACCGTGGAGAGCATCCAGCCGGTTCTCGACTTCCTTGAGGACTACGGGTACATCGCGCAGAGGCCGCAGAAGGCATCCGGGACCGGCAGACCGCCGCTTCCCAAGTATGCCGTCAATCCGTGGCTGAAGGAGCACAAATGAGTTTTGTCATTTCGTCCTATGCCTGTCCTGACCTTCAGGACAGGTTCAGGGACACGAAAACATCAGCATCCATGCGGCTTTCAGGGTTTTGTCCCTTTTGTCCGAACCCCTATAAAAAGCAAAAAAGACTTATTTATTTATTATCAATTCTTCTACTAAACCATTTTTGTTTACGGATTAAGGGACAAAAGCGACAGAAGGGACAAAACCCCAGAAACTCCCAAAACACGGAGGTTTTTACACCATGAAAGATACAGGACAAAGCTTAGGCCATGACGGACAGCCGGACAAAAGCTATCTCGCCCGCTGCCAGAAAACACTACGCAGCTGGGGAGCACCGCTCTCCGGATGGCAATGCCACGAAATCTACGATGTCCGCGAGGACGACTGGGACGCGCCACTCCACGTCTGCGAGCTGTGCGGCTGCACCAAGGTCCGCTACGTGCACGTCATGACGCACCCGGACTACTTCGAGGACGTATCCGTCGGCTGCATATGCGCCGGAGTCATGGAAGGCGACATCCTCGCAGCCAAGGAACGCGAACGCCTCATGCGCAACCGCTCCAAGCGGAAACGCAGCTTCCCGAAACGCAAATGGCACCAGACTCCGAACGGCTGGGGCCTCACCTGCCACGGCGAGCAGATTCTCATCGGACACAGCCGCCACAATCCGGAGCGCCTTGGCGTGAAGTACCGCGGACAATGCGTCTGGACCTACAAGGGCAAGCCGATCACGAACTTCCTCTCCGCAGCCTACGCCGCATTCAACCTCGTAGACCCGGTTCCGGAGGTCGCCCGAGCCCGAGGCAGGATGCTGTCTGAGGACGAGGGTGTGCCGACACAGGATTTGAGGAGGTGACGCCATGAAAAGCGAAAAGCAGATCGAAGCAGCTCTCGCCAGCGAGGTCAAAAAGTGTGGCGGCATCGCGCCGAAATTCACGTCACCCGGCTTTGCCGGAATGCCGGACCGGATCATCCTGCTGCCCGGCGGACGCATGGCATTCGCAGAGCTCAAGGCTCCCGAAAAGAAGCCAAGAAAACTGCAGACAGCCCGGCACCGGCTCCTGCGGCGGCTGGGATTCCGGGTTTACATCATCGACAGCACAGAACAGATCGGAGGTGTGATAGATGAGATTGAAAACAACCTGTGACTGGTGCGGGCGCGAGTTCTTCAGGGATTCAGCACAGCTGAAAGGAAAGAAGCATCACTTCTGCTGCAGGCAGTGTCTCGCCAGCTTTAGCAGCAAGGCGAAGAACCCAGACGGATATGCCAGTCTCAAGGATTACACAAACATAAGCCAGCACATGACAAAACTGAACGAGGAATTGAATCCGGATCGCATGACTCCTGAAACGAAGGAAAAGCTCAGAGTATCCCGTCTCGGAAAAGGCAGATGCGACGGCTATTCCAAAATCCACGGACTTGCCGCACATCGTGTCGTTGCCGAGCAGACGCTTGGCAGGCCCTTGATGCCGGGAGAAGTCGTGCACCACCGTGACGGAAACCGATACAACAATTCTCCCGAAAATCTGGTCGTGTTCCCTTCGCAGAGCGCACACGCCCACCATCACAGCGAGCTGAGGTGGTTTATCCAGCAGATAAAGGAAATGGAGGCCGAAGAAAATGCCGAAACTGAGTGACCTTCATTACTACCAGCAATACTGCGTCTCGTATATCGAGACGCACGAAACAGCCGCCATCTTCCTTGATTGCGGACTTGGAAAAACAATCATCACGCTGACCGCCGCCGTTGACCTCCTGTTCGACAGCTTCGAGGTTCACCGGATTCTCGTGGTCGCGCCTCTCAGAGTCGCCCGTGACACATGGCCCGCGGAGATACGGAAATGGGAGCACCTTTCCGGCCTCACCTACGCCGTCGCAGTCGGAAACTCACGCGAACGGAAAGCGGCTCTCCTGCAGGGCGCGGATGTCACGATCATCAACCGGGAGAACCTCGGATGGCTGATCGACGACTCCGGCATTCCCTTCACCTACGACATGGTGGTATTGGACGAGCTCTCCTCCTTCAAGAACCACA
>ENA-UOOE01001501-UOOE01001501.1-fermentation-metagenome-genome-assembly--contig:-NODE-1501-length-19528-cov-4.758743_pt1 | contig 19528 bp, 20 predicted proteins | sample MGYA00245776_ERZ724021 | MGnify/ENA primary metagenome ERZ724021 (study PRJEB28704, sample SAMN03018321) | fermentation metagenome | biome: anthropogenic terrestrial biome; feature: soil; material... | reverse complement strand
AGTAAATAAATTTTTTAAATTAACTATTGACTTTTACTAGCTGGTCTTTATATTTACAAGACATATTAAACGATTAAACTAGTACTTATATGTTTGCTTTATGTATTATTTCATGTCTATATTATGATGATGATACAATAGTGATATCGCAGTTTATCAATTAGATGATGAAAATACTACGACTAAAGGATGGCAGAATGGTGTACAAGGAGTTAATGTATTTGGTAATGTTTTAATTCAGGTTAATTCTTCTGCTGAAAATTATTTGGGATGGATTCCATATGTGTTTGCTCATGAATATCATCTGGAATGAAAATATGAAATATAACTCATTTTGTAAGATGTATGAATAATTAATTTATATAAAATATTTAATATACAATAAAATTGCGATGTGTGGTAATATAAGCGTATATTTAAGAAATAAGTTCTGGAGGCTAAATAAATGAATGAAATTGCTGTACTTGGACCATCAGGCACTTTTAGTGAATTCGCAGCAAAGAAATACATTGAGAAATTTAATAAAAATATAAAAGTAGTTTTTTATCCTACTATAAAAAAAGTTTTTGATGCCATTGGCAAGGAATGTGAATTAGGAATTGTACCTATTGAAAATACTCTTGATGGATATGTGCAGATTACGTTGGATTTACTTTCACAGGTGAATTTATACATAATACATGAATTTGTTATTCAGGTTCAATTTTCCTTTGTCAGTAATAATTTGAATGTATCTGATATTAAAAAAATATATGTTCAGTTTAAAACTCAAGGGCAATGTTATAGTTTTCTAGATCAATTTATTGAAGCTAAAATTATAACAACTGCAAGTAATGGGGAATCCTTTGAAAAGGTAAAGAAAGGTATTTTAGAAGAGTCTGCTATAATTCCAAGACATATACTAAACGCAGAAAATAGATTTCCTTTCAGTATTGAAAATGTAACTGATTCAGAAAATAATGAAACAAGATTTATTGTGATTTCAAAAAATATTATAAAGTATGATATTAATAAAAGTTATAAAACTTCAGTAATTATTATGGATGCTGCAGACGATAAACCTGGGATGCTTTCGAAAATTTTAAATGAATTTTCTGAAAGAAATATTAATTTAACTTCAATAATATCACGTCCAACTAAAAGAGCACTTGGCAAGTATTATTTTTTTATTGATATTGAGGGACATTATCCAGAAGAAAAAAATATTAAGCAAGCAATTGATAAAATAAGTGAAAACAATATAGTTAAAATTCTTGGCTCTTATTCGATGATTTAATATATACTTAATAGATGGATATTCTTACCTATCCAACATCAATTAGTTCTTTTTTAATTTTGAGATAGATTTAATCTTAGCGGGAGAAATATAAAATATAACTTGAAAGCATATAAATTGAGAGTTACCATACCACAAATTATAAAATAAGGACTTTTTCCTTGAAAAGAATGTTAAGGACATATTGATACCAGGTATTGGATATGGTAGAAATGCAAAGTTTTTTATTGACAATGGAATAAATATAACGGGCATTGAGATTTCAAAAACAGCGATTGATTTGGCAAGGCAAAATGGGCTTAATATTAGTATTTTTCATGGTAATGTAAATATAGAATAACTGTTAATAATGAGGGAGCGATGGAAATGAGAATACCAATTTATCAGATTGATGCATTCACAGAGGAAGAATTTAAAGGGAATCCGGCAGCAGTATGTCCATTAGAAAAATGGCTTGAAGATGGTTTAATGCAAAAGATTGCTAAAGAAAATAATTTATCTGAAACTGCTTTTTTTACCAAAAAGAATGATATATATGAGTTAAGATGGTTTACTCCAGAAGAAGAGATTGACTTATGTGGGCATGCCACATTAGCAGCTGCTTACACTATATTTGAGTATTTAGATAAAAATTCAAATAAGATAAGTTTTAATACAAAGAGTGGAATTTTGGAGGTACTAAAAAAAGATAAGTTAATTACAATGATATTCCCATCAAGAGAAGGAGAAAAAAGTGAAATACCAGAAGAATTAATAAGAGGACTAGGAAAGAAACCTAAAGAATTATATAGGTCTAGAGACTACATGGCAGTGTTCGAAAAAGAAGAAAATATAAAAAGTCTTAGACTAAATATGGAGGAATTAAAGAAATTAGATGTATTTGGAATAATAGTAACAGCTAAAGGTAATGAAGTAGATTTTGTATCAAGATATTTTGCCCCAAAGTCAGGAATAAATGAAGACCCTGTGACAGGTTCAGCACATTGTACATTAGTTCCGTATTGGAAGAGAGTTTTAAATAAGAATGAATTTGTAGCATATCAGTTATCTGATAGAGGAGGGAAATTATATTGCATTGATAAAGGAGAAAATATAGAAATATCAGGCCAAGCTATTTCTTATTTGTAAGGGTATATAAATGTATAAAAATGTTCATTAACTCATTAATACCATGGGGGTAAAATTATGGATAAAGAAGATAGACGTAAAATGAAAGAATGTAAAAAAAATCCAATGGCTAACTTTGCTGATTCAGTAAATCGTTCACAGATAGGTGATTTAAGTCAATTAACAAAGGGAAATTTATTTACAAGGATTATTATTAGTATTATAGTTATTGGAATACTGTCATTAATATTCTTTGCTATTAACAATTAATAACAGCTGTTAAGGCTATTACAGTTGTATGTCTAAATGATTTTATAAATAGTTTAGGACACATTCTGAATTCTTTACGATGTAACTAATAAGATTGAAAATGCAAATAATGCTCTTTGAAAATCAGATATGCCGTGTTAAAAACTTTTATGTTTTCTATAAGACAGTGAAAATACATGGATATTATGGTATGATTTTTATAAAGATTGAATCATGATTGTAAATAATTATGACGAAAGTATTATACAGGCATTGAAGTACAGGCTGTATATGATATAATTATTTAAGAGAAAAAATCATTCCTATTTTTCTAAAATGAGGTAAATAACTATGATATATATACACAAAGATAAGTATACTAGAGAATTAAGGGTTGATTGTAAAAAATGTTTCGGTCTGTGTTGTGTAGCACTGTATTTTTCAGCTTCAGAAGGCTTTCCAGCGAATAAAGAGGCTGGTAAACCTTGCATAAACTTACAGCCTAACTTTATTTGCTCTGTTCACAAAAATCTGAGAAATAATGGGCTTAAGGGATGTACTGCTTATGATTGTTTTGGTGCTGGTCAGAAGGTATCACAAGTTACTTTTAGTGGACATGACTGGCTTAAAAACCCAGAATGTGCTAATGAAATGTTTGAAGCATTTTTGATTATGCGGCAGCTTCATGAAATGCTATGGTATCTTACTCAAGCATTTATTCTGCAAAAAGACCCTTATATTAAAGAGAAGATAATTTCATTAATAGACAATACTGAACAATTTACTCTTCTTGATGTTGATTCTCTATTAACATTGGATATAGTAGCTCATCGAACTAAAGTTAACGTACTGCTTAAAAATACCAGCGACTTAGTACGTACTAAGTTCCACAGAGAAAAGAATATTGCTTTAAGAAATCGTAATGCCACCTCTCTTAGATTAGATTATTTTGGTTCAGATTTGAGAAAAATCGACCTTAGAGGTTCAGATTTGAGGGGAGCCTGTCTTATTGCGGCAAACATTAGAGGAGTCGATTTAAGTTGGGCCGATCTAATTGGAGCTGATTTAAGAGATGCCGATCTTAGTGGGGCTAATCTAACAAATAGTATTTTTCTTACTCAAGCTCAAATCAATACGGCTAAGGGGAATTCACATACAAGGTTACCTATTATGATAGTTCGCCCAACCTATTGGTTGAAATAATTAACTGTTAGATTGACATTTTTGTGTTACAAATCTCTTATTTAGTGTAACAATTAAAAAACGAATAATTTACCTAAACACTGTATTATTCAAGTTTGAAATTTTGCGGTGTTTTTTACGTCGTACTTCAAATAAGTTGTGACAAAACAGTAAATTATTGTGAAGTAAAAATTTTTTATGTTTTTGGGGTGGAAGGAATATAAATATGGGAAAAGAACTGTCGGAAATGATGTTGGAAGAATTATGGAGGTTGTTTCTTATAATTCTAAAAAAGTATTATATTAAATTACTTTAATATTTTTATTTAGAAAGGATATTTTGTATAAAAGAACTCATCATTAGAGGCATATATTTTTTAATTTTAGGGGTCATTGTATATATTTTAATTTTAAAATTAAAATTTAAGTACAATGGATGGAATTTAAATAATCCCAGGAAAAATGCAATATATGCTCTTGCTGCAACTTGTACAAGTATTTTTTTAATTTTAATTATAATTTTAATTCATTCAAGAAGTATTAGTAATTCAACTCCAGGAATTGAAACTAATGTAACTTATAATTTTTCTGTTGTTTTGTCAAATATAATTTTGTATTTAATAATTATAAGTCCTGTATTGTTAACAAAAAAATTTTTGAAACAGTCATGGGCTAGTACAGGAGTATCAAAACATAATTTAAAAAATCAGTTACCATTGGTATAATTGCAGGTATTATATACTTAATATTATCTTTGATTTACATGAATGTCAATATTATTAGAGTAATGGCCAAGTTAAACATTAGTTATTTTTGGAGATCAGTATACTTTTCCACTGTTGGATTTTGTGAAGAATTTATGTCTAGGAAATATTTACAAACTCGTTTAATTTCGTATATAGGAAAAAATAAAGGTTGGATAACTACTTCCATCTTTATATGATTGGGCAAATACTCTAATTTAGTTTTAATGAATTTGGAAAATTTTAAATTAAACTTCAGTATTAACAGGATAACAATGATGGGAGAAATGAATAATATGGGTGGATATAGTAACTTACTAAAACTAAATACATATATTAAAAGATGTAAATTTAACTTTTTTGCCGGCATAGCAGGAATGATTATTTGTTCAATTATGTATACTCCCGTACCATATTTAATGGGGTATGTAATAGACAAGGTTCTGATACCACATAAAAGTTATATGGAATTATATAAGATTATTTCTGTATTAATTTTATTACATATGTTAAGGTATTGCATAAGTATTGTTTCAAAAAGTCTTTTTATAAAAGTTCAAAACTTTGTAGTTAATGAAGTTAGGGTATCAATGATGGATAAAATAATAGATCTGCCTATGAGTTTTTTAGGCAAAAAGGAAAAAGGATATATACTTAGCAGGATATCTGAATGTGGAAATATAGGAAGTTTATTCTCGCCTATGTTTGTAAATACATTTTTAAGTATCTTTGACTTTATATTTGCACTAATTATGATGATTACTTTAAGTTATAAGCTAAGTATTATAGTTTTGATTATAGTTCCAATATATTTTTTAACTGTAAAACATTCATCTAATCAATTGTCAGAAAGTACAAAATTAATGTTGGAAACAGGGGCTGTTTTAAATGGGGAGACTTATGAAGTATTAAATGGTATAGAGGAGATAAAAATATTAAATGGCAAAAAAGTTCAACTTAAAAAGTTTAAAGACAAATTGAATAAGATGGTAAAAAACAGTATAAAGCAAAGTAAACAAATCTTATTTTTTATGGAGAATATACTTTTAGTAAATAATTTAGCATCGGTTTTAATATTGTTATTTTCAGGAATATTAATTTTAGATAATCAATTAACTGTTGGTATATATACTGCTTTTATTGCATATATGAGTAAAATATTTTCAACAACGTCAAGTTTTGCAAGTTTAGGTATGACTGTAAAACCTGTATGTGTAAGCATTGAAAGAATACAAGAATTTTTAGAAATGGAGGATGAAAATACAGGAGAGCATGAAATAATGAATGAACATATAATTAGTATTTCAGGTAAAAATTTAAGCTTTAAATATGACGAAAATAGTGAAAATGTAATAAATAAATTAAATTTTAAAATGAATAAAGGGGATAAAGTTCTTATAAAAGGAGAAAATGGTACAGGCAAGTCCACATTAATTAAAAATCTTTTAGGGTTATATTCTCCAACAGAAGGTGAAATTTTTATAAATGATAAGAGGTATTCACTTATTGATAAAAGAAGTGTGAGGAATAAAATAGGAGTTGTATCTCAAAATGTATTTTTATTTAGGGGGAGTGTTTTAGATAATATTTTATATGGGCAATCTGATAAATGTAAGGAAGATGTAGTATCTTTGATCAAAAAATACAATTTAGAAAGATATATTCAGGGATTTGAAAATGGTCTGGAAACTGAAATTAATCAAAATGGTGTTGGAATATCAGGAGGACAAGCTCAAATTATTGCCTTTTTAAGGGCAACTATTGCAAAAAAAGATGTAATTATTCTAGATGAGGGAGTAAGTAATATGGATGTAGAAACTAGAAAAATTATTCTTAAAATACTTCAAGAAAGAAATATATGTAACATTTTAATGATTATCTCTCATCAAGAAGAGGGTATGGAGTTTGTTAATAAAACACTATATTTAAAGAAAGAAACTAGCGAATAATTGACCTAGCAATGCTTAATTTATTGGTATGATATGGGAAACTCTATGGGAATAGCAATATTAACATTTAACCCTAAAATAATTGCAATTGTATTAGCAATTTTCTGTATAAAACATATTGTATTAATGTTTAGTTTTGGCTTATTATATATAAGTCATTTGCTGTTTAGTATAGTTCTTATAGGATTATAGGAGTATCTATTGTACTTATAATTAAAATTATTTGTAATACTATAGGGAGTTTTTCTAAAATTATTAAAGAAATTTAATAACAAGGGTATTATAAATTATTAAGTATTTGCCATAAGAATGTAATTTGTATTCTTCTAATTATGGGTAATTTGTGGAAAGAGAGTGTACCTTGATTTGTTTTACACAAACCTAGATACGCTCCTTTGTTTTGCACAGTTCTGTGTATGTTGTCATGTTTTCTATGTTCCAAAAAAACTGTACAAAAATACAAACACACAGTAATTTGTTAACTTTAGATAACAATTGAATGCTATGTGTTTATGCTTTTATACAAATATTGCAAACTATTTATTTTGTATGTTCTTTAATGACCTGGCTAATGCACCTACACTTTCTTGAATGTCACTGTCACTAGATTTATCATTTCCAATCTCAATAAGAACAGTATTATTAGACAAATCTTCATTAAAATATGACAATGTACCTGTCTTGAATTGAACTATTTCTGACGTAACACCACTAGCCTTTTTTAACTGTTCTAACAATTGGTTAGCAAATTTCTTATTTTCTTTATATCTCGGACTGGCCTGAGTAAGTATTAACTTTATTTTTTTTGTATCTGATGTAGTATTATTACTTTCATCGCGAGATACATCTAAGAGAGTTGTGTTAGCATAGTTCTTTACATTTTTTGTTATTATGTTACGTGTATTTTCATATGATCTTGTATATTCTTTAGGTGCTGTAACTTTTATAAAGCTACTGTTTAATCCTGCTTTAATGAGATACTACTGAGTTGGTAAACGTTTATGGTTTTTTCCTTAGTTATGTTTTGTGTGGCAACTTAATTATAACAGGAAATTACATAAATGTTTTTCTTTTTTTATTCACTGGGAATTTATTCAATCAAGTTCGCTCATTTATAGCTATAAATTATATATGGAAATTATTAATACTCGTAACATAGGCTACGGAATTTTAATATTTCATGTGTTATTATAATAAAAAATAAATGAATGATGGAGGACAAAGCTTATGAAAATTATAAAAGATATGACTATTAGTGAAGTTGTTAGAAATTATCCAGAGAGTGTAGAAGTTCTCTTTAGTTTTGGTATGGGTTGTGTAGGATGTCCATCAGCACAAGCAGAAACAATAGAAGAAGCGTGTAAAGTTCATAATATGGATGTTGAAAAACTTATTAAAGCATTGAATGAAGCAACAAAACGAGGAGGTAAACTTATATGAGTGCATTTTTAGGAAAAATTCATTGAAGAAACTTGGAATCAATGAAGACTCGCCAGAAGATTTCTTTAAGCTGATTTTTGATTATATGCTTGAAGGAATGCCATGCGATAGAGTAAATGAAATCATTGAAAATAGCAAAACTATGATTACATGGGAAACTACAAGAGATATTCATAAAGTTTACTGGGATGAAGCTAGCGGGGATATTAATAATTATTATTATTTTAGAGATATATGGATTAACGGATTCTTAAGTGCAAGCGGTACAGGGTATAAGTATACTAGAAAAGAAAATGGAATAAATACCATAAGAGAGGTGTGAGTTTATGGATGGAATTGTCTTAATGATTGAAGAACATAAAAATATAAAAAGGATGCTGCAAATTATAAGAAAAGCATGTTTAAGTATAATGAATGGCAGGGAAATTGATTATATGGATTTTGAAATGATGATTGACTTCGTAAGAAATTATGCAGATAACCATCATCATGGAAAGGAAGAAAAATTGTTATTTAATAAAATGGTGGATGAAATTGGAGGTATAGCTGAGAAATTAGTTAAGTTTGGAATGCTTGTGGAGCATGATTTTGGAAGGTTATATATTAACGAGCTTGAAGAAGCACTTGCCAGAGTTAAGGCTGGTAATGATGAGTCAAAACTTGATGTAATAGCCAATGCTGTATCTTATACACATCTATTAAATAGGCATATAGATAAAGAAGACAATGTTGTATATTCTTTTGCCAAAAGAACTCTCAGTGAAGAAATATTAAATAAATTCAATATGGAATGCCATGAATTTGAAGAGGAAATGAATAGAGCTGGTGTTCAAAATAAATATATTCAAATATTGGAATCGCTTGAACAAAAATATAAGTGACTTGTAGTTTCAAAGGATACTGTAAGGTTTATAGGGGAAAAATAATCAATTTTCATAGGATTTTCTGCTGGATTTTTAGCTATATTGGAAACGTTTTAGTTTCTATAGTATTGGCAGGGTTATTTGTACAATCTGGACTTTGAAAGGGCGCAATGGCACAATTTATTTTAAAAGCATCATATATCTAATAAGAAAGCTTGAAGAATTAAATAATAAATAAAGTGGTATAAGGAGGACGAAGATGGGATATAAGTTAACCACAGAAAAGTTTAATGATTTTTTAACTGAAATAGGAGATGAATATAAGATTTATGCTCCTATACTTTTAAAAGGCAAAGGCACTTTCTCAGATACGGATACTGTTAGGTATGGACAAGTTAACCATGTTAAGGAAATAGTTTTTGATAAAAAATCTAATTTCTCGCCAAAGGAAGTGATACTTCCAATTACGCAAACTTTGTTCTATTTTACAGAAGACAGTGTAACAGAACCTAAAACAGAGGACAAGAAGATTTTAATATTTTTAAGAAGCTGTGATATATGTGCTGTTAAGAGATTGGATCAAATATATTTAGACAATGGTGCTGAAGATCCATATTACAAGAAATTAAGAGAAAAAGTCAAATTCATACTTATGGAGTGTGAAGACAGCTTTGAGAATTGTTTCTGTGTAAGTATGGGAACTAATAAAACAGAGGAATATGATTTATTTGTAAAAGTAAAAGATGGACAAGTTTTTGTTGAATGTAAAGATGAAAGTTTTAAGTCATATTTTCACACTTGTGAGCAGTATGAAGTAAGTCCAAAATTTATAGAAGCTAACGAAAAAGAAGTAAAAGTTCCTAGAAACTTAGATACAAATATATTTAGTTGGAGTGGATGGAAAGAGTATTCACAAAGGTGTATAGCTTGTGGCAGATGTAATACTGTGTGGGACCTGTGCTTGCTTTACAATGCAGGATATATTCTATAAAGATAATAGAAATGTTGGGGAAAGAAGAAGGGTTTGGGCTTCTTGTCAAATAGATGGGTTTACGGATATGGCCGGTGGACATAGTTTTAGAAAAGAGCAAGGTGATAGAATGAGGTTTAAGGTTATGCATAAGGTTTATGATTTTAAAAAGAGATTTGGCTACCATATGTGCGTAAGCTGTGGAAGATGTGATGATGCTTGTCCTGAATATATCTCATTTTCAAACTGCGTAAATAAGTTGAACAAAGCAATGGAAGAGGTGAAGTAAATGGAGAATATATATTTACCAAGGTCTAGTAAGATAATTAGTATTACTCCACATACAGATATTGATTACACCTTTAGAATGGAATTTACAGGTGATGTGAAGCCTGGTCAATTCTTTGAGGTTTCTATACCTAAATACGGAGAAGCTCCCATTTCTGTCTGTGAAATAGGAGAGGGATATATAGACTTAACAATCAGACGTGTGGGAGTAGTTACAGATGTTATTCATACCTTCTTCAAAGGAGATACACTTTTCATGAGGGGACCTTATGGCAATGGATTTGATGTAAATATATATAAAGGAAAAGAAGTTATTGTAGCAGCAGGTGGAACTGGCCTAGCTCCGGTTAAGGGAATTGTAGATTATTTTTCAGCTAACAGAAATGAAGTTAAGAACTTTAATCTTTTAGCTGGATTCAAGTCACCAAATGACATATTGTTTAAAGAATCTATCAAAAAATGGAGTGGCAATTTACAGGTCACAATAACTGTAGATAAAGCTGAAGAAGGATATAGTGGTAATGTAGGGTTAATTACTAATTATATTAAAGATTTAAAAATTGAAAATGTGGAGAAAGCACAAGTGGTGGCTGTTGGTCCTCCAATAATGCTGAAATTCACATTAGCTGAGTTTATTAAAAGAGGAATTAAAGAGGAAAATATTTGGGTTTCTTATGAAAGAAAGATGTGCTGTGGACTTGGTAAATGCGGGCACTGCAAGATTGATGATACCTATATCTGCCTAGAAGGTCCGGTTTTCAATTATACTAAGGCTAAGAACTTAGTGGATTAGGGGGGAGAGATAATGTCTATAGATATTAATACAAAAGGCCTTAAAAAGAATGCATTTAGAGTAACTAAAGAAAGAGGAAAAACTGCAATAAGAATAAGAGTTCCAGGTGGTCATATGGAAGCAAAATACTTTGAAATACTACAAAAGGTTGCTGAAGAATATGGTAATGGAACTGTTCATATAACTATCAGACAAGGATTTGAAATACCTGGAATAGATATGAAGGATATTCCTAGGATAAATGAACTTATTCAGCCTGTAATAGAAGGATTAGAGATAAATCAGGTAGATCCAAATACAGGATATGCCTCCTCCGGTACAAGAAATGTATCTGCATGTATAGGAAATAGGGTGTGTCCTTTTGCTAATTATGACACTTCTGCATTTGCAAAGAAGATAGAAAAGGCTATTTTCCCTAACGACCGTCATGTTAAAATTGCATTAACTGGATGTCCAAATGATTGTATAAAAACTAGAATGCAGGACTTTGGAATTATAGGAATGACTGAACCACAATATGACAGCTATAGGTGTATAGGCTGTCAAGCCTGTGTTAAGAACTGTAAGAAAAGATCTACAGGAGCACTAACATTTGAAAATTTTAAGGTTATAAGAGACCATGACAAGTGTATTGGCTGTGGAGAATGTGTTGGGAAATGTCCAACAGGTGCATGGACAAGAAGTGATGAAAAATACTTTAAGCTGGTCATAATGGGAAGAACGGGGAAGAAAAATCCAAGACTTGCCCAGGACTTTGCCAAATGGATAGATGAAGAAAGTATAATAAAAATTATATTAAATACTTATGATTATATAGAAGAGTATATTGATAAAGATGCACCATTAGGAAAAGAACATATTGGATATATTGTAGATAGAACCGGGTATCATGAATTTAAAAAATGGGCATTAAAAGATGTAAAACTAGGAAATAGGGTTGAGATACAAAAAAATATTAATTGGTAATAGCTAATTTAGGGGACGGGCATTGGTGCCCGTTTTTTAACTATAGTTTGTGATATTGACTATTTTTGTGATATTGACTATTGTTGTTATTAACTAAATTGGTATTATATATAATAATAATATTTTTTAATATTCGCAAAAGCTCTGCAAGGCTTGAATGTCCTTTATTTTAAACGTAGACAAGTGAAAATCGATTATACCCTCATCTCTCATCCGACACATTTCCCTTGACATAGATGGTCTTGATACATTTAAAAAATCAGCGAGTTCGTTCCGCTTTAAGGGTAAAATTATAGTGTTGTTTTTGGTATTTTGATATTGTTCCAACAAATATGAACATATTTTACCACGTATACTTTTAATTGAAAGGTATTCAACTTTCTTATTCAATAATAATGCCTTATCTGATATTACATTCATAAAATTTTGCAGCATTGCAGTATGCCATGGACACATCTTTCCACATCTAGCTATAAGGTCTGAGTTCGTAAGAAATAAAACTTTGCAAGTGTTTTGTACTCTAACTGTTGCAGGCCATATTTTACGACTTGAAAATACCAACATTTCCCCAAATAAATCTCCTTTTTTTACTACAGAAATAATTACTCTATTTCCTTCAGAGTTTTCTTTGAGAATAGTTGCTTCCCCTTCTAAAACTATACCAAACCTGTCAATTGACTCACCTGAATTTACTATGCATTCATTTTTACTAAAGCTATGTATTTTGGGAGTTAAGCATTGTAACATGCAAAGGATTTCTTCTTCTTTTATACCGTAAAATAAAGGTGATTTTTTTATTATTTCAATATATTCTTCTATCATTTAATTACCATCCTTTTTGTATCCTCGGTTACCGAATTGTTTTAATAGATATAATATAATAATCTTATAGAAATGACAAGGGAAAAATAGTAAATAACGAACTAGGAGGTATATATTATGTCAAATATGTTTTGTTTTCAATGCCAGGAAGCTGCAGGAGGAAAGGGATGTACTGTAAAAGGTGTATGCGGAAAAACTGGAGATGTAGCAAAAGCTCAGGACTTATTAGTTTATGTAACAAAGGGATTGGCAGTAGTAAGTAATGAAGGAAGAAAAGTTGGGGTGATTGATGCTAATGTGGACAAGTATATAACTGAAAACTTATTCTCTACAATTACTAATGCTAACTTTGATAGACAAGCACTTTTAGATAGAGTAAAAGAAACTTTAAAATTAAGAGAAAAATTAAAAGCTAAAGTTGTAAAAGCTGGTGGACAACTTGGAGAAACTAAAGGTAGTGGAATATTTAAAAAGTTATTAAAAACGGCATCAAGTGGAATCACTATTCCTGATGCAGCAGTATGGTCAGATGATAATGTTAGTGGATTTGATGCTAAGGCTGAGCAAGTTGGAGTATTGGCAACTAAAAATGAGGATATAAGGAGCTTAAGAGAACTTATAGTATATGGTCTTAAAGGTTTGGCAGCATATACGAAGCATGCTATGAACTTAGGATATAATGATGTAGAGGTTCATGGATTTATGGCTAAAGCTCTAGCTGCTACGTTAGATGATTCATTATCAGCAGATGATTTAGTTGCACTTTCATTAGAAGCAGGAAAATACGGTGTCACTGCTATGGCTTTACTTGATAAAGCTAATACAGAAACCTATGGAAATCCTGAAATTACAAAGGTCAATATTGGAGTTAGAAATAACCCAGGAATACTAATTTCTGGTCACGATTTAAAGGACCTTCAGATGTTATTAGAGCAGACAGAAGGAACAGGAGTAGATGTTTATACTCATGGTGAAATGCTTGCAGGACAGTATTACCCAGCCTTCAAGAAGTATGCTCACTTTGCAGGAAACTATGGAAACGCATGGTGGAAGCAGGGAGAAGAGTTTGAAAAATTCAATGGAGTAATTTTAATGACTACAAACTGTGTAATTCCTCCAAAAGATTCATATAAGAATAGATTATTCACAACAGGGGCAACTGGTGTACCAGGTTGCAAGCACATTGAAGCAGACGAAATTGGAAACAAGGATTTTACAGAATTAATTGCTATGGCTAAAAAATGCAGTGCTCCAACTGAAATAGAAAAGGGAGAAATTGTGGGCGGATTTGCTCATAATCAAGTATTGGCTCTTGCTGATAAGGTTGTAGATGCTGTTAAAACTGGTGCAATAAAGAGATTTTTTGTAATGGCTGGCTGTGATGGTAGAGCAAAATCAAGAAGCTACTATACTGAATTTGCAGAAAAGCTGCCCAAGGATACAGTTATATTAACTGCAGGATGTGCAAAATACAAATATAACAAATTGGAACTTGGAGATATCGGTGGAATACCAAGAGTACTTGATGCAGGACAGTGTAATGATTCATATTCACTAGTTGTAATTGCATTAAAGCTTCAGGAAGTGTTCGGATTGGATGATGTTAATAAACTTCCAATATCCTATAATATAGCATGGTATGAGCAAAAAGCTGTAATAGTATTATTAGCATTATTACATCTTGGGGTTAAGAACATTCACCTAGGACCAACACTTCCAGCCTTCCTTTCACCAAATGTGACTAAAGTTCTAGTAGAGAATTTTGGAATAGCAGGAATTGGAACTGTTGATGAAGATTTAAAACTGTTTTTAGGGTAATTAATAAACAAATATCAAAGAATATAATAAATATCCACCAGCTAAGCTTAACATCATAAACTTAAGGAAACTTGATTTAATATTTTGATTTATCAGGTTTCCTTATTTCTATATATGCATTAAAATATAAGTAGGGGTGGTTATATGTTTAATATCTATATTAATAGATTTAAAAAAATGTTTAACTCTATTAATTTAGATATTATGAAAACATATGCACGTCTAGATAAGCAAAATAGTTTTATTAGAAAAAGAAAAATGCCACTTGCAGATTAGTGTTTGCGGTTGATGGAAGTAAAGCGGAAGTTCCAAACTCCGATGAAAATAGAGCATTTTTTGGTGAATGTGCTTAATAATCGTGCCAAGACTGAAATAAGAGCTTTAGTAAGTGGCATTTTTGATGTATTTAATCATTTTTTTTGGATTTGCAAATAGACTCTATCAAAACAAGTGAAAGTGAACTTCCGATTGAATTTAGTGGAAAAGAAATAGAGACTCTATATTTTAAGAGATGGGAAATTGAAAAAAAGTATCATACTCTCAAAAATAAAATGAAGTTCGAAAGTGTTACAGGAAGCAACATTATATGTATATCAGGATTTTTGGGCACAATTATATATTTCGATTTTCACTTGCTAATCAGAAAACTGAAGGCGAGCTTTTCTTTATAGGAATGCTCACCTTTTGGTTATATTTATAATTAATGAGAGAAGGTGTAAAAAGTGAAGGTTCGTGACAGTGGAATGCCTGAACAAAAATATTGGGAAAGTTTATTTAACGTAGAACTTATTCTTGATAAGATGGAAATAAATCAAGATGTAAATTCTCTTGTAGAATTTGGATGTGGCTATGGAACATTTACATTGCCGAGTGCTGAAAGGATTAGTGGTAATATTATTGCGATAGATATCGAAGATGAAATGCTTAATATAGCTTCATCAAGAACTGTTTCTAAAAATAATATAACTTTCGTAAAGCGTGATTTTATAGCTAATGGTACAGGGATACCTAACAATTCGGTTGATTATGTTATGTTGTTCAACATACTACATCATATCAAGCCATTAGAACTTTTGGACGAGGCATACAGAATACTTAAGGCAGGAGGAAAAGCTGGTCTTATTCATTGGAATTATGATCCCACTACTCCAAGAGGTCCAAGTATGGATATTCGCCCAAAGCCTATTGAAATGAAAGAATGGGCGTTAGAGGCTGGATTTAAACAAATAGGATATAACTATATTAACTTACCACCTTATCACTATGGGTTTGTCATACATAAGAAATAGATATATTTACAATATTCTTATACAATTCTTATATTTCATAATATGTTTATATAAAAAAAGGTTTCATATTTAATTTTTCTTATTTTATAAATTATTTTTTACACCTTTAACCATATTAACTATATTCATAATTAAAAGAGATATCTTTAATATTATTTAACATACTCTTGGTATTTAATATAATGAAAACTCCAGCTTAGTTTTAAGCTGGAATCTTTATTTCACATAAAAAGCTGACCAAAGGCCAGCTAAAAAAATTTGAAAGGATAACTGTAGTTAATAGTATGTTCAAAATTTTAAAATTGCATACAATATATAGAAAATAATTTTAATTAAAATGCAAGGTCTTCTTTAAATAAAAATTTTTATAATAAAAGCCCTGGTAGCACCAGGGCTTTTATCCATGATAAAACTAATTTAGTGATATTAAAGGATTTTTATGATGTTAGTCATTATATCCAATTTATTATATTTAAAACAAAAAGGGAGCTTTATGTCTAAAATCTATTTACATATATTGTAAAATAGTATATTATATATTTATGAGGTCAACATTCCTAATTAATTCGTTATAACCTAATGTAAGTTTGATTTATCCAAATTCACACTCCAAATAGTAAATTTATTTTAAGGTGCTGTTGCATTAGCAATTTTTTAGATTGCTATGAACAGCACCTTTGTAACTCAAAAGAATAATTTTGGAGACAAAATTATTTTCTCAAATTCTATATTTTGAAAAAGGGTATAGAAAATTAGGAAACGACGGAATCCCATATCTTGTTTTATTTCAGCAAAAGCTCCTTCAGATTGAATACTTCTGTTCATTCTCAGTTCTATTCCTTTATCGCTAAGTATTCTTTCTAATGATTTTTCTCGTTTTTCTTGGAATAACTTAGAGATTTCTAAATATTTAGTACGTTCTTCCAGTGGAATTTTACTATTTCTGCTTTTGATACACTTTAATTTTAATTAGCATCCACTGCAGTCTTCGCAGGTATAACAAGTTTTCTCACTTACATATCCAGTTCTACTTTTTGATTTTTTAGTACCAGTTACTTTCTCTCAAGCCCCTAAATATGGATTTATATCAAACAACCTTATCTCGCCATTCTCAAAAGTCAACAATAATTTATATTCATCCAATGTTTTAACTTCCTTAACCGATAAATACATATTATCACTCCCTACTTCAATGGTTCAATTTTAAATGGCAATTTACTATCCATAGCTTCCAATTTGGACTACCATAATTAAATATCATATCTACTTAAAAACTCCATAGTTTTTTCCCAATCTCCTTCGATTTTGCATAGTAGATATAATGCCCTCCTTCTAAAAGACAATAATTGAACTTATCATATCCCTTGAATTCCTCTAAATTTTTATTTATTACATTCGTGTATTTCCCATTATTTATATCTTTCATAGATTTAATGGAAATAAATCTAAGTATGGGCAAGTCCTTTGACATTTTAGTTTTATTCACAGTTTCACAATTCCTTAAAACCATGCTAAATTCATTTTCCATAGTTTTGTTAAAGGGATTTTGAACTCCCATTTTAACTAGGGCCTTTTTACACTCCGTTCCTTATCAGAATATACATGCATCTTTTTATTTTCAACCTCTACCAATATGCCTAAAGGTTTAACATCCTCCTTCCATGTATTTTCGGACCTGACCCACTATACACATAACTATTAACAATGCTAGTATAACAGCCCAAACTTTTTTAATATCTTTCCTGTCTTCCTAATCATTATTTTTACCTTCTTCATATACCATATTGACATAAGTATTACTTATGAAAATATAGAATAAAATCATTGCTGCTAGATATAATCCTAAAGAGATGATCAGCTGGAGGTTAAAAGAAAAATTCATTATTTGTTCTAACATCTTCATTGCAGCTATGCTGTGTAATATTGCTATACCGCCTGGTAAAATGAAGGATATTGCCACCTGCATGTACGCAGATTTTCTTACTTCCTTTTTACTCATACCTATATTTTTCAAGGTTATGTAGTGCTTTTTATCCATAAAGGCATCCTTTAATATTTTAAAATATATTGTACTAAAGGTTGAAAGCATAAATATTATAGACATTACCATACCGAGAAAATGAAATATTTCAATTACATAGTAATCCCAGGTACGCTCATTAATATAGGGATATACCGTTCCTTCAGATAAGGCTTGTCTTATATTGAATATTAATTGATTTAAATCTTCATCCCTAATTGTTTGAACACAGTTTAAAGTTTTCTCCTTAAAACCTTCCTGTATCTTTTCATATTCACTATCTTCTAATACATATATATTTTTATATCCTAATTTATCTATAACCCCGGTAAAAGGAATATCCTTTTGCACTTTTATAGAATAATCCTTATTATTTATTTCTACTTCCTTTCCCACAAGGTTAAGGGGAGATGCTAAAGTTGTAGCGCTTGATATAAAGAGAACCTCTTTTCCCTTAGGTTCAATATTATCCTGTACTTTATAATTTAAAAATTCTAAGTTCTTTTTTAAAGTTGAATAGCTTGTTATTATGGCTTCATGATTGTAATCTATTTTTTTAGGATAGTTTTTATAATTAACTTTTCCTAATATAAATTTATTTTCATTAATTCTAGCTCCTTTAATTATTTCTGCCCCTTTCTCCTTTGACTTTTCATCATAAGTTTCATAGCAAAAACTATATGGAGCTTCCTTTATAGCCTCTCTTGCTGCAATCTCCTTAAAGGATAGGCTTAATCCAAAGGCCGTTAGTGCTGCTGCACATAGTATTGCTGTCATTGCCAGATTCCTATAATTATCTTTGAGTCTAAAATACACATTAGAAATGCTTACTAATCTAACATTTTTGTATACTAATTTTTTATTTTTCATTATCTTATCACAAACTATGGACATAAAGCTTCCAAAGAAAAGGTAAGTTCCAATTGAAACACATAATAAAGCTGTCATAGAGGAAAGCATCAAGTCTATCTCCCACTTTTTGATCATTATGGCAACTAAGTACCCAGCTAAAATTAACATTAATCCTAAAATTCCTTTAAAATATCTTAAGCTTGGAAGTTCCTCTTTTTCCTTTAAAGCATTGATCATATCTATTAACTTACTCTTTTTTATTATTCTATACTTTCTGTAAGCTACTGCTGTAAAAATACATAAAAATACTAAAATTACTGTAACTATGGAATTTAATGATATTTGGAAAGGCACTGCCACATTTAAATGAATTGATTTGGTTAAAAGCATAAAAAATAGTTTAGATAATATTATTCCAAATACAAGACCGCTGGATATTGATAAGATTCCGATAAACAAGCTTTCTATGACAAATACCTGACTGATTTTTAATTGTGTAATTCCCATTAGCATATACAAGGCTGTCTCTTTCTGTCTATTTAACATAAAAAATTTGTCCGCATTAAATATAAAATATAGTACTGTACATACTAAGATAAATCCACAGGAAATGCTAGCTGTGCTTGCTGCCTGAAATCTTTCACTTATTGACATAAATGCTTCATTATTTTCTATTGATAAAAAGTTATAAAAAGCTGCAACCGATACGATGGTAATAAGCAAATAGATCTTATATAATTTTATATTGTCTTTAAAAAGCTTATAGGAAAGTTTAAAGCAATTCATCCTTTTCCCCTCCCATATTGCGAGAACATACACAGATTTGTGTAAAATAAAATAGAAATGATAAAACTAATTGGAAATTACTATAGAATACGTTTCTGTAGTAATTTTTATTTTTT
>ENA-UOOE01001500-UOOE01001500.1-fermentation-metagenome-genome-assembly--contig:-NODE-1500-length-19535-cov-4.199846_pt1 | contig 19535 bp, 19 predicted proteins | sample MGYA00245776_ERZ724021 | MGnify/ENA primary metagenome ERZ724021 (study PRJEB28704, sample SAMN03018321) | fermentation metagenome | biome: anthropogenic terrestrial biome; feature: soil; material... | reverse complement strand
AACTGATTGAATTTGATATTGATGTGAAAGAAATACAACAGATTATTGAAAAAACTAGTGAGCAAATAGAAGAAAAAATTGATTGGACAAGTGCATGGGGAAAGAAATATCCGATTCTGATTCAATATCAAAATGAAGTGAATATACCAAAGTATGCCACAAGGATAGACTCAATGGTAAATGAGTTAATGGAAGAATATCAATATAGTTATCTAGACGCCTTTTTAGTGTTGAAAGACATACTGGGAAAAATGTGGAAAGTCAATAAATAAGCTCCAATTTGAACGGGAGGAATCGTGATGGAATTTAGCGAAGAAGAATTAGCAAAGGCAATATCCTTGCTATCTTCTACCATTACTAATTGCGAAAAAATGTAACTTAAATTTTTAGAAGGGACATCTCAACATTCGCTCTTAAAAAACAGAATTAAAGTACTCTATATTTCAAAGAATCTTCTGTCAGGAGACAAAACAGCAAATTACACAAGCAAAGATTTGAGAGAGTCACTACCTCCTATAGTTTCAATCATAAATAAAACCAAAAAAGCTCAAAGTAAATATGAAAAAGAAAGCTCACTTGCAGCTATATGGTGTATAGCTGTAGTATTTGGGATAACATGGATCACTATGCGATATTCTGCTTCTCAACTTCAGCGAAGGAATGTTATTGAAACAATACGTTTGGAGAGGTAAATTGTTTTTCATTGAAGGAAAAACCTATTGTTATCATTGACCACAAATAGGCTTATGAAAAAACTGTAAAAAAGATTTCTTGTTAAAGATATACATCTATTGTGATTTTATGTAATTTTCCCAGTTTATTATGGTTTTCATTGTTCAAGTATTCGATAATCAAGTGGCTTTATTTTAAACTTTATCAGATACTCATTTTTAGATACATGAATTTTGCAAATACGTTAGAACTATCCCTGCCTTCCAGAGGATAACTAGACATATAGAAGCGATAGATTTGGTATTTGAGAGAAATGATCTATTTTGCTAACAAGTAAAAAAATAGATATTCAGAACCTATTTAAAGAAGTAATCTATTTATCTACCGTTAGTTTACCTCTAAAATGAAAGAATTCCACGAATAGTTCATTGTATAATAAGCCATATACCATTACCCTAAAGGTAGGAGGTGTTAGTTATGACACAAGTTAATAATGATAAGTTTGGAGAGTTTATATTAGAACTAAGAAAGGAAAAGGGATTAACCCAGAAAGAACTTGCAGAAAAACTTTATATTTCTGATAAGGCTGTTAGCAAATGGGAACGGGGACTTAGTATGCCAGATATATCATTATTAATACCGCTTTCTCAAATATTTGGTGTTACAACAACAGAATTATTAAGTGGAAAAAGAATTGAAAAAGATAAGGGACTTACAATAAGTGAAGTAGAAACACTTATGAACCAAACAATTCATTTATCAAAAGAAGAAGTGGTAGAGCAAAATAAAAATAAGAAGAATAGAAAAACAATATTCTTTTCAGGTTTAATAATTGTAATATTAGAATTATTTTTTATGAATTTGTCAGGATATACAAAGGATGACTTCTTTTTAAAAATACTTACCGTAGAATTATTAATGTTGATTTTTGGTGTATATCTCACATTTTTTGCAAAGGAAACATTACCTACTTATTATGATGAAAATAAAATCAGCTTTTATAGCGATGGCTTTTTCAGAATAAACATGGCAGGACTCCATTTTAATAATAGCAATTGGAAACATGTTCTTCGTACAATACATTTAGCAGTTATTAGTATTTTTACTATATTTCCTTTATTATATTTTGGGATTTCGTGGTTTAATCTAACCTTAGGAGTGACAGGGCAACTGATATTAAATCTTGTTCCTATTTTTGGTCTATTAATACCTGTTTACTTTGTTGGAAAGAAATATGAATAAATTCATAAATGTTAGAGATAGGATTAACCTTGCACTATGATGTAGGCCTTTTTAGTGCAAAAAAGGATTAGTATCATGGGAATTTATGTAGTGCAGATAAGTGGATTAGAATGAAAGACACTATTTTTACACTAAATATTATTGTGGTAGAAATTGTAATTTTATGTTACCATTAAATCATTAGTGGTAAAGGAGAATTAGGAAAATGAACATCGATACAGATTTGAAAATGAAGATAGCTAATGCAAATAGCGCAAATCCTTATGTAGACATAACACCTTATGAACTAAAAATGGGGTTTCCTTCTATTTCTTATAATGGTTTCTTTCCAGAGACAGGTGAAATCCTTATTTATGTTGCTCCTGCTCAAACCTTTTCAGATAAAGAAAAGGTTGTAGGTTACACAGGTAAATCTTCTGGTGTTAGTGTTCGTGTTGCAAAAGGCGTTTCTCTTAGAACGGGTGGATCAGGTGGTAAAGCAATTAGAAATAATGTTAGGATGTTTAATCAGGGAGATTTGATTATCACTAATAAAAGGGTTTTGTTTATTGGTAAAGATGATAGATTTGAATTTTTAGCAAACAAGATTTCGGCAACAAAGTTACTTGATAGGACAAGTTTTGTTATACAATCAGGAAAATCATCTAAAAATGTAGCATTAGATGAATCTCTGATTACCTATGCTTATGGTTTTATCAATTTTACAGTTGTCAATTATAAAGAAAAACTTAATAACTGAAATAGAATGAAAATCTGAAATTAATGGGAGGCTTGAGACTTTGCAAGAACAGAGATTTACAAAGGGGGACTGGACGCTTTTCAAAAATAAAATTGCTGATTGGCAGGAAGCCTATATGAATAAGCTCAGTAAGGAATATATAGAATTACTAAGTGAAGATGCAATGCCATCAGAAAAGTTTTGGAGGCTGGACAAGAGAATAAAGGCAGATAGGAAGAAAACTGGTGTTCAACTAGAAATGAGCCGGTCGAACCTTATTTATAACATTGTTTCACTTATAAATGACGGTGCAATTAGCTTTCAGGATCTTGCAGAGTTCAGTGATGAGCTGAAGGAAACTGTAAGCGCCTTTGTTAAGAGGTAGTTTGGATTATACGGAGTTTTGAATGATTGACCCTCATGAAATGCTCTATTGGAACAATCAATGGTATACGGCCTGGATTTTGCGGACAGCGGTCGCAGATGATAGAAATTGGTAGGTTTTTAAAGATAAAAGCAAAAGAGTTGGAATGATGGAAGGGAAAAAAATGAATAATGAACGCATGAAGTTGCCTAAACTTCTCAAAGAAGTGGATGCACTTTCAAAGAATTTAAGCCATGAAAATATGGAAATGCTGATCCACGAGATAGCAAGAACGTGGCTTGAAAATAGAAGAAACAATTTGCTGCAATTGATGAGATCTTATGAAAATATATCAGAGAGCGAATCCTGCCAGAAGTACATTGATGATGGAATATTTCAAATAATACTTAGCATAGAAAGCATTAAAGAGAGATTAACACAAATCAACTCCGCAGGTCGTCTTTTAGAAAGTGAATATAATGAAGAGTGGGATGACTGGTACAATAGTGATGTAGATGAGGTTCTCTTCTCTGACCCAAAGGGAACTTTAAAGGATATTAATGAAGCAATGGAATTAATTCATACCTGCGTTGATAGGGAGTTATATAAAGAGGGATATGAGCTTTCTGTATTGGAGGTATCTTCGGAAGGGGATTATTGCGATTATGATGGCTCCCCTTTATATATGTGTGAGTTAGATCAATATAATTTATTAGGGCATGAGTATATTCCGTTTGTAAAGGAATGTTTATATCTTGCCTATATGGGAAACCAGCTTGAAGACAGAGCAGATGAAATATATTGCATGATGGGAAATTTTAGGTGTAATGATGTGAAACTTGAGGATATCATGCAATCTGGAAATGATGAACTACCACAGTTTGATGCCTTTCTACCGATGTGGATAGGATACCTTGGTACACAAAAAAGTAAATCAGCAGACAAATTATTAAGAGAAGCTCAGTCCATGATTCAAGATGAAAGCTGTCTATTGGAAAATGCAAGAAAATATGTGACAAAGCATCCTTCCTTGTATCAGCAGTTTTTAGAGATAAAACTAAATTCTGATGAAAGTGATAGCATGTTTCAAATTGGGATAGAAGCAATGGAGAAAATCCCATCTTCTTATCTAATCAGGAGCGAAATAGCACTTCTTACAGCAGAGTATGCAGCGAAATTGAATGATCATGAGAAGATGGAAAAATGCTGGATTGAAGCATTTCGTTCTGAAACTACAGTGGTTAACTATATGCGAATAAGAATCTGCTCTAATAATTGGAAACAATGGGAACAGGAACTTAAATTTATTATAGAACAGACTTATCAGAAAACGAAAAATCGAGAAAAAAGTCTTTCTTACGACATGAATGCCGAGAGGGAAAATTATCTTTATCAAGAGAGTTATTGTACTATGCTGTTTTTTGAAGAACAGTTTGAAAAGATGTATTCTGTGGGTATGCATGAAAAGAATGCCCTTGGTTGGTCATCAACGTTTATGAAGCAGGGACTGGCATTTATGTTTTTGCTTCTGTTTCAAGGAGAAAAATTTTCGGAAGGTATGAAGGCAATGCAAAGCAGGGCAAAGTCTGTCTGCGAAATATCCGCTGATAAGTTTTATCGGGGAACGGAAATTAATTCGGATAATGAATTGTTTTCACAGCTTTTCAATTCATGGAAGAATGAAGTACAACTAACAATAGAAGAATCAAAGAAATGGTTAGGGAAAATTGAAAAATGGATTGCCGGCAGAGTGACTGGGATTATGGAAGGAAATCATAGAAACTATTATGGGGAGTGTGCTTCCTTTATCGCTGCATTTGGAGAAGTACAGGAGTCTCTTGGTATTCCTGATGCTAAGGCGCATATTATGGAGAAATATAGAAATGAGTATTCCAGACGAAGTGCGTTCCGCAAGGAATTGGTGATATATGGAATGAAAAATAGATGAATCAATGATAATAAAAAATAGCGGATGGGATATGGGAGTAAACATCGATACAAAAGGAGATTATATGAAACTATTTCAAAAGACAGCAGAAAAATTAGAAAAGGAATATCAACTCTTCTTGGATTATCTTGAGCTAAATGAAGTACAACTGTCAAAGCGTACAGGTCATATTGGGAAAAAGGATTGCTTTGCATTAAATGGTTTGTTTGATATAGTTCAGGAGAAATACCTGACATATGGAAGAACACAGGATTATTATACAGTAATTGATTTCTTTTATTTTTTTTCGATACGTGCCGGTATTCTTAAGATTGTGAGCAAGAAAGGGAAAGGTATGACCGTTCAAAAGGGTCAAAGATATCCAATATTTTTCCATATGTCAGCTATGGAACGGTATATTCTTATGATGACGATATGGCTTGGGGAGTATCAGCAGGCACTGGGGGATTTTCGTTCGTCATTTATGAGAAACGGAATATTTGAGATGATTAGAGGAGCAAGGGAAGAGGAAGCACTACAGGATCCGTTCAGAGGAAGGATAGCGTCACCCTGGGGAAGCTATTATATTCCGGAGATTCGCCTTTTTGCATTATTTCAATTGCTTCGTATTCAATGGTTGGAGGATAAAGAAGAGAATAAAGATAATAAGTTTCGAATTAAGACACTTTATCTGACAGAGGAAGGGTATGCCTGGAAAGATCTGTTGGAAAAACAGGATAGGGTATTTTGGTATAACCTGGATGTCAGTACGGTGTTACCAATCATTAGGAATGTCGTAGAAGAAGATACTGTTAACATGGAAGAGAAGCTGATGGGGTTTTGGGCATATTCGGTGGAAGCAGGCCTTCACACAATTTACGCACTCAAGGCACGTAGGAGATATTGTTGAATTATGTCGAATTTAAAAGAATTAAATAAAATATTAAAATAAATTTATAAACACATATAATTATTGATTATTAGTATGTAATATTATAACATATCTACAGAACGTTTGTTCTTTTAAATCTTGTTTAATTAGAAATTGAAATAACTGTCTGTAAAATTTGAATTTAAAACTATGTACAAGGAGGATACTAATGGCAAAGAAACCTATTAAAGAAACAATTCATGCAAAAGGTTTAGTCATTTCAATTTATACAGAAGATTTTCAAAATGAGTTTATTTCGCTTACAGATATTGCAAGATATAAAAGTGACGAACCAAAAGATGTAATTAAAAATTGGATGAGAAGTAAAGATACAATTGAATTTTTGGGACTTTGGGAACAATTACATAACGATGGATTTAAAGGGGTCGAATTCGACTCCTTTAGAAAATAAGCAGGATCAATTATTATATTATAATATTGTAAATAGCTGATATAGCGAGGTTAGAAAAAGAAATGTCCAATGCAGACTTAAAAAATGCAGGCTTTTCTACCAATATAATCATCCGATTAAAAAGAAATAAATATATCAAAATGCAAAGCATAGAAAGTATTTGCAAGGCGTTAGATTGTGGAGCAGCTGATTTTTAGAGTTTGTTGATTGACTCATAGTATAACTTTCTTTCAAAATAATAGACAATATGTTATAATTTACAAAATGGCAATGTAAGGAGTTGTGAATATGAGATTGATAAAAGCAAGAGTGCAAGGCTATCGTAGCATTATCGATACTGGTTATTTTGATGTAGAAGAGCTTAAAACTATTCTTGTCGGTCCAAATGAGGCTGGAAAAACAGCAATTTTACAAGCATTACAGAAACTCAATCCCCCTAAGGAAACTACTTTGTTTAATCCGCTGCGAGATTATCCGCGTTCAAAATATGATGAAGACATCTCCAGTAAAGGGGTCAATATGGATAATTTTACTGTTGTGGAGGGACATTTTTCTTTAAGCGAAGCTGAAAAAGAGGAAATTCCTGAAGGATTCAAAGAGCTTATATATGTTTATGGGCGATATCTTAATAATAATACTTGGCATCGTCTTGATAATGTTCCTGAACGTGCAACTTATTCAACAATCGAAAAAGACTTACTAAGAATCCAGGCTCATATTGATAAAAATTATCGTAAAGAAGAATCAATTGACCCCTCTGAATTAACACCAGTTCAATCAGAGCTAAATGAACAAACACAGAAGATTAAGCCTAACAGCATTATATCAGTTGATATTGCTAATGCTTTGGAGGCTTGGCTAAATAAGTATATTGCTTATATTTCTGAGGGAAGCGAAGATGAAAAACGCTATGATATGCTCAAGCAAGTTTTTGAATCGGTAGCAGGCAGAGCTCTTGTGCTTGAAAAATGCAGATCATTACTTCCGACATTTGTGCTGTTTAATAATTATTTTAGAGTAAAACCCTCTATTCATCTTGAACACCTTGCACAACGGGTATCGTCTGGGGTTTTGGATGATGACCAATATGATTATGGCAATCTTTGTTTGCTAAAATTGCTAAACTTTTCTGCAGCCGACCTTTCAAAGGCGGGCAAAGCCGTTCCCGCAGATTCGACACCTGCGGAGGTGCAAAAATACAAAGATATATTGGATGATAGAAACTACAGACTAAATGCAGCTAGTATTCGACTTACAAAAGAAATAAATCGGGTTTGGAATCCAAATCCAGATAAACCGGAGGCAAATAAACTTCGAATTGATGCCGACGGTCAATACCTAAAAGTAGTCGTCGAAGACTCATTGGGTGTTGAAGTTGAACTTGACCAACGCTCTGAAGGGTTCCAATGGTTGGTGTCTTTTTTTGTAGTGTTTTTTGCGGAGGCGTCTGACAAACATAAAAATGCAATTCTTTTATTAGATGAACCTGGATTAAGTTTGCATGGGTTAAAGCAAGCTGAATTTCGAAAAACGCTTTCTCGGTTAAGCGAAAGCAATCAAACCATATACACAACACATTCTCCTTTTTTGGTAGGACCGAATGAGCTTGACATCGTTCGTGTTGTCGAAATGCAAACCCGAGAGGCTGGAACGATTGTTCATACATCTGTGACTGCAAGTGATTCTGCTGCTTTATTACCATTACAAGAAGCACTTGGCTACGATCTGGCCCAGACCTTATTCATACATCAAAAAAATCTTGTTCTCGAAGGGCTTACTGACTATTGGTATGTTGAGGCAATTTCCGAGCTTTGTGCAGAAGCCGGATTGCCATCTATTGATGAAAAAATATCGCTTAATCCCGCTAATAGTGCTGGGAAAGTAGTTTATTATGCGACAATACTACATGCACAAAACTTGAAGGTGGCAGCATTGTTAGATTCAGATACAGAAGGCGATAATGCCGCAGCTCAAGAAACTTTGGTAAATGCCCTTGGTAATAAACGAATTCTTAGAACAAAAGATATTTATTCTGGTTCGGTTGCTAAACCGGAGATAGAAGATTTATTTAGAGAAACCTTAATCGCAATATCAAAAGATTATCTCAACTGGAATGTTAAGGAGGTTGCGAACAAGCAGAAGACAAGACCAATTATTGATGTTTTTACGTCGGAAATCAAAGATTTTTCAAAGTATAAACTCGCAAAGGCTTTCCTTCGCTGGGCAAGAGAAAATGGTTTCTCTGATTTAACTGATGAAGAACAGGAATACTGTAAGAAACTTGTTGATAAGGTTAATAAATCGCTTAAGTAGAAAAGAATGTCAACAAGCCACCTAATTTTGAAGTTAGGTGGCTTGTATAGCAATGGGCGTAAACTAGTTGGTGAAAGTCCGATACAGAGGTTGATAGTGCCAACCGTTAGCTTAAGACAAGGGTGTCCATCGTGAGGTGGAATCTGAAGGAAGTCGGCGGCAAAACTCCGGTCTGAGGTACACGAACTACATTTGAAGCTGTAGCACGACTGGTCCTATGTCAAGATTTAGTACAAGTTAAAATGAGGATAAATTTCTCATTTTGACTTGTACTATTTATATTCTAACACCAATGCAGGGTAATGAGTTTGAGTATCTTATAGCGGATAATTATAATCCCGATATGGATATTCCGGATGGATTTGTAACCAAGGTTATTCCAAAATTCACATGGGCAGTATTTTCCTGCAAAGGTGCAATGCCGCAAGCAATGCAGGACGTGAACAAAAAGATTTACTCAGAGTGGTTACCAAATTGCAAGGATTACGAAATTGCAGCGGATACTGTATCGAGATGTATGAAGATCCTGCTAAGTACGAATATGGAGTGCAGGACGAGAATTATTATAGTGAACTGTGGATTCCTGCAAAGAAAAAGTAAGCACCAAAGCTCCTCGCCTGCTCCTAAAGGCAATGAGGAGTTTTTGTTATCCGCCAATATCCAAACTCACTCCCGGCTTGAACTCTACTAGTATTTTACGCTCCCAGGTACTGCCGTACAACAATATTTTCAGCATGAACATCACTCCTGTATATTATTACTATCATTGTATTCTTCAATACATCAGTTGTTACAGCTTGTTTTTTTAGTGCATAATTGTGGTATAGAAGAAAAAATAGAGTTTGACTACAACATAGTGTTTTAGAGACGAAAAATGCCTAAAGCAAGGGGATGTATGTCAAGGGGACGGGGTTTGCTGCCATATCCATTTTATTTGTTCCCAAGTAAATGCTAACAAATTTACGATATTTATTAAACTTGTATTATAAACTTTGACAAAACTCTTTAAAATAGTATAATTATACTAACAAAAAACTGAGGGAAAAACCATGCTGCAAAAAGGAGAAATAATCGAAGCTGAAATAATTGATCTGAATTATACGGCTCAGGGAGTCGCTATATGTATGGTTTTGTTCATTTTCTTACTTTAGGAGGTTTTATGAAATTTACAGTTGAAGATAAAGTTTTCGAAACACTTGATACAGTTTGCTTTGCCGTCGTAGTCGCACATGAAGCAGATAATACGGTACATAATTTAAAAATTCAACAGCTTTTAGAGGAAAATATACTTTTATGTTAATCTTCTCTTAAGGATGCCAACGTTAAGGAAATAGAACCGGTGTTGTGCTACTGTGAGGCTTTCCGTTGATATTGATATGGATTATCTGATTATTAATAGCAGGGAAGAAATGCTTGAGAAAAGAGAAGTCATTTGTCTATGCTATAATTAAAGTATATTAAAAGAAGGAATGAGAGAAATGTTTACTTTATGGTTTAATTTAATTTACTTAATAGTAGTTTGGGGATTTGCAATATATTCAAAAGTAAACCAGGCTGGATTGAGCCCAGTTACAATTTTTTTAAGTGTATTTTTTTTCATAATATATTTTTGTTTGCCGCTAATTCATCACCGTAAAGGATTATTTCAAATTTCAATATTTCTTTTGAATGCAATTGTATTTCTCAATTTTTGGTCTCAATCTTTCGGTGGATTCATATTCTTAATTCTGATTATCGTTGCTAAAGAGGCTGTAGAATATTTACAAGGAAAGAGTCTTTATTTTCACTTTTTCACACAATATATAATTATTATTTCACCTTATATTATTGATCAAAATTTTATGCTGTTATCTTACGTAAACTTGCTTATTTTATTAATTTATTCCTGGATATACATTTGGCAAAGGACAAATAAGTCTCATATGTTACTAAAAACTGAACATGATGAACTTCAAAATAATTATCGGAAGCTTAAGCGTCAAGTTGCTATTAATGAGAAGAACGTCCGACAGGAAGAGCGCAATCAAATTGCTCGTGAAATTCATGATTCAGTGGGTCATAGATTAACAGCTCTTTTAATGCAATTGGAAGTTATAAGGCTACAAACAACGGATAACCCTTCACTTGAGAAAATTAATCATCTTAAATCCCTGGCACAAGTTAGTTTATCAGAAACAAGAGAAGCTGTAAAGGCTTTAAAAAGCGAGGAGACAACCGGCTTGACTGCCGTTATCCAATTGATTCGAAAATTAGAAGCAGAAAGTCATCTGCAAATTGCTTTTAATATTAAATCGGGGGCACTATCGTTCCCGTTGACTAATAAACAATCTATAACTTTGTATCGGGCGGTTCAAGAAGCTTTAACAAATATGATGCGCCACAGTGATAGTCGTGAGGCAGAATTAGAATTTAGTATTATAGGAGAAAGTTTTTTTAGATTTCGCATTATTAATCCTCAAAAGGAGAAAGTGGAATTAGTGGAAGGATTCGGCTTAACTGCCATGAGGGAACGTATAGAACAATTAGATGGAACGTTTAATATTAGTCAGGTTGAAGGGAAATTTACTCTTACAGGTACTTTTCCTATGGAGAAGGGAGAATAGGATGGTATCTATATTATTAGCAGAAGATCGAGCCTTGGTTCGTCAAGGATTAAAAATGATGATTGAAACAGATCCGGAATTACATGTTAATGGGGAAGCGGAAAATGGAAAAGAGGCGATTACACTTTGTGAGCAAAATACTTTTGATTTGGCTATATTGGACATTAGAATGCCAGAAATGACCGGACTTGAAGCAATGAGAGTGATTAAAATACGATGGCCGGAGATGAAGATATTAATTTTGACTACATTTAATGATGAGGATTATGCTATGGAGGCTTTGAAAAATGGTGCAAACGGCTATATGTTAAAGGATGCAGATGCAGAAGGATTAATTCGCTCAATTCATAGCTGCCTTAAAGGCGGAATATCAATTGGAGACCAAGTTGCTGCTAAAGTACTCCCGGCTTTAATGCAAAAGGAACAGCCAACTGATGTTGATTCTAATTTAACTAAACGTGAAATTGATATTATAGTTGGCGTAGGTCAGGGCTTAAGCAATAAAGAAATTGCAAATGAACTTTTTTTATCAATAGGAACAGTGAAGAATAACATTTCTGTTATCTTAGATAAATTGGAACTTCGTGACAGAACCCAGTTAGCAATTTACGCAATTCGTCATAATATTGTTTAATGACTAAAGTAATGATTTTCGGATAATCTAATGACCAGAGGCAGTGTTCATACTACCTCTTTTTTTGTACAATGATGTCAAGGTAAAAGAAAGAAGGTGTTTTGATGTTACAAGTAGATGATTTACGAAAGAAATTTAAATCCACAACTGCTGTTGATGGTGTTAATTTATACTTAAATGAAGGAGAATCCGTTGGCTTACTTGGACCTAATGGTGCGGGAAAATCTACAACAATTTCAATGATATCAACTTTGCTTAGACCAACGGGAGGAGAAATTCATTTTAAAGGAGTAGATGTTCTTAAAAAGCCTGAAGTAATTCGACCAGTTCTTGGAGTTGTTCCACAAGAAATTGCCCTTTATGAAGAATTGACAGCCATTGAAAATATGAAATTCTTTGGGAAGACGTATGGATTATCAGGTGAGAACCTTAAGAATAAAGTAGCTGAAGTGCTGGAGCTGGTTGGGCTCACTGATCGAGGCAAGGATAGAGTTAAAGAATTTTCAGGAGGTATGAAACGTAGAATCAATATGGCAGTTGCCCTTATGCATGACCCTGTATTATTGATTATGGATGAGCCGACAGTGGGAATTGATCCGCAATCAAGAAATTATATCCTTGAAATGGTACGAGATCTGAATAAGACGAAAAATATGACGATTCTTTATACAAGCCATTATATGGAAGAGGTAGAAAGACTTTGCGATCGTGTTTATATAATGGATCATGGTCAAATAATAGCCTCAGGAACTCAGGAGGAGCTAAAAAGCATTTTATCCAGCGAAGAAACACTTCTTATAGAAGTTCAGGAAAAGTCAGCAGATTTTATAAAAAAATTATCTGTACATCCATCAATTCAACAAGTTGTAGAAGCTAATGGCGGCTATAAAGTAATTACAGCTAAGGGTGAAGATTTATTTTCAGATATATTTAACTTGGCTAAGAGTAATCAAGTTAAAATTAGGGGTGTGCACGTGCAAACTCCAACATTGGAGGATGTATTCCTTCACATGACCGGCAGAAAATTAAGGGATTAGGGGGAAAGATAATGTTAAACTTAATAAAAAAAGATTGCTTAACCATCTCCCGAGACAAAGCGGAAGTATTAGCCCTCCTTGCTATGCCATTGATATTAATTGTAATCTTAAGTTTTGCACTAGGCGGATTGATGTCAGGTGAGGAAGGAATTGATGAAATTCCGGTGGCTGTCATTATGAAAAATGATTTTGAAAATGATATTGAAAATTTTGAAAAGGCTCTACGTCAGGAAGAAATACCAGAAGAAGCAATTCAGCAAATAATTATGAGTTCTAAAGAATCGGATCCGGCTGCAATCTTTATGGATATGATCGCAGGTCCGGATCTTGAAGGAGTTATAGCTCTCAGAACAGATCTTAGCAAGGAGCAAGCTGAAGAAGCTATAAAGAAAGATGAAGTTAGCGCCATAATAACTATACCGGAGAGGTTTTCATATGATACATTAATGGCTATATATTCAGAAGCAGATTCAGAAGCTGCCATCGAGCTTCTTGTTCAGGACAATGAGCAAGTACGTGCAAGTATAGTTAAAAGTATTTTAACAAGCTTTACTGAGCAATACAATTTAGAATTATCAATCTTGCAAGCTACCGGCGGTTTACCGGTGGAATCAGAAATAACAGATACCTTTGGTGAAATCACATATTTAGCTGCTCAAAGAACTGTAAGCGCTCCTCAATATTATACAATAGGAATGGCAGTCATGTTTGCACTTTATGTAGCTTCTACTGTTTCAAGTAATGCATTTAAGGAAAAGTCAAGTCATGTATTTGCAAGGCTGATGCTTACCGGGGAACGTCCTCTGCGCTATCTGCTGAGTAAAGGGATTTCAGCTACAGTTTTATCCATATTGCAGCTGATGATTTTGTTCGTTGCATCAAATTTGGCATTTCAGACCTTTAATGATATGAGCTTGGAATTCTTAGTTGGAATGGTTATCATAACCTTAATATTTTCATTGACTATTGGCTCTCTTACAGCTCTTTTAACAGCGGTTGCCCTACAATTTAACAGCGATGCAGTTTCCGGTGTTTTTTCAGGAATTATCGTGAGTGGCTTTGCTTTTATTGGAGGAAGTATGATACCGGTAGAACAAATATCTCCATTACTTCGTGAAATAGGAAATTGGACACCTAATGGAGCAATGATGACTGCATACCTTCAATTGATTCAAGGATTTCAACTTAATGATGTCCTGCCAATGATTTATCGTGTAGCGGCAATGATGATTATATTTATAATTGCTGCCCTTGCCATTTTCCCAAAAAGGAGGTTGTCTTAATGTTTACTGTATTCAATTTGCAATGGTTACGGCTAAAAAGGGAACCCGCTATAGCAGTAATGTTTTTAGTTATGAGTGTATTATTTGTTTTCTTTATGGCAGGGACAGGCGGACAGAAGGTACTAACAGTCCAAACTTTCAGTGATGATTTATCAGAATCCCAGACGGAAGAATGGATAGACCGGCTTAATGAAACCGATGCCTTTGTTTTTGAAATACAAGATAGAGCGACGATAGAAAAACAGATTCAAATGAACCAAGTAGCCTTTGCTCTTGAATTAAATGAGGATAACTATAAATATCTGGTGGGACAGGATTCTCAGTTTCTCATGGCTGCTAATCAACATGTTGAAAAAGTTTATCGAAGCCATTTAAAGATTGCTGAAGTAAATAAGCAGTTTCCTGATAATGAAGTAATTCAAAAAGAATTTATAGGCATAGAATCCCGAAGCCTGGAAGGAGTAATATCAAATTCTGAGGAATCAAGTGCTAATGTTATTACTGGAATGACCCTTTATTTTTCAGTTTTCACGATTTTGTTTGGGTTGATGAATATAGCTGTAGAAAAGCGCTCAGGTACTTGGGATAGATTGATTTCCACCCCGTTGAAGAAAAGTCAAATCTATACGGGGCAGTTGTTGCACCATTTCTCAATAGGAATATTGCAAATTGGTATTTGTTTCTTCATATTTTATCAATTCTTTAATTATAATTTTGGTACCCAATATCTTTCTATTGTAGTAAGTATCCTGGCATTTGTTTTTGCTGTAGTATCTCTAGGTATGTTAATTATCAGTATAGTGAGATCACCGCAACAGCTCCAGGCTGTTATTCCCATTACCGCAACAGGTATGGCAATGTTAGGAGGGGCTTTCTGGCCATTAGAAATTGTAAGTAATAATATCCTTCTGGGATTAGCAAGAATAACTCCTATCTATTTTGGAATGGATGCACTGAAAGGAGCCATTTTATATAACCAAGGAATAGGTGAAATATTGCAGCCCATTTCAATACTACTGCTAATGGGAGTATTGTTCATGGGAATGGGTCTTAACTTGATGGAAAGTAAGAAATAGAAAAGTAAATTCAACCCTTAAGCTTAGAGTGTGAAAAATATTTACATTGTCAATAAAAGTAATTCTATTATTATCTTTGACAAAATTCCTTAAAATAGTATAATTATACTAACAAAAAACTGAGGAGAAATCCTGCTGCTCAAGGAGTCACTAAAACAAAATAGATTATGGCAGTAAATGCAATCGGAATTGTTTCAAAACCGGAACATTACGGCGGAACTTTTGTTCATTCGGATATAGCTTTTGAAGAATAAGTTCGAAAGGTAAGGCAGATTACTTGGTGTTGGTGGTGGCTTCGGTCGCCCGGCCGCGTTAATGTAAAAGCTGTGTACATCTTCGGGACTGACGGTAATATAGGTATCTAAGGCAACAATATATTGAAAGGCACATAAGCGACGGCAAATGTACAGGCGGCGTTCGCCCTGCTTTGTGGCTGAAACTATAAATGGGAATTTCCATATGAAATATCCTGATTTTGATGGACATAATGGCTTTAATCATTCCTTCTGCTGCTGTAGTACTCAGGTGGAGGTTCGGTTCTGCTATTGAAATCTTTTATGAGGGCAGTAAAACTTGACATCAAGGGGGTATAAGGCTCTATGGTCATCAAAATTACAGCAACAGGGCACGTTGAGACGGTTGTCTCTTTGTCCCACAAAAATGCAGATACTCATATCAACGTAAATGTAGAGTTTGGTGATGAGGAAGGACAGATTCCTATTGATGAGATAGCGAGAAAAGCTGAAGAATATAGACCAAGCGAAAGAGTAACCTATAAAATGATACAATAGTATGTAGAAAGTAAATACGGTTTCAAAGTGCATACGGCAAATATAGTTGAGGTAAAGCATTCTTTAGGATTGTCAATATACGAAGCTTCCAATGCTGTGAAGGAATTAAAACAGCCGGGAAAGCACACGACACCAGAAAAGGTGGAATCTATTAAAGATACATTAAAGTATTTTGGAGTTATTTAATAATTAAATAATAAAACAGGAAAATAAAAAGTTGCTGCTTATTCGTTGAGTATGCATTCATGAGAATCCCAGGGTTAATTTTCAGAATGAAGTTACTGAAAAAGAAGTTGATGAATTAAGATTTCAATATGTGAAATTTTTTGGAATAGATTTTGAATGGATAAATCTAATAAATCTATTCAGACTATTTATATTACTGGACAAATGATTTATAATGAAAAGGGTATGTAATGATTTTCGGCAAAAGTTTTTTGATAAAAAATGCACAATATTCTATAGATTGGAGTTAATGATATGAAATATAACAAATTGGCTTCACCAATACTTAAATGGGCTGGTGGAAAAAGACAATTGCTACCTGAAATACGAAAGTACATACCGAAAAAGATTACGACTTACTATGAACCATTTGTTGGCGGTGGTGCGGTATTGTTTGATATTCAACCACAAAAAGCAATTGTAAATGACGTTAATGGTGAACTGATTAATCTGTATCAAGTAGTAAAAGATAATGTCGAAGCGTTGATTGAAGATTTAGCTAAACACAAAAATGAAGCAGATTACTTCTATGAGGTACGTGCGCGGGATAGAGACCCTGCAATTTATAAAAAGCTTACAAAGATTGAACGTGCTTCGAGAATACATTATCTGAATAAAACCTGTTATAATGGACTTTTTAGAGTTAACCAAGCAGGGCAATTTAACTCTCCATTTGGAAGATATAAAAATCCAAATATTAAAAATCCAATTACATTAAGAGCGGTAAGCAAATATTTTAATGAAGCAAATATTGAATTTAGGAATACTGACTTTGAAGAAGCGGTAAAAGGAATTAGGAAAGGTGCTTTTGTTTATTTTGACCCACCTTATGATCCTGTTTCAGATAGTGCCAATTTTACAGGGTATGCTAAAAGTGGTTTTGACAAAGATGAGCAAATTCGGTTGAAAAGATTATGTGATAAGTTGGATCAAAGAGGAGTAAAATTTCTTTTATCAAATGCTTCAACTGATTTTATTCTTGATTTGTATAAAGATTATAAGATTGAAATTATACAAGCTAAGAGAGCCATTAATGCAAATGGTGATGCTCGTGGTGAAGTAGACGAAGTATTGGTGAGGAATTATGAGCAGTAAACCAAAAACCCTCAATGATAAAGCATGGGAAAAGTTATTTGATAAGTATAATATTCTTAGGTGTGTTGGGGAAAGCGGTCTATATGAAATTACAGCAAAACAAATAAACGAGTTTAGAGAGGCAAGGCTTATGACCAAATTTGATCATAGAATCAACTTGCCTATTCTGTTTGAAGAAAATAAATTATCTATATTACCTATTACACGTGGAAGTTACGTAATTGCTAATGTTGAAGCCTATCATGATTTTGAATCACCTGTTACAGAAATTAATAAAGTAGTTGCTCCTGATTTTATTCATAGTATAGATTTTGAAAATATAACAAGCGAAGCAACAGCTATAAATGTTGCCTATTTATCAGGGATTTTAGCAGATTTTATTGGAGAGGAAACATTATTACCTACTGTCAATGGTAGAATGAGTTCTGATAGGTTTGACTTTAACATTTATAATAAAGTATTTAGTCGGCTACAAAACATTACTGTTGTAAATTCTCAGATAGAAGTTGATGGTGGATATGAAGGCTTTGACTCTCTTACACTGATTGAAGCTAAAAACTCGCTATCGGATGATTTTTTGGTAAGACAATTATATTATCCTTTTAGATTGTGGCAAGGAAAAGTTAGAAAGCCGGTTAAGCCAGTTTTTTTAACCTATACAAATGGTGTATTTAATCTCTATGAATATGAATTTCAAGAGCTTAATAACTATAATTCTCTTGTATTAGTGAAACAAAAAAATTATACACTTGAGCAGGAAGAAATTCAATTAGATGAAATAATTTCTTTATTTAATCAAGTTCAGCTAACAGAAGAACCTATTGGGATACCTTTTCCACAAGCAGACAGTTTTAAAAGAGTCATAAACATTTGTGAGTTATTGAATGAGAATGAATTTCTAACTCGTGAAGAAATAACCTATAATTATGATTTTGATATAAGACAAACGAATTATTATACTGACGCATGTAGATACTTAGGCTTAGTTGATAAAGAACGAGATCGAATTGAAGGTGTCAAATATTCTTTAACAGATAAAGGGAAAAGTATTTTTAGATTAAATTTAAAGAGTAGAAATCTTTCATTTGTTAAATGTATATTGGAAAAAAGATCATTTAATGAAGCTTTTAGAGAATACTTATCTGAACTTGAACTACCATCGAGAAATGAAATTGTGAAAATTATGGAAGAGTCAGGATTGTATAATGTTAATTCAGAGTCAACTTATAAACGTAGGGCATCAACAATATCAGGTTGGGTCAATTGGATATTGGATTTAGCTAGATAATTAATGATTTTGGAGGTGAAAACATGGCTTATGATTATGATGTTGCCCTTTCTTTTGCAGGGGAAGATAGAGATTATGTTGAAAAGGTTGCGGAAGTACTTAAAGAAATGGGTATTCAAGTTTTTTATGATAAATACGAAGAAGTTGATTTATGGGGTAAAAATTTATATACTCATCTTGACGATGTTTATCAAAATAAATCAAAGTATTGTGTAATGTTTATATCGAAGTACTATAAAGAAAGATTGTGGACTAGTCATGAAAGAGAAAGTGCACAAGCAAGAGCATTTGAAAGTAGCGAGGAATATATTTTACCTGTTAGACTAGACGACACTGAAATACCAGGAATAAGAAAAACAACAGGCTACATAAATCTTAATAGTATAGCTCCTGAAGATTTAGCCAATAAAATAGCAAAAAAAATTAATCCAAATATTGATATTGACGATATGATTAGTTATTTAAAATCATGGTTAGATGGGTATAAGATTTATACAAGAGGAACAAAGATTGTATTTGAATCAGAATTTGAAGAATATCATGGTGAGTTTTCTCTAAGATTGTTACTTGAAATGTATTTGGTTAATGAGTTGGATAGAATGTTTTTATTACCTGCTATAGTGCCACATTAGATTTTAATAAGGTGTCTTAGTAAAAGCAACTAGCAATTTGCCTCCACTAAGATACTTTATTACCCTTTTTTTACCTTACATGGCTTTCCTGCTTCGCAATGTGCCGTACGGCAAGAACGACAATATGATTGAGGTATTGTTTCACCTGTTTCCATAGTTCTCCAACCGAATTTAGGTTCTATTTTATTTAACGAATCCGCTAGTTTACCGCAACATGGACATTCAGCATATATAATGGACCCATAAATTTAGACAAAAAAAAGCTTGATTTTAAGTTTGGTTATCCATATCA
>ENA-UOOE01001495-UOOE01001495.1-fermentation-metagenome-genome-assembly--contig:-NODE-1495-length-19571-cov-8.583624_pt1 | contig 19571 bp, 16 predicted proteins | sample MGYA00245776_ERZ724021 | MGnify/ENA primary metagenome ERZ724021 (study PRJEB28704, sample SAMN03018321) | fermentation metagenome | biome: anthropogenic terrestrial biome; feature: soil; material... | reverse complement strand
TCTTATAATGCTCAGTCAGTGAAAAAGTTTGATTCTTCAGAAGTTATGTATAGAATGAATGAAGTTTATAATGAAATAGAAGATACTAATAAGAAATGAGAGGGAAACTAACATATGAGCACTTATTATCCTAAAGTATCTATTATTATTCCTGCCTACAATGCATCGAATTATCTCGAAGAATCAATAAATTCAGCTTTAGAGCAGACATACCAAAATATCGAAGTTATAGTGATAAATGATGGGTCAGATGACAATGGTAAGACATCAGAAATCGCTAGAAAATATTTATCAAGGATTAAGTATTTTGAGAAAGAGAATGGCGGATCTTCTTCTGCATTGAATTTTGGTATACGTAAAATGACTGGTGAATGGTTTTCATGGTTAAGCCATGATGATTTATATGTTCCTGACAAAATTGAAAAACAAGTTGGGCTATTGTCCTCCATTAATAAAAAAAGCGATTTGTTGTGGAAACATGTTGTTTTTACGGCATCGGAACTAATTGATGCTGAAGGAAGACGAATTCGTAAATCCAACTACTCTAGAGAAGTAAAGAAAATGAACATCTTAAGCTCTTTGAAGGATAACGCATTATTGATTGCTGGTCAAATGAGAGAGTTTAATTTTCATGGATGCGGATGCTTAGTCAATAAAAAAATATTTGAAAGCATAGGCAATTTTGATGAGAATTTAAGGTTACTCAATGATGTTGATATGTGGTTTCGAATTTATAGCAATGACTTTTTTATACATTATGTTCCTGATCCCTTGGTGAAAGGGAGGATTCATTCAAAACAGATTTCGAAAAGAATAGGGTTTTCGTACCATAATCGAGAGCAAGATTTATTTTGGGAAAGGTCATTGAATTGGCTAAAAAGATATAGTAATGATAAAAAGTCATATTATGAATTGGCATTGTTTATGAAAGTTGCTTATGAAAAAACGAGATTTTTAGAAGGTGATCAAGCATATAGTGAAATAGTTAAAATAAAGCCTTTGATTAAATGCAAACTTACTATCGAGAGGGCGTATTGTATAATTAAATCCAGGATTAAAAGTATAGGGAAAATTATATACATGAAATACTTTATGACAAACAAAGGATAAGGATATGAAGATTATTCAGATTAACTCAACTTGTGGTGTTGGGAGTACTGGTAAGATATGTCTTTCGATAAGTAAGCTCTTGAATGAACAGAGTATAGAGAACTATATATTTTATACTTTAGCTTCTTCAACATATCCGCAGGGGAGAAAATATTCATCAGAGTTGTATATTAAGATTCAAGCTTTAAAGTCAAGAGTTTTTGGAAACTACGGATTTAATTCAACGTTAGCTACAAAGAAATTAATTTCTAATCTTAACGAAATTAAGCCAGATGTAGTTCATATACATAATATACACAGCCATGACTTAAATCTATCTTTGCTTTTTAACTATCTAAAAGAGTTACATATCAGAGTGATATGGACATTTCATGACTGTTGGGCATTTACGGGATACTGTACACACTTTACCATGGAGAAATGTGATAGGTGGAAGACTTGCTGTCATAATTGCCCGCAGCGACGACAATTTAGCTGGTTCTTTGATAGGAGCCAACAGAACTTTGAAATGAAAAAGGCTCTTTTTACTGGGCTCGATCTAACTATCGTATCACCTTCTCAATGGTTGGCAAATTTGATCAAGGAGTCATTTTTGAAAGATTACCCGGTAGTAGTTATAAATAATGGTATTGATTTAAATATCTTTAAGCCTACGGAAAGTAATTTTAGAGAAGGATATGGCCTAAAGGGAAAATACATTGTTCTTGGTATAGCCTTTGGTTGGGGAAGGGGAAAGGGATTAGATGTGTTTATTGACCTTGCTCAGAGGTTAAATGATCGTTTTCAGATTGTATTAGTAGGAACAGATGGAAAAATTGATAGACAACTTCCTAATAATATTATATCAATTCATCGTACTCAGGACCAGTATGAGCTTGCTAAAATTTATACAGCTGCTGATGTACTTGCAAACCCTACAAGAGAAGAGAATTATCCTACTGTGAACATGGAAGCAATTGCATGTGGCACACCGGTCGTGACATTTAGAACTGGAGGTAGTCCTGAGACAATAAAGCATTGTTGCGGCTCAATAGTCGACTATAATGACAATGTCAGGCTTTATGAAGAAATAATAAGGCTATGTGGCAGTGGGAAACCGGATATCGGAGAAATATTAGAAGAAGCGAAGTATTTCGATAAGGAAATCTGCTTCAATAAATATATATATTTGTATTTACACGATACGATTAAGGAGTGTCATTTTGATGCGGATTGAATCAGTAGGTAAAAATAAGGTTTTTATATATGCATTATTTATATTAATACTTTTTTTTATATACAATGTAAATTATAATCCTTTATATATCATTTTAGGGCTTGCAACGTTAGTAATATCACTATTTCTTTTCAAGTTTAATGATCTATTTTTACTATCATGCATATTAGCCCCAAACTTGATGATGATTAAGTTCATTGACTCATCATTAGCTATATTCGGTTATTTTTTAGTCCTTATTGTTATTAAGGGTATGCTTGTAGGAAACAAAATAAAGGGCATAGGTGTGCTTATCGCGTTAACTGCTCATGTTTTCTTAGTATCTGTTACATCTTTGTTAAACAATGATCCTTCGTTATTTGGCCAATTAATTAGACAATCTGCAATTGTAATACTTGCATTATTGTTAGTTTACCAAATGAATTTAACAAATTTTATAGATTTTGGGAAAAAAGCGATACTTTATTATGTATACGGATGTGTAATAAATGTTATACTGGGAATTCTTTATTATAGATTAACTAATCAGAATATAAAAAGCGGTTATTTTTCTGGTATCAATAATGATAGAAATTATTTTTCTTCTATGCTAACTAGCGGAATATCCATTTTATTATTATATATTTTATATAATAAAAAGGCTAGGGCAAAGTTAATATTAATGGCAGTGATCATGTTTTCTGCTGGAATACTATCAAATTCAAGAAATTTTATACTTTCTTGCATGTTTTGCCTTTTTATATTATTAACTCTTCTGGTTAAGAATATTAATAATAAATCTTTTATCTATAAGTCATTGCTTATTTTTATTGCTATTATTATCTTTTTGGGCCCGCTAATAGCAGATTCTTTTACTAGTGTTATTAATCGCTTTACTAACGATGATATTGCAACAGGAAATGGCAGATTTGTTGCTTGGAGGTTCTATATAGGTCTTACTTGTTCAAGTCCATTACGAATATTATTTGGTAATGGTTCATCGAATAAATTAGTTTCGCTTGGCTTCATTGACATAGTTGAACATAATACATTTATACAGGCTTTATCAACAACCGGGATATTTGGATGTGTGTCTTTAGGAGTCTTGCTTTATGCGATATTTAAACTTTTTGTGCCAGAGAAAGGCAAATTAAAGTTAATAGACTATATCCCCTTAGTATGTGTAACATGGGCCTATATGGGGATAAATGGATTGTATTCAGATAATTTAAACTATGCTATACTATTGTGTTTTATTGAATTGAATTATTGTTTAAAGATAAATACAAAAAAGGAAGATATGTATGGCTAATGACAAGTTGTATAATCTACTACACCACATTCCTATGAGAATAGTTTTTCTATCTAATTTTTATAATCACCATCAAGGCCCTTTATCAGAATCAATGAATCGTTTAACAGAAGGTAATTATCATTTTATTGAGACAGAACCGATACAAGCTGAAAGGGAAAATATGGGGTGGGGTATAGCAAATTATCCACACTATGTTAGGCGATTGTATGATAATGAAAACGAGAGAGCTTTTTGTAAAAGACTTATTGATGAAGCTGATGTTGTTATTACAGGAAGCGCACCGGAATATTTGATAAAGGGTCGATTAAAAAAGAATAAGCTGACTTTTCGTTATTCTGAGAGGATTTATAAAGCTGGTTGCAAACGTTATGAATTGCCAGCACGTAGGATATTATACCACTTTCGGCATGGAAGGTATGATAATTTATATCTGCTTTGTGCAAGCGCTTACACCGCCTCTGACTACGCTAAGACCGGTACATTTTTGAATAAAGCGTACAAATGGGGCTACTTTCCGGAAGTAAAGCAATATAAGAATATTGATTCGCTCATAAGCAATAAAAAGCAAAATTCTATATTATGGGTTGCAAGATTTATAGGATACAAGCATCCTGAAACTTGTATACAGATAGGAAGGCGTCTTAGGGATGAAGGCTATCAATTTGAAATAAATTTAATCGGAAATGGCATAAACGAAGCAGAAGTGCAATCTCTGATAGACGCTAACAACCTACAGAACTTTGTACATCTACTTGGTGCTATGCCGCCTGATAAGGTACGTGAACATATGGAAACTGCTGGAATATTCTTATTTACAAGCGACTTTAATGAAGGTTGGGGAGCGGTATTAAATGAATCAATGAACAGTGGTTGTGCCGTTGTCGCAAGCCACGCAATAGGTTCAGTGCCATTTTTAATAAAGCATGATAAAAATGGGCTGATCTATCAAAATGGTAATTTGGAAGATCTGTATCAGAAAGTAAAATGGCTTCTTGATGATCCATCAAAGCAAAAGAAGTTTGGTAAGCAGGCATATAAGACGATGGTAAATCATTGGAATGCTGATCTTGCAGCAGAAAGATTCATTCAGCTTGCCCAGGAAATTCTCAATGGAAATAAGAGTCCGGATTTGTTTCCAGTAGGGATATGCAGTAAAGCAGAAATAATAAAGAATGATTGGTGGACATATGCCTGAAATGTATTTATCAGTGGAAGCATAATAATATGTAACATTGTAGGTAGGAGAATATTCAGTGAAAACGCGAGAAGTCGGCTGGGGAGCAATAATTTCATATATAGCTATTGGATTTAATATTCTGGCAGGTATTCTGTATACTCCATGGATGATTCGAACAATTGGCAGCAGTAACTATGCTTTATATACGCTCGCGTTGTCAGTTATAAATTTATTTTTATTTGACTTTGGCATAGGCGCCTCGATTAGTAAATTTTTGACAGGATTTTATGCAAGAGATGAAGAAGACAAAGTTGCATCTTTTCTTGGTACAGTGTATAAGCTATATTTAGTTATTTCATTTGTTATTCTTATAGCTTTTGTTGTAGTTTATTTAAATATAGAAAGTATCTATACAAAATTAACACCATCTGAGCTTGATATCTTCAAAGGACTATTCATTATTGCATCCGTGTGCAGTATTATGTCTTTCCCTTTTCAGCCATTAAATGGAATTCTAATGGCCAATGAAAAGTTCATATTTCTAAAGCTTTGCAATCTTCTTCAAAAAGTTCTTTCGGTTTTGCTGATAATTTTATCCCTGATGCTTGGAGGAAACGTTTATTCATTAGTATTGGCAAATGCGTTTTCAAACATAGTATTTATAATTACAAAATTATATTATGTTAATCGAAGTGGTGTCAAGGTATCATTAGCAAGAAATGATGCAAACAATGTTCATGAGATTTTCAATTGTTCGATATGGATGACAGTAATTCAAATATCACAACGATTCATTTTTAATATAGCTCCAACAATTTTAGCCGTTGTCTTAGGTTCTTCGGAAATAACTATCTTTAGTTTAGCTGCTACAATTGAAGGCTATGTGTTTACTTTTGGAGATGCTCTATCCGGCATGTTTATGCCAGAAGTTGCGAGAAATTATGTCGATAATGACTTCATCTCAAAAACAGATGAATTAATGATAAAGGTAGGTAGAATATTACTATATGTTATTGGCCTTTTAGTAATTGGGATCACTTGTATGGGCCCCTCTTTTATAAGAGTTTGGATGGGAAAAGGATATGAGAAGGTGTATTTATGTACCGTGTTGCTTGTCTTGCCAAGCTTGGTTGATGTACCTTTACAAATTGGTAGGACAGCTATTTTGATTTCAGACAATGTTAAATGGCAGGCACTAATATATGTGATAATGGCAGTACTGAATATATCAATATCTTTCCCTCTTTCTACTTTTTTTGGTGTTTACGGCACGGCATTAGCAGTGTTAATTGCGTATTTTATCAGAACCTTTGGAATAATATTCATACTAAAGAATAAGGTCGGCCTACATATAAAGGAGTATTTTAAAAAAACGTATATAACCTGGATTATACCTGCAGCTATAACCATAGTAGTAGGATTTTGGATGGAACATACTATTACAGCAATTGGATGGAGATATCTTTCAGTTAAAATTGTTTGTATTGTATTTGTTTATGCTATATGTTTATATCTATTCTCTATTAAAAGTACTGAAAGAAAGAAAGTAAAAAATATGCTTACTAGAAGAATGAGTGGGGGTTTACATTGAAGCAATTATCATTACAGGATATAAGAGATATACAGCTGCGAATACTTCACGCTTTTGATGAATACTGTATTGAAAATCATTTGAAGTATAGTTTATCTGGAGGAACATTATTAGGAGCAGTACGACATAAAGGGTATATACCATGGGATGATGACATTGATGTTATGATGCCGCGTGAAGATTATATGCGCTTACTAAATATATGTAACAAGGGAATAAAGGGATATTCAGTAAAATCAGCATATTGGAATAGGCCCTTTCACTATACATACATTAAGGTCATTGCCAGCAATACAATATTATTGGAATACACAAATAATAATGTTACGAAGAGTGCAGTTTATATTGATGTGTTTCCAATCGATGGTCTTCCAAATGAAGTGAGCCTTTCAAATAAGCATTTTTACAGGATGAAAAAAAATATAAATCGCTTTGTATTAATCTCTATGGCATATGGAGTGAAAAAATCTTGTTCGTTTTTAAAAAGTCTGGCTTGGTTGGTCTTAAGGTTTCTGTATTGTTTAAAATTAGACCAGTATTATTATAAAAAAATAGAAAACAGTGCTCAAAAGTATAGTTTCAAAGATAGCGACTATGTTGGTTGTATTGTTGCAGGATACGGAACCAGAGAAAGAATATCAAGAAAGCCTTTTTCCAAGTACATTCGTATTCCATTTGAAAGCAATAGCTACAGTTGTATTTCTGGTTACAATGAATACTTGACAGCTTTATACGGAGATTATTTGAAGTTACCTCCAAAAGAAGAACAAAAGTCCAATCATAATTATAAAGCCTATGCTATTGATTAAGAAAGAGGGGACTGTATGAATATTGCATTGATTATTGCTGGTGGTTCTGGTAAACGAATGGGTCAGGATATTCCTAAGCAGTTTTTAACTATTAATGAAAAGCCTGTTATTATTTATACACTAGAAGCTTTTCAAAGCCATGCGGATATTGATGAAATAGCTGTTGTCTGTATTGCGAATTGGGAAAATGTTTTAAAGGCATATGCCAAGCAATTTAATATTACAAAGCTTCATCATGTGATTGTAGGTGGTGATTGTGGACAGTCTTCTATTAGAAATGGCGTATTTGCATTGGAAAAGCAATATTCACAAGATGATATTGTTTTAATACACGATGCCATACGTCCCTTGGTTTCGCATGAAATTATCTCGGATTGCATTTCAAAAGTGCAAGAATACGGGAATGCTATAAGCGCTGTTCCGTGTGCTGAAGCTATGTTGGAAACAAGTGATGGAGTTTTTTCCACCAGCAGTTACGCAAGAGACAAATTGAAAAGGACACAGACCCCTCAAGGGTTCAGATTGGGCAAAATTTGTGATCTTCACCGCCGAGCTTTAGAAATGGGGATTACGAACTCGATTGCATCATGTACTTTGATGGTGCAACTAGGTAATAAAGTTTATTTCAGTGCCGGATCAGAGAAAAATATCAAGCTTACTACCACTGATGACATAGATATTTTCAGAGCACTGCTCATGACAAAAAAATATGAATGGTTGAAATAACGAGGTGCCGGACAATGAAATTGAGAGAGAATCCACTATACCGCAAGGATTTAGAAAAAGCATTAAAAGCGGTTCTTGATTTGGACAAGTTGGCTGGAAAGACAATATTGATAACCGGTGCAACAGGGTTGATTTGTTCATCAATTGTAGATCTATTGCTATTTTGCAATGAGATTAGAAAGACTAAAATTACTATATATATAGCTGCACGTAGTGAAAGGAATGCCTATCAGCGTTTTGCTGAAAACGAGAATTTACATTATTTGCACTATGATGCAAACGAAAGTATAAAATTTAATGTTCAGGTAGATTATATTATCCATGGGGCAAGCAATGCGTACCCTGAACTTATTATCAATTATCCGGTTGAAACAATGAATGCTAATTTTTATGGATTAATGAACCTGTTGAACTATGCGAAAGCTCATGGTGTAAAGCGGCTGCTTTATATTTCATCAAGTGAAATCTATGGAAAGAAGGGAAATGCACATTCTTTTCAAGAGAACGAGTATGGATTTATTGATTTGCTGAATCCCCGATCTTCTTATGCGCTTGCAAAGCGTGCATCGGAAACTCTTTGCATAAGTTACTTATCAGAATACAATGTAGACTCGGTTATAGCGCGCCCGGGCCATATATATGGCCCTACTGCCTCTCCGAATGATAACAGGGTATCTTCGTCATTTGCCTATACTGCGGCAAGAGGAAAGGACATTGTGTTAAAAAGCACGGGGATGCAACTGCGATCCTATTGTTATTGCCTCGATTGTGCAACTGCCATTTTAACTGTATTAACCCGTGGAAAGACAGGAAATGCTTATAATATTTCCAATAATAAATCCAAGATTACTATATATCAAATGGCAAAGTTTATATCGAGATCAGCAAATGTAAAGTTATTACATGAAAAGCCAAATGAAAAAGAGAAAATTGCTTATAACCCCATGGAAAATTCGAGCCTGGATAGTGGTAAGCTGGAAGCTCTTGGCTGGGAAGGTTTTTTTACTGCAGATACTGGATTTCAACATACAATAAGCATACTAAAGCAAATTGATATATGAGATATCGTTAAATGGCATTATAGGAATGTAAATATGTTAACAATCTTTAAACTCAGGGAGAAGCAAAGGGGAGTCTATAAATGACAAAATATTGTGATAAAACTTTACTGATTACCGGCGGCACCGGATCTTTTGGCAACGCCGTGCTGCGCCGTTTTTTAAAAACGGATATTGGCGAAATCCGCATTTTTTCACGTGATGAAAAGAAACAGGATGATATGCGTCATGAGTTTCAGGCAAAAATGCCGGAAGTATCTGATAAGATCAAGTTCTACATTGGGGATGTCCGTGACTTGGCATCCGTTAAAAATACCATGCATGGAGTGGATTATATATTTCATGCAGCTGCTTTAAAACAGGTTCCATCCTGTGAATTTTTCCCGCTTGAGGCTGTCAAGACAAATGTATTGGGCACGGATAATGTGCTGACAGCAGCAATAGAAGCAGGCGTGAAGTCCATCATCTGTCTTTCCACCGATAAAGCTGCTTACCCGGTCAATGCAATGGGCACCTCCAAGGCTATGATGGAGAAGGTTATCGTTGCAAAATCGCGTACTGTCCAACCGGAAAAAACAAAAATCTGCTGTACGAGATATGGCAATGTTATGTGTTCCCGCGGTTCCGTTATTCCACTTTGGATTGAACAGATCAAATCAGGAGAGCCGATCACTATTACCGAACCTATCATGACCCGCTTTATCATGTCACTGGAGGAAGCAGTGAACCTGGTATTGTTTGCTTTTGAGCATGGTACTTCGGGGGATATACTTGTTCAGAAAGCTCCAGCCTGTACCATTGGTGTACTTGCCGAGGCGGTTAAAGAGCTGTTCCATTCAGAGGATGAGATTAAAATTATTGGAATTCGCCATGGAGAAAAAATGTATGAAACATTGCTGACGAATGAGGAATGTGCACATGCTGTTGATCTGGGAAACTACTTTCGGGTTCCCTGTGATAAGAGGGATTTGAATTACGATAAATATTTCAAAAAGGGTGATACAAAACGTAATACTCTTACGGAATTCAATTCAAGCAATACAAGACTTCTAAATATAGAAGAAGTAAAAGAAAAGCTTTTATCCCTTGATTACATAAAAAATGAGATTGCTGAGTGGGAGATTGAAAGTTCAAAACAGGAAGCTGCAAGTGCCAAAGAGAAGTCACGGACAAGCATATGACAGCGCTGGCAGCGGGAATGGAGGGTTAAATGAACGTATTAATTACCGGAGCAAAAGGATTTGTTGGGAAAAATCTTGTGGCGAATCTAAAAAATATACGCGATGGGAAGGACAGGACAACAGGTTTGGATCCCGATTTGAACATACTTGAATATGATCTTGATACGGATCGTACCCTGCTGGAGACTTATTGTGAAAGCGCAGACTTTGTATTCCATCTGGCAGGTGTAAATCGTCCAAAGGATCAAAGTGAATTTATGTCCGGCAATTATGGCTTCACATCCGATTTACTTGCCGCATTGAAGAAGCATGGCAATACCTGCCCGGTTATGTTAAGTTCCTCAACACAGGCGATGCTGGATAATCCGTATGGCCATTCGAAGAAAGCAGGGGAAGACTTGCTTTTCGCCTATGCGAAAGAGACCGGTGCAAAAGTTCTGGTGTATCGTTTTCCAAATATCTTTGGCAAATGGTGCCGGCCCAACTATAATAGTGCAGTGGCAACCTTTTGCAATAATATTGCTCATGATATGCCCATTACTGTCAACGACAGAAGTGTGAATATGACCCTCGTATACATTGATGATGTGGTAAGTGAGCTGATCCAGGCTCTGCAGGGCAGGGAAACAAGGGAAGGAAGCTACTGCCGGGTGCCGGTTGAGCACAAAATCACGCTGGGTGAGATTGTGGACCTGATCTACCATTTCAAAGCAAGCCGCGAGGAGCGAGGCGTCCCGGATCTGTCGGATCCATTTACAAGAAAGCTTTATGCTACTTACCTTTCCTATCTTCCGACGGATCACTTCAGTTATCCACTGAAGATGAATGAAGATATCCGCGGAAGCTTTACTGAAATCATTCGTACGCCGGATCGGGGCCAGTTCAGTGTCAATATTTCAAAGTCTGGCATTACCAAAGGAAATCACTGGCATAATACGAAGAATGAAAAGTTCCTTGTGGTCAGTGGAAAAGGGGTTATCCGGTTTCGTAAAATTGATGAAGATAAAGTTTATGAGTACCATGTCAGCGGAGATCATCCTGAAGTAGTGGATATTCCAACGGGATATACGCATAACATTAAAAATCTCGGGAGTAATGATATGGTTACATTTATGTGGGCCAGTGAGCCTTTCGATCCGGCAAAACCGGACACCTATTCTTTGGAGGTTTAATGATGTCCAGATTAAAAATCATGACAATTGTCGGTACCAGGCCGGAAATTATAAGGCTTTCCGCAGTCATCAAGAAATGTGACAGATATTTCGACCAGGTATTGGTTCACACGGGCCAAAACTATGATTATGAGCTGAATCAGGTGTTTTTTGAGGATCTGGGGCTTCGTGCTCCGGATTATTATTTGGATGCAGTAGGAAAAGATCTGGGAGAAACCATAGGGAATATTATTGCAAAATCCTACAAACTAATGGCAGAGCATAAGCCGGATGCGCTGCTGATACTGGGGGATACAAATTCCTGTCTGTCAGCTATCTCTGCCAAGAGGCTTCATATTCCGATTTTTCATATAGAAGCGGGGAACCGTTGCTTTGATGAATGTCTGCCGGAAGAAACCAATCGCAGGATTGTGGATCATATTGCCGATGTAAATCTATGCTACAGCGAACACGCAAGAAGGTATCTGAATCGGGAAGGGACAGCACAGGAGAGAACCTACGTTATCGGTTCACCTATGGCAGAAGTTCTGCATGCAAACCTGGATCAGATTAAGGCGAGCAACATCCTTGAAGAACTCAGGCTTATAAAAGGAAAGTATATCCTGCTTTCTGCACATCGCGAGGAGAACATTGACACAGAGAAGAATTTTCTCAGCCTGATGAATGCAGTCAATGCAATGGCTGAGAAATATGATATGCCAATTCTTTATTCCTGTCACCCAAGAAGCGCGAAATACATTAAGGAACGTGGATTTGAGTTCGACAGGCGGGTAATAAAGAATAAGCCTCTTGGATTTCACGATTATAACCATCTGCAGACAAACGCTTTTGCGGTTGTTTCCGACAGCGGTACGCTTCCGGAGGAAAGCAGCTATTTTCTATCAGTGGGATTACCGTTTCCAGCAATTTGTATTCGAACTTCCACTGAACGTCCCGAGGCGCTGGATAAGGGCAATTTTATCCTTGCGGGAATTACCACAGAGCAGGTGCTGCAGGCAGTGGATATCGCAGTCAGCATGAACAGAAACGGAGATTATGGGGTTCCGGTGCCGGATTATACCGATGAAAATGTATCTGCTAAGGTGGTCAAGATCATACAGAGCTATACAGGTGTAGTCAATAAGATGGTGTGGAGAAAATATTAAAATTGCATCTGGTTTGTTATTTGTAGGTTAAAGCAATACAGAACTGAGTCCTTTTTTCAGGAAAAGTAAATAATTCAGGAGGCGTCTGTAAAATGTTTTTGTTTTTTGTTGGCTTAATTGGATTCTTGGTATGTTTGGTCATTCTGATTGTTAGAGTGGTGCGTAAGAAGTCGAAAAAAGTGCTTGGCATTTTGACGGCGGTATTTTTTGTTCTCGGTATTGTCGGTATGGTCCAGGCTATGAACACACCTGCAGTCGATCCAGAGACTACGGTGAAAACGGAACCAACAGTTTCACCAGAAGCTACATCTGATTCAAAAGATGATTCAAAGGATGATTCAAAGGATGAAAAAAAAGTATCGAGCGGAGAAGTATTCGATAGCATGAAGAGTGTTTGGGAAGATTTTGATATAACCGAGGTATATGATAATAAAGTGGGCACTACGCTAGCCAGAGTTAATATTTATGTGAGTGAAAAAACTCCTTTGGATAATGCACGAAAGTATCTGGATATCGTTCTGGATATGAGAGATAAGTGTGGAGGAGCCTTTAAAAAGGCAGATTATAATAAAGTGGTGTTGCATTTTAATGTGCGAGATTTTGATGGAGATTTGTTTTTCTATATCGAACTTTCACCCGAAAATGGAGCATACCACATAAGTGGTTCTGCTCCGGCAGATGTCATTTCTTTATCGGATGAGTCGTATCAGAAAGCATTACAGACAGCTTTGGATGAGATTTAATACAAAGGCATTGGGATATGAAAATAGCAAGAAATGTGAAAAATGTAGTCATCGAATTTTACTAATACAGAGGATTCTGTAATCAGGCCAAGTATAATGATGGCAGTGGCTTCATACATGCTTCCCCTGGTATTTTTGAAGTTTTTCAATCAAGCTTGAAAAACTCTAATAACTTCAATCCTTTCACCGTTCCTTTCATCCCAGACTCAGAGCTTCCGGTTGTCAAGAAAACGGATACCGTCAGAGGAGACGGTATCCGCAGGAATCTGAGGGACATTGGGTCAGTGCTGTATCAATATCAATAATCTTTGTGCATCAGTTTGTCCGCGTCTGCAAAAGCTTCGGAGGTTATGGAGGCGCCCAGGCTGAATCCGTGGGAGAAGCATGCAGAGCCATCCAGGTATATCGCTTCCAGATAAAGGTTCCCCAGGTCCTCAAGGTGCTTTTGCTCTTCGGGAGGAAGCTTCTCCGTTAGATGACTCTCCTTTTCGTCAATTACCTGAAATACGTTGCGATATCTTGGATCCTTCGGTACGATGTTCTCGGCAGGATTGAGTCCCCCGCCAAAAAGCTTGTGAAGGATCGATGTCTCCGGATGATTCCTTTCTCCGGTGATATCTTTTCTGCCTGCAAAGGCTTCCGCCATAAGAAGAATACCAAGCTTCAATGCGTAAGCAAAAATGTGATAATGGGTGAATTCTTCCACACTTTCCTGAGCATCACAGTACCTTTCGAACAACTCCTTTTCGGAGTCATTCAATACTGCCTTCAGATTCTTCAAACATTTATCCTGCAGTTGCTCTGCATGGGCAGACTGAGAATCCTCACCATTTTCTATGGCGTACACGAGATTGTTATAGTATACTTCCTCAATAATGGACATGAAATCTTCTCCTCCTTGTCATTGTCTTTTTCGATCTTTCCGACAATGCCTTGAATGGAGCTGCCCGCGCATGATATAATATTTACGCTGCAAGTGCCAAACGGCAGTTGTCGGCCGGGGAAGTGGCGTGTGTTCTTTTCCGGAGAGCCCGCCGCTTCCTTTCATACTTTTTTGGTGTTCGGATCCAACTTTCTGATTCCGTCGCGGATGCCCTCTGATTTGGACTTTCCGTTTGTCCTGCAATAGTTGTCTAAAATATGGTAGGTTTCGTCATCGATACGGGCTTTTACGTTATGACGCTTTGGATTATCAGTTGGACGGCCCACCTTTTTGTTGGGCGGCAGTGATAACACCTCCTTTATTATGTGCCACAAATTTATCATATAATATTGTGGCACATGTGTCAAGAGATAATTGAAAATATTATTTATCATCATGCTCAATATTTGGAGGATATCGAGTTTCTGTAAACTGTAACCAGAAAGAGAGAATTATGAATGGATCTGTATTCTCCTCACCTTTGCGGGAGCATGGTCATACGAAAGGATTGAGAAATGACAAGTACCTATAAATCAAACGATATATCAATGGCAGACATTTTAAGGGATATCGATCAGGGGAATATCCAGCTTCCCGATTTTCAAAGGGGGTGGGTCTGGGATACGGATCGAATCCGGGCTTTGATTGCCAGTATTTCCAACTCCTATCCGATTGGGGCTTTGATGTTCCTGGAGTACAACGGCAGTTCCATTCGCTTCAAGCATCGTCCTTTTACAGGCTCTAATGTGGACTGCAGTCCGGATACTTTGGTTCTGGACGGGCAGCAGCGGCTTACTTCCATTTATTGTGCCATGTACTGCAGGGAAGCGGTTCCTACTCAGACGCAGAAACATAAAGACGTGAAACGATTTTACTATATGGATATAGAGAAATGCCTGTCCGGCATCGATCGCATCGATTCCATTATTTCTGTGCCGGAAGACAAAATCATAAAAGAGGATTTTGGGCGCAGGATAGTTTTGGATCTCAGCACCCGGGAGAAGGAGTTTGAAAGTCACATGTTCCCTCTCAATATTGTATTTGATAACTATGCCTGCAGTATGTGGATGAATGATTACCAGAGATATTATCACTATGACAGGGACATATTGGAAAGATACGCACAGTTCAATGCAGCGGTCCTGATACCTATGCAGAGCTATAAGGTGCCCGTCATAACCTTACGGAAGAATATACCCAAAGAGGCCGTTTGTCAGGTTTTTGAAAATGTAAACACCGGAGGGGTATCGCTGACTGTGTTCGAACTGGTCACAGCCTCTTTTGCAGTGGATAATTTTGATTTGCGCAAAGACTGGGAACATCGCTGTGAGAACATGTGCGAACAGGTGAATCTGCTTTCCACTGTCTCCAATACGGACTTTCTGACAGCAGTTACGTTGGTGAGCCGTTATTATAATTACAAAAGCGGCGGTATGGCTGTCAGCTGTAAAAAACGTGATGTCCTGGATTTAAAGCTCCGGGATTATCGGAAATATGCGGATGACCTCATGCATGGTTTCATCCAGACCGGTAATTTTCTGAGAGAGCAGCGTATCTTCTGTAAGCGTGATCTGCCATATACCACGCAGCTGATTCCTTTATCCGTTTTGTTTGCTGTCCTTAAAAACAGGACGCTGGACAGTACAGTAAGACGAAAGCTCGTCAGATGGTATTGGTGCGGGGTATTTGGCGAAATGTATGGCAGTGCCAATGAAACGCGCTTTGCAAATGATGTAACGGGTGTGATGGAGTGGCTGGACGGAGGGCTGGAACCAAATACCGTATCCCGCGCCGGCTTTGATCCTGAGCGGCTGCTGTCCATGCAGAATCGTCTCAGTGCTGCATACAAAGGAGTTATGGCATTAATTCTGCAGTCAGGGGCAGTTGATTTTGTCAGTGGAAGGCCCATGGACTTTTCAACTTTTCTGGAGGAAAACATTGATATCCATCACATTTTCCCAAAATCTTACTGTATGAAGGAAGGCTATGAGAAAAGCAAGTGGAACTCCATTGTAAACAAAACGCCTCTTACCGCGCATTCCAATCGCATTATCGGCGGAAATAAACCGAGTGTTTATCTTAAGGCACTTGAAAATGCAGGTCATGTCAGCAAAGATGACTTGACCAAATATGTGGAAACGCATCACATTTCCATGGCAGATCTTCAGGAGGATGAATTCAACGGGTTTTTCCAGAAACGCGCCAATGCATTGCTGGATTTGATCAGCGCCTCTATGGGAAAATCGATTCCATCCCTGGATTTGTCCCATTCCGACAATGCAGTGGTATCTTTATCATAACAGTCCTCTCCTTACCATAATGCTCCTCCCCTTTCATCTCAGGATCGGGGCTTCCGCCGGCAAGAAAACGGATACTGAATATTTCTTCCTTATAGGCTATAAGTTCAATGAGAACTTGAAAAGATTAATGAAAAAGTAAAGTCAAGGCAGAGCTTCATCCGTTTATCCTTACCGGTGACTCTTTCCCAAAGAGAGTGGTAAGAAGGGACATTGGCAAGCGTTGGTTCCCCAGGAAGCCTGCGCCGACTCCGACACCAAGGCCGGCATCAACGCCGGGTCCGCCTCCGGAGACGCCAAAACCGAGGCAGACTCCAGGAACGTCAGAACCGCCTGAGCCGTTCAAAGATCCGGGACCTGTTATATCTGAGGCTTCCCGGCAGGGAACAGGCATCCGAGTGAATGATGGAATTCATGCAGCCTATCGTATGTTAAGAAATGATATATATCAACTTATTTCAGTAGTTGGGGTATGTGTTTGCGGACGCATACCTGAGGGAGTCGGAGAAGTCTGGCTCTCTTTCTATTTATGGGAGTATGTTGAATTTTGCCTGGAAAAAGGAGAGCAAAAGGAGATGCTTTTATTGACGGATCTCTTATTTTCCTGATATACTTTCATTATGCACGGAATTTCTTTGGCTTGATGGCTTATTTTTCTGGATAACTTTATTTTGTCAGAATGATCTGGAGCGGACATTTTTATTTCCTTCACAGGCGCCGAAGCTTGCGTAAACATTTATTTTTGAGAGAGGAAGCCTTTTATCATGGAGCTTAAGGAAAGATCTTTTGATTCTCTGTCTGATAAAGATAAAAGAAAAATTCTTTTATCTGGTGGTGGTATCATTTTTGATATTCTTGGCGGACTTCTATTGTTAATGGGTTTATTGGCCCTTGCAGGAGGTGCAGGAATTTCGTGCCTTGTGCTGATTATTCCGGCATTATTACTTATCTTTTTGGGTGTAAAAAAGCTGTTCTGGAAAAAAGAAAAGCAACGGGATTACATCATTTCCAGGCTCTATAAACAGTCCGTTAAAGTGCAGAAAAAGAATGGCATTTATACTTCCAAAGAAGAAAAAAACCGTATGCGTTTCGAAGAGGATCCTTTGTTCCATGACAAAGTTATGAACAGCGTGCATAAGAATGAAGATGCAAAATATGATGCGCGTATTCACCGGATTGAAGCAAAAAAGCAAAAGCTTATAAAAGGGCGGATTTCCAAAATACAAAGCATTTCCAATGCACGATGGGAAAATATCTGCGGTGGAAAGTTGATGTATAGCCCGGTTGAAGGGAAAGTGCGGATCAATCAATCTGAGACAGTTTTTTCAAGCATCAAAGGAGCAGAATTAAATGTTGAAAATTCCTATCGGATCGAAACCCATGAAAGCGGAAAAGCCAGGAAACATGCATCTTTGGGTGGTGCTGTAGCGGGAGGGTTACTCCTGGGCAGGGTAGGTGCGGTGGCAGGAGGCATTGGATTAGGAAAGACAAAGACAAACTCAATAAGTACTTCAAATTCTATTCCGACTTGCAATCATCTTGGCGTTATGGTTAATATCAATGGTTTTATGTCTGAAATTCTTTTGATTTCCCATACCGTCGATCAATCCAGTATTACATATGCAAGCGCACAGCGTGATGCACAGGAAATCATAACCAAGCTTCGCCTGCTTGCTCAAACTCCAGTTCCTGAGACGTTCCCGAAAGTGGAGGAAGAGTCTTCCGTCCTGGATTTAGATGCACAAATAACAGAAGCGGAGAAAGAGTTGGAAGCTGCCAAAGCTGACACTCCAAAATATGAAACGCCGGAAAAATATCGTCCGGTTCCAGAGGAAGAGAATATTGAAAAGCAGGGTTTCAAGAAACTTTGAAGTTCACTTTATTTCCTGAAAACAGTAGCTGCAATTGGCTCAAAAGAGAATGGATGGATGATCATTTGTGCCTTTTCAGGCAATATTGTTCAATTGAAAGGGGCTGCTGCATAAGCGATTTTTATTCGCTTTGTGCGGCAGCCCCTTTGTGATCGCCACTCCGCGGATACATGGAAACACAAACACATCAAAAGTTAAATAAATTGTTGAAAAATCCGATAGAGTATTATAAGAGGATTGCCTGAGTGCAGGAGATCAAACCACATGGCAGGCATTGAAACAAATGAATGAGAAGCATGACGATGCATCTGCAGAAGGATTGGATAGGATGTCCGGGATGATAAACTGATAGATGAAGAGATGGAGAAAACAGGAACGGAGGCGAATCAAGTGGGCATGCGGGACAAAATTATCATTGGTGTTACAGCGGTTTTAGTCATATCTACTGTGGTGATCGTATCCGTTGCTGGTAAAAGCAGAGGGAACGACAGGTATAGAAACATGAATGATGATCCTGTGGCGGAAGATGAGGTGCAGGATGATGAAATGGGAGAGAATGAGGACGAGGTCAACGATGTAGAAATGATTGATGAGGAAGATGCTACGGAATCCATTGAGGAAGATAAAGGGAATGAGGAAGCAAATGATGCTCAGGGTGCGGAACATGAGGGGAATGCCAATAAGGAACAGGGGCAGACAGCAGCAGAGGCAGCGGAAGCCAGGGAGCAGCAATTCAGGACCGTTGCGACCGATAATCGGCAGCATAATCAGTCACAGTCGTCCAGGCGGACGCCTCCGCCTGCCAACACCAATAAACCGGGTACATCGCATCATCCTTCTGCCGGGAGACCGAAGCCATCTAAGAAACCCCGGAAGTCAAAACCACCCAAGACCTCAAAGCCAGATCCTTCCTCGTCTCCAGGGACGTCCACGTCGACTCCGACACCAAGACCCACACCGCCTCCAGGGACGCCAAAGCCGTTTCCCAAACCCACTCCAAGGCCGACATCCACGCCGACTCCAAAGCCCACGCCCACTCCAACACCAAAGCCCACTCCGACTCCAGGGCCAACATCAACGCCGGATCCGTCTCCGGAGACGCCAACGCCGGGTCAGCCTCCAGGAACGTCAGAGCCACCTGAATCCTCCAAATATCCGGGGCCGGCTATATCTGAAGCTTCCCGGCAAGGAGCGACAGCCTGAGAATGATGGAATGATGGATTGCCGTATTATGAGAATGGCAGTATAACCGGAGACTT
>ENA-UOOE01001494-UOOE01001494.1-fermentation-metagenome-genome-assembly--contig:-NODE-1494-length-19583-cov-166.299672_pt1 | contig 19583 bp, 25 predicted proteins | sample MGYA00245776_ERZ724021 | MGnify/ENA primary metagenome ERZ724021 (study PRJEB28704, sample SAMN03018321) | fermentation metagenome | biome: anthropogenic terrestrial biome; feature: soil... | reverse complement strand
AAGAAGTTTCTATCCTCTAAGCTGCCTTTAAAATGTAGGGAACGGTCTTGACCGTATTCACGATAGTGAAAGTATAGGGTAAAGATGCCTATACGCTATCCTTAAAGCAGGAAGCCCCCACTTCTAAAGTGGTAGATAGTTCACAGTTCACTTGCTTACTCTATGTTAGTTTCATACATCTTTTACGGAGCGAGATTTAATTATAAATTAAGTTTAAAATTTAAGAAAAAAGTAAATAATAACGATGGAGGTATAATTCTAATGATAACAGCTGGAGATTTTAGAAAAGGAACTACTTTTGAATTGGATGGACAAGTTTTTACAGTTGTAGATTTTATGCATGTAAAACCTGGTAAAGGTGCAGCATTTGTTAGAACAAAAATGAAAAACGTAATTACAGGGGGTGTTACTGAAAGAACATTCAACCCAACTGAAAAGGTTCAAGAGGCAGTAATTGAAAGAAAGGAAATGCAATATCTATATAATGATGGCAGCTTATATTATTTCATGGATATGGATACTTATGATCAAATTCCTTTAAACAAAGAAAAAGTTGAAGATGCTATACAATATCTTAAAGAAAATATGTTTGCTACAATTAAATTTTACAAGGGAGAGGCATTTTCAGTTGAACCACCAAACTTTGTTGAACTGCTTATAACACATTGTGAACCCGGTATAAAAGGGGATACTGCAACAAATGCTACTAAACCAGCTACCCTTGAAACTGGATTTGAAATAATGGTGCCTCTATTTGTTAACGAAGGCGACGTAATCAGAATTGACACAAGGACAGGTGAATATATGGAGCGTGTAAAATAAAGAGGGTTCTTATCTATACCAAAATATAAGAATAAATAAGTTTATAGCAATCATTTAACTGACTATAAACTTTATTATATTAGGAGGGAATAATATGGATGGAATTAAGGAAAAGGTTGCATATTTAAAGGGGCTATCAGCTGGACTTCCCATAGATAGAAATAGCAATGAAGGTAAACTTTTACTTGCAATTGTAGACGTATTGGATGCTATGGCAGAAGAAATTGATATTATTGGTGAAAACGAAACGGATTTAGAGGAATATGTCAACTCAATAGATGAAGATTTAGCAGACATTGAAGAAGATTATTATGATGGCGATGACGATGAAGAAGATGATGAGAACTGCAATTACTTAGAATTAGAATGTCCAAACTGCCATGAGACAGTTTACATTGATAAATGTATGCTTGATGAGGATGAAGAAATAGTATGCCCTAATTGCGGGAAACCGATAGAATTTAAAGATTCCTGCTGTGAACATGAGGATTGTGATTGTGATCACTAAATTTTAAAATATTAATATAATATAAAAACAAGTTGCTCTTCTGAGTTTACACTCCTAAGGGCAATTTTGCTTTTTTGTACTTAATTAAAACAATAAAAATTAAATGGCATGAAGTATTTTTATAATATTTCATGCCATTTTATTTTTATTTTAAAGGGGGCTATTGCAAAATAGTCCCTATTTATTTTGACCTTCACAAAGAAATTTTAAGGTAAAAAGTGCCAGACATTTTATTAATCCTAAAAAAAAATATATTTATAGTTATAAAATAAAACAAGCTGTAATAAACATTATATTAAGAAAGGGGGAAAATATATGCTTAATAAACACAGCATTTTAGAAAGCTATTATCGAGATATAATTCCCGTTCTGCCAGACACAGTATCATGCGCTATTGAAAAATTATCAGAAGATGAAATTTCAGATATTGAAGAAATAAGACTTAGAGCAAATAAACCCGTTATGATTTACTTAAAAAACGAGGATTATTTTTTAGGTAAAAAGGGATGCCTTGAAAAAATTCCAACTGAAGGGATTTATATAAATGCAATGGATATAAATAAATCCCTCCAAGTTATGTGTGATTTTTCATTATATTCAATTGAAGAAGAACTAAAACAATGTTTTTTAACTATTAAGGGTGGACACAGGGTAGGAATTGTTGGAAGAGCTGTTATAGAGAAAGAAAATATTAAAACAATTAAAGATATTTCAGGATTAAATATTAGAATTGCAAAAGAAGTGATAGGATGTGGAACTAAACTTGTTAAAGAACTTTATTCAGATGGTGTAAAACATACATTAATTGCTTCACCGCCTAATTGTGGAAAAACAACTTTACTTAGGGATATTGTCAGGAATTTAAGTACAGGTATTTTAGAGTCTGGAATTTATGGGTATAAGGTAGGTGTAGTGGATGAAAGATCAGAAATTGCTGGCTGCTATCTTGGAATTCCACAAAGAGATGTAGGGCTTAGAACAGATGTATTGGACGCCTGCCCTAAAGCGCAGGGTATAATGTTAATGCTTCGGTCCATGTCCCCAGAAATAATTGCTGTAGATGAGATAGGAAGCAATGATGACGCAGGTGCTATTTTAAATGCAATTTATTCAGGAGTTAAAGTAATTGCTACTGTGCATGGGAAGGATATTGATGAAATATTAAAAAAGCCTGGAGTAAAATGCTTAATTGAAAATAATGCATTTGAAAGGATTGTTTTTCTAAGTAGGAAGAATGGTCCAGGAACCATTGAAGAAATTATTAATATATGAGGGAAGATGGCAGCAAATAGATAAGGAGTGGAAGGAGGGTTTAGATTTAAATGATAAAACTTTTAGGCTCAATAATCATTATCATTTCTGCAACTCTAATGGGTATAATTTATTCTCAAAAGTTCTCTATTAAAGTCAACCAAATAAGAGATATAGAGTTCTTACTAAATATGTTAGAAAATGAAATTACTTTTACTTCTACGCCTCTTGTACAAGCTTTTATAAATATATCAAATAAAGGATGCAATTCTGTAAGTAAATTATTTTTACTTATGTCAGAAGAACTAAAATCTAAAAAATGCAATAGTGTTTATGATGCATTTAACTTATCTTATGATTCAGTTAAGGAGGAGCTGTATTTTGATAATGATGAGCTTCAAGTTATTGGCTCTTTTATGAAATCCCTTGGCAATACTGATACAGAAGGACAGAAAAAGAATTTTAATATAACGATAAAAAAATTAGAATCATTTGAAAAAAAAGCCGAAGATATGTGTACAAAAAATGCGAAGCTCTACAGATATCTTGGAGTGTGTGCAGGCACTTTGATTGTTATTATTCTAATTTAGAAGAGGTGATTATATTGACTGATATAGGAATAATTTTCAAAATTGCCACTGTTGGCATAATAGTTGCAATTTTAGATAAAATTTTTGAGAGTATGGGCAGGGAAGAGCAGGCAACGCTGGTGACTCTAGCAGGACTTGTTGTTGTTCTTATGATGGTAATAGGCATGATTAGCAATTTGTTTGACAGCATAAAAACTATGTTTCAATTTTAAAAGGTGATTTTATGGAGATTATTCAGGTTGTAGTAATAGGGCTTGTATCTACTATTATAATTCTTTTACTAAAGGATGAAAGGCCTGAGATAGCTATTCAACTTAGCATAGCATGTGGAATTATAATATTTTTTATTATGCTTTCAAAAATTACTGCAGTAATACAGGCTTTAGAACAAATTGCTAATAAAGTAAATATCGATACAGTATATTTAAATACTGTACTTAAAATAATAGGAATTGCATATATTTCATCCTTTGGCGTAGAAATATGCAAGGATGCAGGACAAAACTCTATTGGAAGTAAAATTGAATTCGCTGGGAAAATACTAATCATTATAATGGCTATGCCAATTATAATGGCTATAATTGACATGATAATAAAAATAATGCCATAAGGTGATAAAGATGTACAAAAAGTTATTAATATTACTTTTTTTATTTTTTATTTTTTATTTCAATTTTAATATTTGCTATGCAAAGGATGGTAATGAATTGGATTTATCATCAATAGAAAATATTTCAAAAGAGCTCCAGGAAGAAGATTATTTACCAGATATTAGTTTTTCAAAATTTGTTGAAAACTATAAAGAAACAGGAAGCACAGGATTTACATTTAAAAGTTTTTTAAATGTACTGGGTAAGTTTTTGCTTCAGGAAGTAACAATTAATTCAAAGCTTATGGTAGAGCTTTTATCTATAGGTATGTTATGTGCAGTTTTGGAAAACATAGAGAGAGCCTTTAGCAATGATGGAGTTCAAAAAATAGCATATTATGCATGCTTTTTAGTTATGGTTGTTATTATAGTAAAAAGCTTTATTACCTCAGTTCAATTGGGGCAAAGAACCATTACATCTATGATTGAATTTACTAATGCTTTAATTCCAGTTTTATTAACATTGCTTGCATCTTCAGGTGGAATTACTTCAGCAGCTGTACTTGATCCTGTGGTAATGATATTAATAAAAATAGTGACGGATATCATAAGGGATGTAGTTCTTCCCATGACCATACTAATATTAATATTAAATATTGTAGATAGTTTAAGTGATGAAATAAAAGTAAGCAGACTTGCAGAATTAATAAAACAAATAGATGAATGGGTGCTTGGATTTATAATGACTATCTTTATAGGGTTTATGACAGTAAGAGTTAATTCCTCAGCAACCTTTGATCAGGCAGCATTAAAGGGAGCAAAATTTGCAGTAGATAATTTGATTCCAGTAGTTGGAAAATGCTTGTCTGATGCTATTAGCTCAGTTGCAAGTTATTCTCAGATATTAAAAGATGCTGTGAGCACAGCAGGGCTTGTTGTTATGATACTTATATGCATATTCCCTTTGATAAAGATAATTTTGATTTCTCTTATATATAAATTTGTGGGAGCAATAATGGAACCAGTTGTTGATAAAAAGGTTGTCAGCTGTCTTTCAGCAGCTGGAGATTCAATGATTATGGTATTTGCCTGTGTACTTTGTGTTACAATTATGTTTTTCATAATGATTACAATTATATCTTCAACTGGGAAGCTACTAACTTTAGTAAGGTGATAGTATGCTGGAATTCTTAAAAAATTGGATAATCTCTGTAGTTTTAACTGTTATTTTTATGGCGCTTATTGAACTGATAATTCCTTCTAATAATTTTAAAAAATACGTCAAGTTTGTAACTGGGCTTATTGTAATTGTGACCATTATGGCTCCAATATTTAAACTTTATAATAAAAATACAAATATTGAAACATATATAGAAGCTTACGGAAGAGAATTCGATATGGAAACAGGGAAGTTTGATAATGAAAAAGTTGAGGAAAGAATAAATGAACAGACAATTGAAATATTTAAATCAAATTTAAAGAAGTCTATTGAAGAGGAGATAGAAAATGAGACATCCAAAAAGTATTCTGTAGATTACATTGAAATAAATGAGGATGTAAATAGCAAAAATTTTGGTGCGATTAAATTTATCAGGATAAAAAAAAGGGAGGAACTTTTAATCAAACCTGTTGAAAAAGTTAATTTAAAAAATGAAAATACAAAATTCAAAGAGGATTCAAAGGATAAGGAAGTTCTAAATTTACTAAAAACCAAGTTTAAAATTGATTCATCATCAGTAGAATTTATAAAGTGAGGGGATCATATGAAACTTAATGATTTATTAGAAAAGTACCTTAAAAAAAATACTAATAAAAAAGCAATGATGAATTTAGTTATTGTCCTACTGATAGGAGTTCTGCTTATACTTATTGGGAATATTACAAACACTTTAAAAAGCGACAGGATTAAATCAGCGGATAAAACTGTAGTTGAAGTTGCATCGAATAATGTATCAGTAAATAGTAACAGTGTAGGTTATGAAGAAAAGATTAAAAAGGATCTTACTGATACACTTTCGATGATTGAAGGTGTAGGCAAGGTTCAGGTTATGATTTACTTTGATGGGGGGAGTGAATTTGTTATAGCGTACAATGTTAATGACAGTGTAAAGAAAACTGAAGAGAAAGACAATCAGGGTGGGACAAGAATTATAAATGAAAATGTAAACAACCACAATACTGTAATTGTAAATGAATCTGGCGGTTCCAAACCCTTTATAACAAAGCAAATAAATCCTTCAATAGGAGGGGTTATCGTGGTAGCAGAAGGAGCAGAGAAGCCTGAAATAAAGGAAAGGATACAAAATGCTGTGAAAACGGTGCTAAATATACCTCCTCATAAGGTTTCAGTTTTTCCTATGGAAAAGCGTTAAATTGGTTATTTATTAGTATAAGTTAATTTAGGTTTTCATATAAATATATATAGAATTATGAAACGGGGGGATGTCTATGAGTACAAAAAAACAAATGTATATTATAGCAGTTCTGATAGCATTGATTGGATGTGCAGGATTATTTGCTAAAAAGTTTAATAATAATGTTAAAGATGGATCGCCTCTTGCTGTCAAAACAAGTAAAAAGCAAGAAACAACTAATTTCTTTTCGGAAAGCAGAATGGGAAAAGAAAACCAACGAAGTGCAGCTAAGCAGGAATATGAAAAAATAATGAACAGCAAAGATGCTTCAAGTGAAGCTAAAAATGATGCTTCGCAAAAACTTGTTTCACTTGTTGACATGACTGAAAAAGAGAATAAAATTGAAAATATGGTGAAAGATAAAGGATATGAAGATGCGCTATGCTATGTTGATGAAAATGGAGTAGAACTATGCGTAAAAACCAAAGATGCATTAACCGACGAACAAGTAGCTCAGATAACTGATGTTATAGTAAGAACTACTAAGTTTCCACCAACAAGAATCACAGTAAGGCCAGTGGACAAATAACAATAATTTGTACTTATTAGTTGATTTTGTAAATTAATAGTTGTATACTAATTTTATAGGTTTTAGATTCACAGGAGGTGTAAGTATGGAAGAAAATACAGCTGCTGTCAATGATATAGGCACTGTTAAAATAGCTTCTGATGTTGTAGGAACCATAGCTGTAATGGCTGCACAAGAAGTTGAAGGAATTTTTTCAATGAGCGGTGGCTTTACTGATGATATCGCTGAAAAATTTGGAATGAAATCATCTAATAAGGGAATAAAAGTTCAAGTAGGGGAAACTGAAGCAGCTATTGATTTATATTTAATTGTTGATTATGGTGTAAAAATACCTGAAGTGTGTTCGGCTGCTCAGGAAAGAGTAAAGAATGCAGTTGAAACTATGACTGGGCTTAAAGTGGTTGAAGTCAACATACATGTCCAGGGAATTAATTCGCCAAAAGAACAAAAACCAGAAGAAGATGCTAATTCGAAAGTTAAATAGTGTAAATTAACCCTCTGTAAATCAGAGGGTTAATTTAAATTACGAAGGAGGTAAAAATATGAAAAGTGTTTACAAAGTTTCCTTATTTATTTATCTTATTGCATTATCATGTCTTTATGGACTTATTGCAGCAATTCCATTTGCTTCAAGTTATCGATTACAATCTGTTTATAATTTCGTATTAGATTATAAATGGTATATTTTTGCTATTGCATTACTGCTTATTTTAGTAAATATAAAATTTATGATTTCTGCTGTTCATGAAAGGAAAGACAGGAAGTTTGCAATTGTTAAATATACTGAGGATGGGCAAGTAAATATATCCAATGATACAATTAAATCTCTTGTACTAAAAACTCTTTCACAGATTAGAGGTGTGAAGGAGAGCAAAGTTTTTATAAGACCTAATAATGGGAAAATTGATATTTTAGTTAAATCATATATTATTCCTGATGTTAAGATACCAGAGATTGTTAAGACCATACAGGATGATATAAAATCATATATTGAATCTGTAGCAGAAATCCCAGTAGGAGAAATTATAGTTTATGTATTGGATATAGTACAAAATAACAAGATGCACCTTGAGTAGAGAGGTGGTTAATATGTGGAAGCAATTTTTAATAAATTTTTTTAGCGATAAAACAAAAGCAAAAATTGGTGCTATAATAGGTCTTGTTATTTCAATTTTTATATTAACTATTGGCTTTTTTAAAACTTTATTTATTGCAATTTGCATATTCCTAGGATATTATATAGGCAAAAAGAAAGATAATGGCGAAAACGTTTTTGAACCATTTGATAAATTTATACATGGCGGATGGAAATAATAAAACTGGAGGAATAATTATGAGTAGAAAAATGGCAAGAGAAACGGCAATGAAATTGATATATCAAATGGATATGCAAAGCTCAAATTCAAATGATACATTAAATTTATATTTTGAAAATGTTAAAAATGATATAAAAGAGGATGATAAATCTTATATTTCAAACTGCCTCCATGGGGTAGAAGGAAATCTTAAAATCATAGATGGCTACATTGAGAAATATGCTCGCGGTTGGAAAATAAATAGAATAGGTAAAGTTGAACTTGCAATTTTAAGACTTTCAATATATGAAATGCTTTACATAAATGATATTCCGAGGGCTGTTTCAATTAATGAGGCTGTTGATATAGCAAAAAAATACTGCGGCAGCGAATCACCTTCATTTATAAATGGTATATTGGACAGTGTACTGAAAGAAATCGAAAGGGCTTAGTTTAAGCCCTTTTTATAATGTTAAAGTAGAATAGTTATTAAAAAAGGTTTATAATGGTTATAATTTAAGAAGCTAATATAAGACCTTGGGGGTGTATTTATGGGTGCAATAATAATAAATGGAAAGGAAATTGCAAGTAAAATAAGGCAAGAGTTAAAAGTAAAGCTTAACAAAATTTATAATGAAAAGGGAGTTAAACTTGGGCTTGCAACTGTTATTGTAGGTGGGGACCCTGCTTCTATGGCATATGTTAAAAATAAGGAAAGAGTTTGCAGCGAAGTAGGATTGAACTCTTTCACCTATGAATTGCCGTATGAAACATCTCAAGAAGAAGTAGTAAGGCTTATAAATGATTTGAATTTTAGAGAAGATATTCATGGTATATTGATACAAGTTCCGCTTCCTAAACATATAGATGAAAATACAATTGCAAACGTAATTAGTCCAATGAAGGATGTTGATGGATTTAACACACAAAACAGCGGCAAACTTTTTCGAGGAGAAAAATGCTTAATTCCATGTACTGCCAAGGGGATATTAAGATTAATAAAGGAAAGCGGCATTAAAATAGAGGGGAAAAAGGCAACAGTTGTAGGAAGAAGCAATATAGTTGGAAAACCAGCAGCTATGCTTTTATTAAAAGAAAACGCTACAGTAACATTATGTCATTCCAGAACAAAAAATTTAAAAGATGAACTTTATGATGCAGATATAATAATAAGTGCTGTAGGGAAAAAAGGACTTATCAAAAGTGACATGGTAAAAGAGGGTGCAGTAGTTATTGATGCAGGAACTTCAGTTTATGAAGGAAAGCTTTTTGGCGATGTGGATTTTAAAAATGTAAAAGAAAAAGCTTCATATATCACTCCTGTTCCAGGAGGTGTGGGCTCTATGACTACTACTATGCTTATTGAAAATGTTTTGGAGGCATCACAATATGATGTATGATAAACCAATCACCGTGTCCCAGCTAAACGCATACATAAAAAATTTGTTCTTATGTGATGATTTGCTGCAAAATGTTATGGTGAGAGGTGAAGTTTCTAATTTTATTCATCACTCATCAGGGCATATGTATTTTACGTTAAAGGATAAGGATTCTAAAATAAGATGTGTTATGTTTAGAAGTAATAATAGATATTTAAAATTCAATATTGAAAATGGCATGAATGTCATAATTTCTGGTAATGTATCCTCATATGAAAGGGATGGGCAATATCAGCTTTATTGTAACTCTATTGAACCTGATGGAGTAGGCAGTTTATATTTAAAATTTGAGCAGCTAAAAGAAAAATTAAGTGCTCAAGGCTATTTTGATAAAGAACATAAAAAAAAGCTTCCGCTGCTTCCAAAAAGGATTGGTGTTGTAACATCTCCAACAGGAGCTGTCATAAGGGATATAATAAATGTATCCACAAGAAGATTTTATAATATTAATATTATTTTATACCCCTCAAAAGTCCAAGGTGAAGATGCAGCAAAGTCTATTGCTGAAGGAATAAATTACTTTAACAATGCGGATTTAGGTGTAGATGTAATAATAGTTGGCAGGGGTGGAGGCTCCATTGAAGAACTTTGGCCTTTTAATGAGGAAATTGTTGCTGATGCAGTATATGAGAGTAAAATACCAATAGTATCTGCAGTAGGGCATGAGACAGATTTTACTATATGTGATTTTACTGCAGATGTAAGAGCATCTACTCCTTCCCAAGCGGCAGAAATAGTTGTTCCGGTATATGAAGATTTAAAAGAAAAAATTTATGATTATAAAATATCAATAATTAATAATTTGCAAAACAATATTGATAATATAAAAAAATTGTTAATGCATTTAGAAAAGACAATAGAGCTTTTATCACCACAAAATAAAATAAGAGAGTACATTCAGTATATTGACAATATAGATAATAAAATTATATATTTAAACAAGAATAAAATTAAATCATATAGAAATGAATTAATGAATTACATAAATAAAATTGACAATGCAAATCCTGCTAAAATTTTAAGCAGGGGTTATTCTGCTGTGTATAAGGATGAAGATATAATTCATAGTATACATGACTTAAGTAAGAATGATAAAGTAAATGTATTATTAAAAGATGGGTCTTTTAATTGCCTGATTTTAGATGTGATGGAGGGTCGAGTATGCCAGGAAGAAAAAAGGAATTGAATTTTGAAGAAGCAATGAACAGGCTTAAAGAGATTTCAGAGCAAATGGAAAATAATGATATAGGCCTTGAGGAATCAATGCAACTTTTCAAAGAAGGAATGGAGCTTTCAAAATATTGCAATCAAAAATTAGATGAAGCTGAAAGAAAAATTAATGTTTTGACAAAGGGTGCTGATGACAAAGTAAAGGAGGAAAAATTTATACCTGAGGAGGAATAATATTAATGGATTTTAAAGATGAAATGCTTACAAAACAGAAAGTAGTAAATGATTATTTAATGAAGTGTATGGAAATAAAATGTTCTCCTCAAATTATTTTAGATTCCATGAAGTATAGTCTTTTTGCTGGAGGTAAAAGGATAAGACCAATTTTAGCCATATCCATTTGCGAGGCCCTAAATGGGGAAGTCAAGGATGTTCTTCCTTTTGCAGCAAGTCTTGAAATGATTCACACTTATTCTTTAATACACGATGATCTTCCAGCTATGGACAATGATAAATACAGACGAGGAAAACTTACAAATCATATGGTATATGGTGAAAGTATTGCTATACTTGCAGGGGATGGCTTACTTAATTATGCCTTTGAAAATATATTTGACTTTTTGACTATAAATCCCTGCAAAAAAAATATATCTGCAGCAGGAGTAATTGCCAAGGCTGCAGGAGTTTCAGGTATGATAGGCGGTCAGGTTATAGACATACAAAGTAAAGATAAAAAAATTGATGAGAAAACTTTGCATGATATGCACAGGCTTAAAACAGGTGAAATGATTAAGGCTTCATGCCTTACGGGAGCAATTATAGCAGAAGCCAATAATTCCATGGATATAGTTGAGGAATATGGCAGCAACTTAGGTATTGCCTTTCAAATAGTGGATGATATACTTGACTATACTGGAGATGAAAAAGATCTTGGCAAAACTATTGGCAAGGATAAAAAGAGTGATAAGCCAACATTTATAAGCATGTATGGAGTTGAAAAATCAAGGGAGCTTGCAGCTTTATATACAGAAAAAGCTGCTAAAAATGCCAAAATCATAGACAAGAAAGGTTTTTTATTGGAACTAACTGATTATTTACTAAAAAGGAAGAATTAATATGGGGCAGTTCAAAGAAATCATTTATAATGATATTTTGATTACTGCTATTATTGGATGGGCAGTAGCACAGATATTAAAATTTGTTTTAACATTAATAACTCAAAAGACTTTGGATTTTAGTAGATTTGTTGGATCGGGCGGGATGCCAAGCTCTCACTCCTCATTTGTAACTGCGCTTTCAGTAAAAACTGGAACAGAATGTGGATTTAACAGCCCATTATTTGCTATTTCAGCAGTATTTGCTTTAATTGTTATGTATGATGCTGCTGGTGTAAGACGTGAGGCTGGCAATCAAGCTAAAATCTTAAACCATATAATTGATGATTTAAGTAAAAATAAAGGTGTTAAACCTCAAAGGCTTAAAGAGCTAATTGGTCATAAGCCCATTGAAGTTTTAGCAGGTGCTATTCTTGGAATAATAATTGGAATAATAATTGGAATAGTAGTATAATATTTATATTGAATTATAGATGAAATTTTAGTATAATTCAGTTTCCAGGTGGCGCAGTATCCTAGTCAGAAGAACTTATTTTGAAGGCGGGGCTAAAAATCCGCCAAAGGGCATATCGATGAAGTTCCTTGTGGTGGCTCGCTACGCCCAGTAGTGGGCTGGTGCTGGGAGTAAGGGGGATGGGGCAACCGTAATGGCATGCGTAATTGACCCTACCTTCGCGGAGGCCTATGTTTGTGATAAGACTATTTATTACGGCATAGGATTAAACCTGCATTGTGGTATTAAGTTGCTACTTGCAGTGTAGCCTGCCTTGAGTGGATATGGTAGATGGCGGATCAGATTTATGTAGTGTGGCCGCATTATATAAATTATTGCTGCAAGAAACCATATCTGCAAAAGAGGATAGAAATAGGTAATTCTGCCGAGGAAAACTCCTAGGCTGTTCATTGAAGCAAGAAAAGGATTGCAGTGTGGACTTAGTGGTAATCTAGCCTCATATACGGCAACGGTATGGATTTTTGGTTAATGGGAAACCACCGAAATGGCAACATTACGGCCTCAAAAATGGGAAAACCTGCTAGACCTATGCCACAAACTTAACTTTTCTTGCTGCCACCTCACTTTGGAGTGTAATAAATGGATGATGATAAGGAATATAAGAAAAAGAAATATTATAAGAAAAAAGTTAATAATAAAACGTTAGATAAAAAATGGATAATATCTATTTTATTTTGGACGTTTATTTTATCAGGATCAATTAGCTTTTTTTCAGATTTATTACTTGCTAATGTTAATATATATATTGCATGTTTGCTTCTTATCATAATTATAGCAATTGGAATATTATTTGATATTATAGGTGTGGCAGTAACAGCTGCGGATGAAACACCATTTCATTCTATGGCTTCGCGAAAAGTGAAAGGGGCCCGGACGGCTGTAAAGTTGATTAGAAATGCTGATAAAGTTTCAAATTTTTGTAATGATGTGATTGGAGATGTTTGTGGCATAGTAAGTGGAGCTACAGGTGCTATCATTGTTAGTAAAATTCTTATTATAAATGATGGTAATTATAGCTCTGTAATGTCTTTAACAGTAAGTGCAATAATTGCTTCAATAACTGTGGGCGGAAAGGCAATAGGAAAGAATTTTGCTATAAGAGAAAGCAATAATATAATTTATTCTGTGGCTTGGCTAATTGAAAGTGTAAAGAAAAAATAAAAATGGATGAGGAATATAATATATGACTATTTTAGATGGAGTAAATAGCCCTGAGGATATTAAAAATTTGAACTTTGGGCAATTAGAACAGCTAGCAAAAGAAATAAGACAATTTTTAATAGAAAAGGTTTCTAAGACTGGTGGGCATTTAGCATCCAATCTTGGAGTTGTAGAGCTTACATTAGCATTGCATAAAGCTTTTAATATACCTGAGGATAAAGTTATTTTTGATGTAGGGCATCAAGCCTATGTACATAAGATAATAACTGGAAGAAAAGATCAATTTGACACATTGAGACAGTATAATGGACTTAGCGGGTTTACAAGGGCAAGTGAAAGCAAATATGATATCTTTTCAGCTGGACATAGCAGTACATCTATTTCAGCTGCCCTTGGTATGGCAAAAACTAGAGATATAAATGGTGAAAATTACAGTGTAGTTGCTGTTATAGGAGATGGAGCATTAACAGGAGGCATGGCCTTAGAGGCTCTAAACTATGCAGGTACTTCTAATACAAACTTTATTGTTATATTAAATGATAATGAAATGTCTATATCAAAAAATGTTGGAGGTATGGCAGTATATTTAAGCAAAAGAAGAACAGATCCAAGGTATTTAAAATTTAAAAAAACCATGAAAAAGCTTTCCAATAAAATTCCTGGTGGGAATGGAATTTATAAAGCAGCTGGAAAAATAAAGGATGGAATAAAATATCTTATGGTTCAAGGTGTTTTATTTGAGGAACTTGGTTTTAAATATTTAGGACCAATTGACGGTCATAATATAGAAAAAATGGTAGAAGTTTTCTCAAGAGCTAAGAATGTAAATGGACCAGTACTTATTCATGTTGTTACAAAAAAAGGGAAAGGATATTCATTTGCAGAAAAAAATCCAATAGAGTTTCATGGGATTGGTCCTTTCAATATAGAAACCGGTAAACCACTAAATCCTCCTTCTATAACTTACTCTAAGGTTTTCGGGGAAGAAATTGTAAATGCGGCAAAAACAAATAACAAATTAATAGCAATTACTGCAGCTATGCCTGATGGTACAGGTTTAAGAGAGTTCTCAAAATTGTACCCTAAAAGATTTTTTGATGTTGGAATTGCCGAACAAAATGCAGTTACTTTTGCTGCTGGTATGGCTGCTAATGGGTTTAAGCCTGTATTTGCTGTTTATTCTACATTTTTACAAAGAGGATATGATCAAATAGTTCATGATGTATGTTTGCAAAATTTGCCTGTAATGTTTGCTGTTGATAGGGCTGGAATTGTGGGAGAAGATGGAGAAACTCATCAAGGAATTTTAGATATAAGCTATTTAAGAAGTATGCCTAACATGACTATTGCAGCACCTAAGGATTTACAAGAATTTAGGATGCTTTTAAAATGGGGATTTAAATTTAATTCTCCACTTGCAATAAGGTATCCCCGTGGCGGGGATCCTGATATTAAATTTGAAAATTATGATGAAATTATATATAAAAAATGGGAAAAAATATTAAGTGGAAGTAATTGTGCAATACTTGCCTGTGGCAAAATGGTTCAATTTGCCTATATGGCTTGTTTGAAGCTTAAAAAGAAAAATATAAATTGTGAGCTTGTGAACTGCAGATTTATTAAGCCATTAGATGAAGATATGCTTAAAGATTTATTTAACAGATTTAAACTTATTTTTACTGTGGAAGATAATTATATAGCAGGTGGATTTGGTTCAAGTGTTTTAGAATATGCATCACAAATCGGATATTCAGGAAGAATAATTAATATGGGCTATCCAGATGAGTTTATAACTCAAGGGAAATGCAGTATTTTATATAAACAATATGGATTGGATTCAGAGGGTATAATGGATAAAATAATTCAAAATATAATTGTATAGGATTTTAAGGGGCTATGTTGATGGAAAATAATAAAGAAAGACTTGATGTTTTACTTGTTGAAAAGGGCTTCTTTGATACAAGGGAAAAAGCTAAACGAAATATTATGGCTGGGGTTGTATTTGTAGATAATGAAAGAATTGATAAATGCGGACAAAAGGTAAAAACTACTTCCAACATTGAAGTTAAGGGGAATAGCATTCCCTATGTAAGCAGGGGTGGACTTAAGCTTGAGAAGGCTGTAAATGAGTTTAAACTTGATTTAAATGGAAAAGTATGTATGGATGTTGGAGCATCTACCGGCGGCTTTACAGACTGCATGCTTCAACATGGGGCTGCAAAAGTATATGCAGTAGATGTTGGCTATGGCCAGTTTGATTGGAAGCTTAGAAACGACCCAAGGGTTACATGTATGGAAAGGACGAATATAAGATATGTTAAACCAGAAGATATTGGTGAATCGATAGATTTTGCTTCTATTGATGTATCCTTTATATCATTAAGATTAGTTTTGCCGGTAGTTAAAAGCTTGTTAAAGCAGGACGGCGAAATTACAGCTTTAATAAAACCGCAGTTTGAGGCTGGCAGAGATAAGGTTGGAAAAAAAGGTGTTGTACGTGATAAAGAAACACATTTTGAAGTAATAAAAAATGTTGCTTATTATGCAGCAAGCATTGATCTTCTCCCCTACAAATTAACATATTCACCAGTAAAGGGGCCTGAAGGGAATATAGAGTATTTATTATACATGATTAATAATATGAATTTCAACAATATGAGCTTCAACGAATTAAATATTGAAAATATTATAAAAAAGGTTGTTGAAGAATCGCATAAGAGTTTATAATAGTAAGTACAGATATGTTTAATGGCGGTGAAAAAATGATTAACGCAGGAATAATTGTTAATATGGATAAGAGTGGCAGCTTAGAGCTTACAAAGGAAATGGTTGAATGGTTTGAAAGTAATGGGAATAATGTTTTACTTATGGAGCAAACAGCCATTTCAATTAATAGACAAGATATAGGATATGCAAAAATAGATTTGTACAAAAAGTCAGATATATTATTTGTTATAGGTGGTGATGGGACTTTACTTAGAGTAGCAAGGGAAGTTGCTGCAATTGGGATACCAATTCTTGGCATTAATATGGGACATCTTGGGTTTATAGCTGAAGTAGAGGTAAAGGATATTTTTTCATCATTAAGAAAAGTTCTAAATAATGACTATAAAATAGAAGAGCGAATGATGATTGAGGCAAGTATTTATAGGCAGTCGAGTATTGTTAAAAGATTTTATGCTTTAAATGATATTTGCTTTACAAAAGGTGCACTATCAAGAATTATAAAATTAGATACATATGTAAATGATGAATACGTAAATACTTATAATGCTGATGGTCTGCTTATTTCAACTCCCACTGGTTCCACAGCATATTCATTATCTGCTGGTGGTCCAATTGTTTGCCCCAATGTAAATGTTATGATAATTACTCCAATTTGTTCACACTCTTTAAGTTCAAGGGCAATTATTGTTTCTAAAAATGATGTTATTTGTGTGGATGCTTTTGATAATGATGATAGTGTATATTTAACTGCTGATGGTCAAGAGGGATATAGACTATGGCAGGATGATAAAGTTTATATTAAAAGATCAAGTTTTACTGCTAAATTTATCAAGGTATCTAATTTAAGTTTTTATGATGTTCTTAGAACTAAATTAAAAGGATAGCTTTACAATTGGAAGAAAGGGGTTATTCAAATGAAAATTACCAGACATGCACGAATATTAGAGATTATTGGTCAGAAAGATATTGAAACTCAGGAGGAACTTGTAGATGAGCTAAAAAAACTTGGCATGGATGTTACACAAGCAACAGTTTCAAGAGACATAAAGGAATTAAAATTAATTAAAGTTTTATCTAATAATGGGAAATACAAATATGCAGCAATCAACCATGGTGAGAACATACTTTCCGAAAAATTAGTAGGGATTTTTGCTCAAACGGTCATACATATAGACTATGTTAATAATATTATTGTTTTAAAGACAATAGCAGGATCTGCACCAGCAGCAGCGGAGGCAATTGACTCATTGGGCTGGGAAGGAATAGTTGGAAGTGTTGCAGGAGATAATAACATATTTGTTTTAACTCGCTCTGATGAAAAGGCGCAGGAATTGGTAGTGAAATTTAAAAAACTTCTTAATGAATAGGAGGGAAGTTAATGCTCCTAGAACTTCATATAAAAGATTTTGCTCTTATAGATTCGGCAGACTTAAAATTTGAAAAAGGCTTAAATATATTAACAGGCGAAACAGGTGCAGGCAAATCCATAGTAATAGATTCTGTAAACTTTATAATGGGGGATAAGCAAAGCAGGGACATAATAAGGACAGGGGCTGAAAGTGCTTATGTTGAGGGAGTTTTCGATGCTAATTCAGAAGAAACTTCACATATATTACAAGAAAATGGTATAGATGAAGAGGATGTACTAATAATCTCAAGAGAAATAAATCAAAATGGAAGAAGCATATCAAGAATTAATGGTAAAACAGTTACTGTTTCATTATTAAAACAGGTAATGAAATATATAATTGATATATATGGTCAGCATCAGCATCAATCATTATTAGATGAGCAAAACCATATTCAGATACTTGATTCATTTTGTGGATCTAGTATTATTGAAATTAAAAAACAATATAAAGCACTTTATGAACAAATAAAAGAGATAGAAAATCAAATTGATAGGATAAATTTAGATGAAAAAGACAGGCAAAGAAAATTAGGATTGCTTTCCTACCAAATCAATGAAATAAATGAAGCTAAATTAAAACCCAATGAAGATGAGGAATTATATAAAAAAAGGGAAGTCTTAGCAAATGCTGAGAAAATTTATTCATCATTATCTAATGCTTATAACATATTGTACTCATCAGAAGAGCAAAACTCATCCTATGATGGTATAGGATCATCTATTGGATATTTGGAAGGTATTGAAAAGTATGATGAAAAATTAGAAAACATAAAAAATGAACTTAAAGACGTATATTATAATTTAGAAGGAATTGTAGATGAAATAAGGGAATATAAAGATAACATTGATTTTGAACCGGATGTATTAAATCAAGTTGAAATTAGGCTGGATTTAATAAACAGCTTAAAGATGAAATATGGAAATTCCATTGAAGAAATTTTGGCATATTGTGAGAGAAGCAGCTCAGAATTAAATGAACTTGTCAATAATAATCAAACTATTGACAAGTTAAGCCAAAAGAAGAAGGATGGATATATTAAATTAAATAAACTTGCAGAGGATATTTCTAAAATAAGAAAGGAAGTTGCTGTTAAGCTTGAAGACAGAATAGAGGAGGAATTAAGATATCTTGGGATGGACAAGGCCTCTTTTAAAATTGTTGTAGAAGATAATGAAAGTTTAAATGAAGATGGAAAAAACAAGGTTTATTTTATGATGACAGCAAATGTTGGAGAGCCATTAAAGCCTTTAAGCAAAGTAGCATCCGGTGGCGAACTTTCAAGGATTATGCTTGCAATAAAAAGCGTTATTGCAGATGTAGATAGTATCCCAACTCTAATATTTGATGAAATTGATACTGGTATAAGCGGCAGGGCAGCTCAGGCAGTAGCTGAAAAGATGTGCCTTATTTCTAAAAATCATCAAGTTTTATGTGTAACTCATTTACCTCAAATAGCTTCAATGGCTGATGTACATTTTAAAATAGAAAAAAATATAATTGATGGAAAAACTTATACTAATGTACTTAAGCTTAACGATAAGGGACAAACAGAAGAGCTGGCAAGGATGTTAGGGGGAGCAATATTAACAGATTTAACCCGAAAACATTCAATTGAAATGAAAAGTTTGGCAAATGATTTAAAGGGCAAAATCCGAAAAACGTAAAAATATTTAAAAGGTGGAAGAAAACTTCCGCCTTTTTTTTTGGCGCATTTTAACGTTTTATTTAAATCATAATATGGATTTTCATAAGCTGTAATTATTGCGAAAAGTTCTCTTTTCTCGGGATGATTTATTTTTTGCTTATTGTGGCGAGTGGAACCTGTGTTTTATTCGTAATTTAAAATCATTAATGAACAAATAACAGCGGAGATAAGAAAAATATATGGAATGAACATAGAGTGAGCATTTAGATGTTCTTGGGATTAAAATGGCAGAGAAGCTTAGTGTATTTCGTTTGTCTGAGCGATAGCGAGTTTAACGAAATCACTTAGCTTGTCTGGCATTTTAATCCTTAGAACATCTTTGCAAACGGGAAAAGTGAATGG
>ENA-UOOE01001493-UOOE01001493.1-fermentation-metagenome-genome-assembly--contig:-NODE-1493-length-19592-cov-8.077494_pt1 | contig 19592 bp, 11 predicted proteins | sample MGYA00245776_ERZ724021 | MGnify/ENA primary metagenome ERZ724021 (study PRJEB28704, sample SAMN03018321) | fermentation metagenome | biome: anthropogenic terrestrial biome; feature: soil; material... | reverse complement strand
ATCGCTCCTAAACGTCCGTTGCCTAACGGTAAAGCTTCTTCCCATACTTTGGCCGACTCACGGTACCAGAGAACATTGCGCCCTTCCGGTTTGGACGCTTTACCTGAAAACGATGCGCGATCCGTCCATGCAGCATCAATTTGTATTTTTCGTTCGCTACCGCCCAATCCTGTTGTTTGTATTACTTTTTGAATGGTTCCATCGGGATTAAAATATAATTTATGGCTTGTGTCGGAATTGAGCCGGTCTAAGTAAATGTTTTGATATTTCCAAGACCCAAGCGGATTATTGCTTGTGACATATCGCATGCGATGTCCTCTTCGTTCGTTGTCGGAATAGGAATGAGAATAAACATAGTGCTTATCTATTAAATAGCATCTATTGGGAGGATCAATGTCGTGAGAAGGATAAACGCAAAGACGGTCGTCCTGCCAAACGTATGCTGAGAGATCTGCCGTGAAAATACTCCTTACAAACGGATTGTTTTGAGCAAGTGCGAGTTGCCCGATAAGTAACAGGTAAACAAACAAGTTGATTCGTTTCATTGTGTAAATTCTACCTTTTTGTTGATAAATTAAAGTCGTTATCTGTTGTGGATATTCCGGTGATGTTGACTCGTCTTGATGGTTTTATTTTAAAGAACTAAGGAATCTGACGAAATTACACTTTTTTTCTTAGGTTAAGTAAAAACAATGTAACCGCAGGTATTTCAATGATCTATATATGTGAGTCTCAACAGTCCTAGGCGAAATATTCAATTTTTCGGCAATCTCAGTAATTTTCATTCCTTCAAGATAAGCCAATTTGAATATTTCCCTTCCTCTTTCTGGGAGATCATCAATCTTTTGTATTAAGATATCTATGATATCTTTTTGCATATATTTATTTTCAGCAAAATGAAGTTCTTCTATTTGTAGTTGTATTTTTTTGGAATTTATTATCTCATTTTCTACATTGAGACGTCGTAGATAGTCAATACAAATATTACGCACTGAAGTAAATAAGACTCGTTTTAATTCTTTTTCAGGGAGATTAAATATTGGTTTGTCCCAGAACTTTAAAAAGACATCATGAACCATATCTTCTCTATAAGCAGTCGAAACAAATTTTCCCGCAAAACGAATAAGAATCGGCGCATATTCAATATATATTTTGTGAAAATATTCTTGTTTACTTGAAGTAAATATTGGACTATCGATCATAGTTTTGCGTATATAGTAGTTGTGTGGCTTATTATGCCTATATATTCTTAATTATCTGACTCTTATAAAAATTATGCGACAGCATATTTAAAATTCATCCGAAAAAATTCTGAGAATACAATACAAAAACTCTCTCCCATGTTTTTCCATCACTTTCTTCAAGTTCCATGCCGTCCCTGCCATGTAGCAATTGATTTGTATGTCCTTTTCGCACAACTTGGCATCGGTAGCAAACGTGGTAATATTTTCCTGAACGGTGGTGCCCGAAAGAACAAACCCGAATTGTTAGACTACCTCTTTTCCGTGAAACTGGACACAGTATGCAAATATTTTTCCCATGCCATCTTCGCCTATATGATTACGAAAATGAACAAAATCACTCGGGTCGAAAGAAACTTATTCTCAAAAAATTCTCCGCCGCAAAAATACTGAAAGTAAACACCTCGAATTTAAAAATAGGTAATTCCTTCATCGTCAAGGTTATAAAATGATTCAACATCAGGTAGCCTACCATCAAACGGATGGGTACGCTTGGAGAGACTTTCGCTGAATAGAGCGGAGCAAATACCTTTTCAAAGTAAGCCCAGTCTATTTTGACAGCGGGCGGAACAAGTTCACGCTTGCTGTCAATAAAGTCTTTCAGCATGGGACGGAACAAATTCCGCTGCCCTTTTTCAGATAATTTTCCTATCATTTTTAGCAGAGTGTTATACAGTAAAGATATGAAAAACGGTAAATATACGCAATAGTTTTGAATTATATCTATCTAGATATCAAATATATATAAGATTTTTTAAAAGAGCGACTAAATTAAATTATTTGTGTATACATGTTTTTCGAGTATGCAGAGACATAAGAGTTTTTACAGATTATGAATTATTCCGGTGTAGGGATTTAAATTTATGTTTAAGTACAAATTCGAGTTACACTTCTTGATTTCGTAACTTATGTATTTAAACATCGACTATTTAACGGTTGAGTTGCAATCATATTACATGTGAAACCTCAATTACAAATATAATACATCTGAGCTATTAATATAAATAACGATAGGTGAAGAGTGTATGTTTTGATTAACGAAACCGTTCAGCAAGCCTTCTGGAAGAAGGGCTTGTTGAACAGTTTTATTATTTGGTTTCATAGACAAAAATCGTAGTCAAATATGCTATTAGCCTGTGGGGCAGCATATTGAATGCTTTTCCCAATTAATGGGATAATGGTATTTTGTTTTATTCGTAAACACCATATGAAATACCAATCTCGGACAAATAGGCATATGTGCGTTCTTCTCCATTCAATAGTTCAGATCTCTCTATTGATATTTTAAAATATCTTGCAGTGAAATCACTAGGTAGCTTGAAAAATTGTTTTTCTCTTGTTTTATTACCGGTAGCTTCCATGACTTTTGTCCATTCGTTCCCATCCGTGCTAATTTCTAAAATTATGCTAATTGGATAAGCATAGTGAGAATCTCCCCATTCTTCTTGAACATTTAATATCCAAAATGCTCTAATTGAGCGTTCTTCTTTCGTGTCAACCGCGATATAATGGGGTGGCACTGAACCTCCTCCCGTATATTGTGAATGCCAAAATGTTTTTGTGTCATTGTCAATTACGAGGGCTGCTCTTCCTAGTACAGGCCCTTCACCATTCAACTCTTCACTCGAGAAATCTACAACTTCCCATCCTGATTTGTCGTACTCAATTAGTTCGACAATTTCACCTACAACAATAATGATATAGCTAATCTCCGAATTCTGAAGAATTCTTCCTTTTCCGTCTATCGAACTGATTCTGATGGGTAATAAATATTTCTCACCCTCTTCAAAATAGCCTTCATCTCTTATGTTAATAGTGATTGAATCTGATATGATGCCACCCTCAGGAACCTCTATTGTGTTGTCAAAAGTATAACTTCCTTCAACAAGAGAGAGGCAATGTTCATTATTATTTTCGTTAAATTTTGCTACCAACGACATATCTGCTACCAGAGTGACAACAAGTTTGCCATCAGTTTCAGCACGACATTCTACGCCTCCAACCTTAAAACTTATCTCTTCATTAAGATCCATTTTCTTTATTGTAGGACTTTTTTCAGCATCTTGCATGAAAACACTAACTTTTTTAATTTGTTCTGGTATTGGGATGCCTTTCTCACATGATGTGAAAATTAAAGCAGAAAAGGACAAAGAAACAATTACTATTTGTTTAGCCTTCATTTGTTCAATAAGTTTAATTAATATTTTTCTTGCTTTCATAAATTTATAATATTAAATAATTTTTAATGTGATAACTATATAAATAACGAATTTACCTGTTTTGCTTAAAATAAAATAATTTAATTTGTATCTTGTTATCCTTGCTAGTGCTTAGATAACAATCTTTTAGCACTGTTTTTTAAAACATTATTCAAGTTTATCATTCTTTATAAGATAAACGAATGAATTCAAAATAATACTTACAATCTAATGATTCATAATGTTTACATTAACTAGACATTATATTGAAAAAATTTATATATATTTCAAAATCAGCGACATTGACATTCTAAAATTATGTATCCGCAAGTAATAAACATGATTAAATAGTCAAAACCAAACTTGCGGCCTCGCAAGCGTTCTTTTACAATACGACGTTTTTTTACTCCGCCAATGACATGTTCAACAAGAATTCGAAAGCATGATATTTCTCTGTTTTCCTTGTTTTAGTATCCGATAATTCTTTTCCTTTGGGCACTCGTTAAAGAGAGTAATTGGCTCGGAGTTTTTCTAACTTTGTCGTATTTCATTTCATTTTGCATTACATTCTATTTATGATGCAAAAATATGTAAAAGAACTCTTTAATAAGCCAGTCAATATAAACTCTAATCTTCTTTTCTTTGTCGTTGTAAGTATCTTTTTTTTTTAATTCGTTTAATTATAAAAAAGAAAGTCTGTAGACGTTTCTATGTTAAATAAATAAAAGTAAAAATTATGAATAGATTAATATTTGTATTGCTGTTTTCTGGTTATTTTACGTTATCAATATCTGTTTTTGCACAAGAAGATTATACATCAAAAGTTCCTCGGTTTACTTTTAGCAATGAACAAAGAAAACAGGAAGAGGAATTAAAAAATAACTTGCTTATCAGGAGATTCCAAAAATCTCGTTTAAAGCTCTCAATAGATAAACACAGACCCTATTATCATTTCATCAGTCCTGAAGGAAAACTAAATGACCCTAATGGCTTGTGTTTTTGGAATGGGATGTGGCATCTTTTTTATCAAGCCTATCCTCCTGAAGATCCACGTCAACATTGGGGACACGCGGTGAGTACAGATCTAATTAATTGGAAAGATTTACCCTATGCGATTTATCCAAATCCTGAAGCAATGTCATTTTCAGGTTCTACATGGATTGAAGAAGACAGGGTGATTGCAATGTATCATGGAGTAAACTCTGGCAATATGGTTGCAATCTCGGATGATCCATTATTACTTAACTGGACGAAAGTTTTGAATAATGGCAAGGCTGTAATTCCCGCTGATGGTGGTTATAATTTCGGTATTTGGGATCCAAATATCTGGAAAAAAGGAAACAAGTACTACTCTTTGACCGGTGGACGCAATTCCGTCGGGCCTGGAGGAAAGGAAGTTCGGGCAAACTATCTTTTTGAATCAACAGATTTAAAGAATTGGAAATATTTACATCCTTTCGTTGAAAATGACCGTTATTCATCGGTAGGCGACGATGGCTCGTGTCCCTATTTCTGGCCGATTGGGAATAATGGCAAACATATTCTTCTCTATTTTAGTCATAAAAGCGGAGGTAAATATCTTATTGGAGATTATGACATTGAAAAAGATAAATTTCGCGTTACCGATGGCGGTAATTTTAATCATGGACCTGTTTCACGAGGTGGAGTACATGCACCTTCCGCTTTTCCAGATGGAAAAGGAGGGCTAATAGCAATCTTCAATATGAATTCGGGAAAGGAAATTGGTGAAAATAATTACACTGAGCTAATGACCTTACCCAGGTTATTAACACTCGATGAAAGAGGAAAATTGGTAATAAGTCCGGCAGGTGATTTTTCTTCATTGAGAAAAAAGCACACCACGGTCAAAGCTACGAGTTTACCCGCAAACAAGGAGATTGTGTTCGACGATATATCGGGAGATGCAATGGAGATTAACCTAGTTTTAAATCCGAAAGATGCGTCAGCCATTGAGTTGAATGTTCTGCGTTCGCCTAATAAGGAAGAATATACTAGAATCTCTTTCTATAAAAACGGAGGATATGCCATACGCGATTATCCTGGTCAAACGATTCATAATAGTGCTATCTCAATTGATAACTTGAACAGTTCCATATCTAAAAAGGTTGATTTCAGAGTCCCTGAAACCGCAGATGTCGAAATTAAAGATGGAGAACTGGTAAACCTTCATATTTTTATTGACCGTAGCATTGTTGAGGTATTTATAAATAATCGTCAATGCATAGCTTTACGGGCATATCCGGAAAGAGATGACAGTAAGGGAATATCAATAATTGCACATGGCAGGGATGCAGAACTTATCTCGATAGATACATGGCAAATGAGGAATATTTATACTGAAGAATAAAAGCAATCAGTTGTTATGAGCTGATACAAGAAATAGAAAATGAGAGAGGAAAATGAAAATTTAATTATCGGTTATTTAAATAACCGGCTGGGAAAAAGCGATACTGAAAAGTTTTTCTCATGGATCGAGGAGGACGAAGAGAATAAGAAATTCTTTTTCGAAATAAAAACTATTTATGAAATGTCCCCTTCTCAAATTGATATTGAAAAGAGTTGGCAGCGTTTATTAAATAAAAGAGAAGAAATGTTGTTAAATAATAAACATTCAAGAGTAGGCATTTTCAGAGGAAGATTATGGGAATATGCTGCAATAGCTACAATTGCAATACTGATCTCTTCTTCGTTCTTCTTATACTACTTGCTAAGGGATGAATGGTACATGGGGGAACAAGATGTTTGCTATATTTCTGGAACAGGGAAATTAGCAGATATTTTAGAACTCCCCGATGGCACCCATGTAAAACTGGGCGCTTCTTCTACCTTAAAATATAGCAATCACTATGGGCGTACAAACCGAGATGTATACCTAGATGGCGAAGCTTTTTTTGATGTGGCAAAAATGAAAGATAAGCCGTTTGTGGTCAACTTGAGAGGACAGAGTATTACAGCATTGGGAACACAATTTAATGTACTTGCTTATTCGGTTGATTCCATTATTAAAACCACTCTTGTTGAAGGTTCGATAAAACTTAAAACCGGAATGCATATGGAAAACTTTCTTTTGCCTAATCAACAATTGATATACAACAGATCCAATAACTCTATAAATATTATTGATATCCCCAATACAGAAGAGGTTACATCTTGGGTTTCAGGATATTACAGCTTCACTGAGGAACCATTGGGGAATATTTTGCTGAGAATGGGTAAAGTATTGGATGTTCGTTTTGTCATAACTTCCGAACAATTGAGAAAAACAAAATTTAATGGGAAATTTTATTCGGGGCAAGATGTACAGGATATCATGGAAATCATAAAAATGTCAATACCAATTTATTACAAAATTAAAGGAGACACAATAACAATAACCGAATTAAAATCATAAAAAAGACAAAGCTTATGGAATAATAGGAGAAAAAGAAGGAAAAAAGAAGGAGAAAAATCATACTGACCTCCTCCTTCCGAGTGATCAATGAACTTCCGTTGGAGCGGAATCAACGTTTAATCAAAAAAGTTTTTAAAGATATGGAAAAATTGAAATATCAAAGAGACAATAAAGTTTTTTTTGTAAAAAAAATCAAAAGAATTATGAAATTAATAACACTATTTCTTTTCGTTGAATTGCTATATAGTTTCACACTAGCGAGTTACTCTCAGAATACTAAGCTTTCAATCTCTGCTAAAGATGTGACTCTTCAAAGTGTGATTAATCAAATAGAGGAGCAATCTGAATTTTTGTTTTTTTACAACATCGATGAAGTCGACATAAAGAGAAAGGTATCCGTGAAAAAAGATAATAGTGATATATATGAGATATTGAACGCTGTTGTTAATAATACCGGATTAACGTATGCTATCAGGGATAGGCATATTGTATTGATTAATATACCAAAAACTGAGACTATTGTCAAATCACAACAAGGGAGTACAATAACAGGGACCGTAGTTGACGAAATGGGAGATCCCCTGCCGGGTGTAAATGTAATGGTAAAAGGGATATTAACGGGTGTGATAACTGATATTGACGGGAAATATTCTATCAATGTCTCTGATAAGAATACTGTATTAATTTACTCTTTCGTTGGATACCAAACCCAAGAAATTAGAGTAGGTGATCGGTACGTGATTAATGTCAGGCTGAACGAGCAGATTAGTGAGATTGATGAAGTGGTCGTTGTTGGGTACGGCAAACAGCGAAAAGTAACCTTAACGGGCTCTATTTCTACACTTAAAGGAAAAGAAATTCAACAATCCCCAGCAGTAAATATTTCAAATAATATAGTTGGACGTATGACTGGTGTTATAGCAAACAATCGTTCTGGTGAACCTGGAAATGACTGGTCAGATATATTTATCAGAGGGAAAGGTACTTTAGGCGATAACTCACCTTTATACGTTATCGATGGTGTGGCCAATCGAGGAAATTTAGAGCGTTTGAATCCTTCTGACGTTGAATCCGTAACCGTTTTGAAGGATGCTTCTGCTGCAATATATGGAGCTCAGGCAGCCAATGGTGTTATTCTTATTACAACAAAACGAGGAGAGACGGGTAAACCTGTTATTAATTATGATGGAAACTTCGGGGTTTCGCAAGCAACGCGACTTCCTAAATTAATGAACGGATATCAATATATGGTTTACAAAGATGAAGCAAATAGATATGACGGATTACCAGAGTACTTTGGAGACATCAAAAATAATTATTTGACAGGAAATATTGATGGAATTACATTGGCAAACACTAATTGGATGGATTACATATTTAGAGATGTTGCTCCACAAACACAACATTCGATCTCGGCAAGAGGGGGAAATGATCGTGTTAAGTATTTTATATCAGGGGCATATCTCTATCAAGAGCCATTGTACAAATCTACAGTAGGAAATAATTATAATACGTTACAACTTAGATCGAATATCGATGCAAGTATTACAAAAGACCTCACCGTAAACTTAGAAATTGCTACACGTCGCGAAGATCGGTTTAGAAGTAATTACGATTCGGGTAAAATTTTTATGGAAACCTTCAATGTGTACCCTTACGTACCTGCTTACTATCCTAACGGTCTGCCTTCAGCCGGTATTTCCAAAGGCCTTAATCCTGCCATATTAACAACCGGCACTACTGGATATTATAAAAACATAGATAAGTTCATCAACACAAAAGTTGGTTTTAACTTAAACATGCCTTGGCTTATAAAGGGATTATCTGCATTGGGGTATATCGCTTTTGATTCACAAACAGGAAAAGAAAAAACGTTCAATGACAGATGGGATGCCTACCAGTATGTAAGAGATGACAATACAGGTGAATATATCTATCAAAACATCAGGGAGGAAACCAATGAACAAGGAAGTATTACTTTAAATCAAGGTGCTTATGATTATGAAACAACATCGATGCACCTAAGATTATCATATGAAAAGAAAATAAAATCTCATAATGTATCAGCTTTTGTTGCATATGAGCAAAGTAAATCTAACAATGATGGGATCAGCGCCTATCGTCGTAATTTCCTTACAAATCAGATTCAATTACTATCTTACGGTGGAGATGAGTTAAAGGATAATTCGGGGTGGGCGAACCATGCAGCGCGACAAAATGTATTTTCTCGCGTAGAGTACGATTATAACAGTAAATACTTAGCATCTTTTACTATACGATTCGACGGATCTTGCAACTTTCCTCCGGGAAAAAGATGGGGCACATTTCCCAGTTTATCAACGGGTTGGAGAATATCTGAAGAAAACTTCATCAAAGATAATTTCGATTTCATGGATAACTTGAAGTTAAGGGCTTCTTGGGGTATTATGGGGAATGATAGAATTGCTCCATTCCAACATCTTGCTACATATAATTTGGTTTCAGGTGCTAACCTTGGTGAAAATCCGACAAGAGTACAAGGTTTTAATGAAGGAGTGACACCCAACACTAATATTACCTGGGAAACGATTCATTCTAAAAATATTGGTATCGAAGGTACATTTTGGAAAGACATGCTGAGTTTTGACTTAAACTATTTTCATGCAAGACGCACAGGTATATTAATTGCAAAGAATGCTTCTGTACCTAGTTTTACTGCGATTAGTTTACCGGCAATGAATTTGGGAAAAGTGAATAATCAAGGGATAGAAATTGAGTTGGGCCATCGAAATAAAATAAGAAATGTCAATTATTACATTAATGGTAACATGACATTTGCCCGTAATAAGGTTGTATACATGGACGAAGCGATTGATACTCCCGAGTGGCAAAAAAGAACCGGATATTCTATGGATTCTTGGACCGTCTATATGACTGACGGAATTTATCAATCATGGGATGAAGTCTACGATTCTGCACATCTTATAAATGCACAGCCTGGAGATATAAGATATTTGGATATCGATAATGACGATCAAATCACTAGTAGAGATATGGTCAGGATTCATCAAGGAAATATACCTCAAATAATATTTGGAGTACCTATGGGGATGTCGTGGAAAGGAATCGATTTAAATATTTTGTGGCAAGGTCAAGGATTAGCCAAACAACTTATTTTACCCCAGAATTTAAATATTGATGTAGACTATTATAATGGTCGCTGGATTTCTGCCACTGAAACTCCTAATTCAAAATATCCACGGGCTTATAACTATGAAGATCCGGTGAATGATCGTGCCAGCCAATTCTGGTTAAAAGATGCATCATTTTTACGTCTCAAAAGCGTAGAGCTTGCTTACAATTTTAATTCTGAATTTTTAAAAAAACGCGATATTATGAATTTGCGACTTTATGTTAGCGGTTTTAATCTTCTATGTTTCGATAAAATTAAAATTATGGATCCAGAGTCTGCAAGTACGAGTGGTAATTATTATCCTCAGACACGTGTTTTTAATGTCGGTGTAAATCTGAGTTTTTAATCTGAAAATAAATCAAAAGATGAAAAAAATAATATTTATATCTATAATAATAGGCTTTCTAAGTTCTTGCGATATGCTTGATCTAAAACCGTTGAATACCTATAATCCTGAATCAATTTTCGTTGATGACAAATTAACTGAGATATTTGTAAATCAGAGATATCCCGAAATTAAACATGGATTTTCAGTTCCATTACGTTGGATTTGTGATGAAACATTTGCACAACATAATACAGGTGCTCAAACGATAAATATTGGAGGAATGACTCCCGATCAAACAGGAGGATTTGATTCTTGGGGTTATTATGGTTCCATTCGTCATTGTAATATTTTCTTTGAAAACATTGATAAATTACCAATTGATAATGTTGAGAGAAAAGCAAAAGCTGACAGGATGAAAGGTGAGATGCATTTCTTAAGAGCATTCTTTTATTTTGACCTGGCGAACCGCTACAATGGTGTGCCGCTTATTACTAAATCTCTTAATCAGGATGATGATCTGTTATTGCCCAGAAACACCTATGAAGAGTGCATGAGTTTTGTTATTGAAGAATTAGACAAAGCAGCTGAACTGTTGCCATATAGACAAACCGGAGCTGACTTTGGTCGTGCTACAAAAGGTGCTGCTTTGGCATATAAGGCTCGAGCTTTACTATACATGGCGAGTCCATTACATAATACATCAAATGATAAAAGCAAATGGCAAGATGCTGCAGATGCTGCAAAAGCTGTTATAGATTTAAAAGATGAAAACGGTGAACTTGTCTACAAATTGGATGCTGATTATGCTGGGATGTTTCTAAACAACAAAAGCCCGGAAATTATTTTTCAGCGTCTTTTCAGTAGTGAATATGGCACCTATGTACAAATGACCGAATTACCTAGTGGATATGGCGAATCGTGGGCAAGTAGCTGTGTGACACAAGAACTGGTGGATTCATATGAAATGATAAATGGTAAACTTCCAAAAGAACCGGATTCATCCTACGATTTACAGAATCCTTATGTTAATCGTGAACCCCGTTTTTACGCCTCTATTTTATATGACGGAGCAATGTTTAAAGGAAGGGAAGTAGAATGTTGGGTGAATGATAATCCTGAAGATATATTCAATTCAGGTCTCGATTCAGATAAAAATCCTATAGGTGACTGGAATGCTTCAAGGACCAGATACACCATGCGAAAATTTATGGATGAAAATATCCCGACAGGCCCTGTTATTTGTCCACAACCATGGATTTATATGCGTCTTGGAGAAATGCACCTTAATTATGCCGAAGCGATGTATCAATTAGGGAACGAAACTCAAACAAGAGAGCACTTGAATATTATCAGGCAAAGAGCACGAGGCGGTAATTCTGATGTTTTACCTAACATTACTGCTAGTGGTGATGCATTATGGAAAAAGATCGTCAATGAACGTAGGATTGAATTAGCATTCGAAGAACACCGCTTCTGGGATGTAAGGCGATGGAAAATAGCCGATCAAACAGAAAATGCCACTATCCACAGGATGATGATCACGAAAAATTTGGCATCAGGTAAGAAAACATACGAAGTAAAACAATTACAGGAAAGAAAATTTCTCTCTCAACATTACTTTCTCCCAATTCCTCGTTCTGAAATTGAAAAAGATCCTAATTTAATACAAAACACTGGTTATAAATAAGATAACAAGAGGGAGTATTAACTTAATTCCATTTAATTTTCATGATTAAAAAAATATTTTCAATCTGTTTTATTTTACTATTGCCTATAACAATTATAGGCAATAGTAAAATAAAACAAAATAAAGAAAAGAACAGATGGACAATCCAAGATGATGGTTCCATTAAATGGGTTATTGATGAAAGAGTTCCCCATTATGATCATCTTGAGATGAGTGGTGAACAAGTATCCGCAGTATTGCGATATGGAGTAAATTCCGATAATTCTTTTAGAATTGAACGCACTGTTATATGGCCGATGCTTCGAACAATTCCGAATAACACACACGGAAGTATGACCAAACGTTTTGCAAATGATTTCATTTCCAATATCGTAGTTAATGGTCAATCACTTAAATATGAGAATGTAGAATCAATTATTTTTGACGGACTGCTTTCTGTAACCAGTCATTTTCATTTATCATACAATAAAAGTCATAATTCAGCACCGGTAGTAGAGGTAGTCAGAAAATTTTTTCCGTCAGTTAATAATCCGGCCCTATGTGAAATGTATAGCGTTAAAAACCTTGCAGATAGACCTATTGAAATTATGATTCCAGCGTTGAATGCCATTTACAATACTGATAAAGAAAATAGTGTCAATGGAAGTTATACTATTGCGCTTAAACTTCAAAAAACAGGCACTTTTATAGTCCAACCAGGATCTCAAATCGACTTTCAAGCTTCAATACAGGCATTTTCAACAGAAAAGAAGGAAAAGGAGCTAATATTAGATATTGATCAAGAATACCGAAACAGGAAACATTTCATTTCTAAAATGTGGAATTCTTTAGTCTTAGAAACGCCTGATGATGTGATTGATAAATCTTTTGCTTTTGCAAAAATTCGTGCATCAGAAAGTATTTATAGAACTGAAGGTGGTTTAATGCATGGACCGGGGGGAGAAGCATATTATGCAGCAATATGGGCGAATGATGAATCAGAGTATGTTGCTCCGTTTTTTCCACTACTTGGATATAATACAGCTAATGAAGCTACCCTCAACGCATACCGTTTGTATATGAAATATATGAATGATACATATAAACCTGTACCTAGCTCTATTATAGCTGAAGGTAAAGACATATGGCACGGAGCTGGGGATTGCGGTGATGCTGCAATGCTTGCATATGGTGGAATACGATATGCGCTTATACGTGGCGACAAAAACGAGGCTCAATATATTTGGCCTTTGATGGAATGGTGTCTTGAATACTGCAATAGAAGATTGAATGACGAAGGAGTAGTACAATCCGACAGCGATGAACTCGAGGGACGATTCCCATCCGGAAATGCAAATTTATTAGTGTCGTCATTATATTACGACGCATTAGTTTCTGCCCAATATTTGGCCAAAGAACTTGCTTTACCTACAAAGCAAATGTCTAAATATAAAAATCAAGCAAAACAATTAAAAAAATCTATCGAATCATACTTTGGCTCCGAAGTAGAGGGATACGAGACTTATAGCTATTACAAAGGTAATACTAAACTGAGAGCGTGGATTTGTGCTCCCCTATTTGCAGGTATCCATAATAGAGGAAAAACTACCATCAACGCATTATTTTCAAATTTATGGACCAAGGATGGTTTACTAAGTGAAACAGGGAGTGAGAGCTTCTGGGATAGATCAACCTTGAGTGCATTGAGAGCGGGTTTTGTTACGGGAGAAACAGACAGTATGATAAATTATCTTAATGAGTTATCCAACCGCCGGTTACTAGGTGAGCATGTTCCCTATCCTATCGAGGCTTGGCCTGAAGGTAATCAACGCCATCTATCAGGTGAAAGTGCATTATATTGCAGGATAATAACAGAAGGTCTATTTGGAATTCGTCCTACAGGTTTTAACTCATTTACAATTACTCCCCGATTGCCCAAAAATTGGGATAAAATGACATTAAAAAATATCCGTGGTTTTGGTAGTGATTTTGATATTAACGTTACAAGGAAAGGTAAAATGTTGAATGTAATTGTAAAGACAAAAACTAACATTATTTCCGATACGAATATCAAAGATGGCGAAAGTTTGCATGTAGATATTTTTGAATCTAAAAATTCCAAGAACTTGAGTAATCAAAAAGAGTTGTCTTTTTTGTTCAAAAGTGGTGAAGATGGTTATAATACCTATCGTATTCCTGCTATGACAGTTACCAATAAAGGCAGTATCCTGGCATTTGCTGAAGGTCGCAAAAATAATAGTTCGGATACAGGTGATATCGATGTGGTTTTGAAACGTTCAACTGATAACGGCAAAACATGGAGTTTGACTCAAGTAATATGGGATAACGGAGAAAACACTTGCGGTAATCCCGCACCGGTAGTTGATAGAGAAACGGGAACTATATTTCTGCTATTAACCGGGAACTTGGAAATTGATCATGAACATCAGATTATTAATCAAACTAGTAAGGATACCCGTCGTGTCTTTGTATCTCAATCAACAGATGATGGAGTAACCTGGACCACTCCCAAGGAAATAACTCAAAATGTCAAAAAGGATCATTGGACATGGTACGCTACCGGTCCATGCCAAGGAATTCAGATTTCAAATGGACCTCACAAAGGACGATTAGTTATTCCTTGTAATCATGTAGAAGCAGCAACGAGCGAATATCATTCTCATATAATTTATTCGGATGATCATGGTAAAAACTGGCAACTGGGAGGAAGTACCTCCGGTGAAACGGTAAACGAATGTACGGTTGCTGAAATTTCGAATGGAAAATTGCTCTTAAACATGCGCAATTTCAATTCAACCAATAGTTTCAGAAAAACGTCCATCAGTGAAGATGGTGGAATTACCTGGAGTAGCTTAAAATCGGACGAAACACTCATTGAGCCGGTATGTCAGGCAAGTATGCATAAGTATTCAACCGGAAAAAAAGAAAGTAGTAAATTACTTTTTTTAAACCCTGCTAATTCGGAAGACAGATGCAATTTAACTCTCAGACTAAGTTTTGATGAGGGTATAAATTGGCATAAGTCTTTTACTGTATATCAAGGTCCTTCAGCCTATTCAGATATTTTCAAATTGTCCAATGGAAATATTGGATGTCTTTATGAAGCAGGGCTTGTTAGCCCATATGAAGGTATCATCTTTGAACAAATAAATTTGAAAGAGTTATAAACGTTATTATTTAGTGAAAATATGAATTAGGTTGATGCTTTGTCAAAAATCATTATGTGTTTTTTAATACTCAAATCAATGAAAAATAACAAGATAATTCTAAGCTTAATTCCTGTGATGTTTACTTTCTTTGTCATGGGTTTTGTTGATCTAGTAGGGACTGCCACAAATTATATTAAAGAAGATTTCGAGCTTTCCCATACTATATCCAATTTTTTACCATCGATGGTATTTTTCTGGTTCTTAATATTTTCCGTACCTACCGGAATGTTAATGAACAAAATTGGTAGGCGTAAAACAGTATTGCTTAGTTTAATAATTAATGTTTTGGCATTATTTGTTCCATTGATTAATTATTCTTTTATATCAATGTTGATCTCCTTCTCCCTTCTAGGTATAGGAAACACGTTGATGCAAGTATCCATCAATCCCTTATTATCAGATATTATTAGAGGAGACAAGCTAGCAAGTTCAATGACCTTTGGGCAATTTATAAAGGCAATCGCCTCATTTCTGGCACCCATTATTGCATCTTGGGCTGCCAAGGAATTGGGTGATTGGAAATTACTTTTCCCAATATTTATGTCGACAGCAATGATTGCTTTGGTTTGGTTGAGCTTTACTTCTATTAAAGAAGAGGGAAATAAAGGATCAGGTTCTACCTTTCTTCAATGTTTTTCGTTGTTGGGAAGTAAAACAATTGTGTATTCTTTTCTCGGAATTATGTGTCATGTGGGAATAGATGTTGGGATCAATGTAACCGCTCCAAAAATATTGATGGAGAGATTGGATATTTTGTTAGACAATGCTGTCTATGCAACCAGCGTTTATTTCCTTTTTCGTACTATTGGTAGTTTCTTCGGAGCTTTTATACTAACTCGTTTTTCGGAAAAATGGTTTTTCGGACTCAGTGTAACAATAATGATAGTGGCTATAATAGGATTGTTTCTATTTCAAAGCTTACTACCGATTTATGTGTGTATTGCTCTAATAGGTGTAGGGAACTCGAATATTTTCCCAATTATTCTCTCTCAAGCCATGTTATCGATGCCTGATAAAAAAAATGAAGTTTCTGCATTGATGATAATGGGCCTCTTCGGAGGAACCGTTTTTCCTTTGTCTATGGGTATTTTAACTGATGCCCTTAACTCGCAGATGGGTGCATTATTGATTTTGAGTCTTGGTATTACTTATCTTGCATATTTAACGTTAAGATTGAAAGACAAAATACGACAATAAACGAAAAAATGATAAGATGATTTCAAAAAATAAAGTTGTAGTAGGAATTGGAGAAGTACTGTGGGATGTATTTCCTGAAAGAAAAGTGCTGGGTGGAGCGCCTGCTAATTTTGCATGCCATGTATCACGGTTTGGTTTCGAAGGACATATCATAAGTGCTGTAGGAAGAGACCAAGATGGAAAAGAAATTTTAGACAATCTATCTGCGAACAATCTTAGTAATATGATTGAATCGGTCGACTTTCCTACAGGTATCGTGGATGTGATAGTAAGTGAAGAAGGTATTCCTACTTATAAAATAATTGAAAATGTGGCGTGGGATAATATCCCTTTTTCTTCACAGATAGAAACAGTTGCTCGTCAATGTGATGCTGTTTGTTTCGGATCATTGGCACAACGCAACGAAAATTCCAGACAAACCATAATTCGTTTTTTAGAAAACGTTTCCGAAAACGCAATTATTATTTTTGATGTAAATTTACGTCAACATTACTATACAAAGAAAATCATTCTCGACTCATTAAAAAGAGCCAATATTTTAAAGCTAAATGAGGACGAGATAGTTATTTTAAGAAAATTATTCAAATGGGCTGATATTGATGAATCATCAATTTGTAAAAGGTTATTGGAAGAATATAAGCTTGACCTCGTGATCTTAACGAAAGGGATTAACGGAAGTTGTCTCTTTACTCCATATGAATCATCATTTTGCAAAACTCCAAAAGTACAAGTTGTCGATACTGTGGGTGCAGGTGATTCATTTACAGCAGCTATTGTATCAGGTTTACTATTAAAAAAAGATATCTATACAATGCATCAATTTGCAGTCGAAGTTGCTGCTTACGTATGTACACAATCTGGTGGAATGGCTGAATGGCCTTCTTCATTATTAGAGAATTATCTATGAGGAAAATAGTACTCTTATTATTCGTCATTCTATTTCAAATGTCTACTGCACGATCACAAGATGCTTCTTGGATATGGTTTCCTGGCGATTTTGAAATATGGCTAAGTAATAAAATACAAGTCTTAAGGATTGAAAAAGGGGAGTTTTATCCACCTTTCTGGAGATTAGACAGTCATGCACAACTAGTATCATTCACTAAAGATGTCGACTTAAAATGTCCTGAAATTATTGATATTTATGCGGAGGGACAGTACAACGTACGGGTGGATGGTGTGCTTATGTATGAAAATACCGGAAAAGTTACTATCCCTGCGGGAAAGCATCAGTTGAAAATTTCGGTATATAACCCAGTCTCCCCACCATCAATTTTAATTGAAGGAGAAACCATCATTTCAAACACAACTTGGAGTGTTTCACGACATGATCAAAAAAATGTAAATGCTGATTCTTGGGTTTTTAACACTCCGAACAATAAGCCTTCTGATTATAGATTGGCTACCAAAGCTCAAGAGAGTAAAAAAACTACTCAACAAGGGAAAACCCTATTAATGGATTTTGGGCGAGAAACATTTGGGTATTTAAAATTCCATAACTTGAAAGGAACCGGCCGAATTAAAACAATTTATGGTGAATCAAAAGAAGAAGCTCTTTCGAACGATCAAAGTGAGACCTGGGAAATATTAAATATTTCCCAAAATGAAACGGCTGATTATACTGCTGAGTATTCAAGAGCTTTTCGTTATATTCACCTTAGTTGGGATGGTGACATTTCATTTGATAACGTATCGATGTTATATGAATATAATCCACTAGAATATAAAGGGTATTTTGAATGTTCGGACGACGAATTGAATAAAATATGGAATGTATCGGCATATACATTACATCTTACTTCTCGTGAATTTTTTCTCGATGGAATAAAAAGAGATCGCTGGCTATGGAGTGGTGATGCTTATCAAAGTTATTTGATGAACTACTATCTATTTTTCGATAACCCGTTAGTTAAAAGAACAACTTGGGCTTTAAGAGGCAACGATCCGGTAACAACACATGTGAACACAATAATGGATTACTCATTTTACTGGTTTATGGGTATTTACGATTATTTTCTCTACACAGGTGATAAAGAATTTCTTCAACAAATTTATCCTAAAATGGTTACATTAATGGATTTTTGTATTTCCCGTAGAAATATGAATGGAATGGTGGAGGGTTTTCATGATGATTGGGTTTTCATCGATTGGGCTCCCATTCCCAAGGAGGGTGAAATAAGTTTCGAACAGATACTTTTTTGTCGAAGCCTGGAGACGATGACATTGTGTGCCACCTTATTACATGATAAAAGAGCTTCTGAATATCAGGATATGTCAGATCAGCTTCGCAAAAAAATACTGGATGTATTTTGGGATGATGATCAGAAGGCTTTAGTTCACAGTCGTTTAGATGGGGTGATTAATCCGCTCGTAACCAAGTATGCCAACATGTTTGCCGTTATTTTTGATTATTTGACTCCTCGACAAAAAGAAAATGTAAAAGAACATGTTTTATTGAACGATAAAATATTAAAAATTACAACTCCTTATATGCGTTTTTATGAATTGGAAGCCATGTGTAGCATCAAACAACAAAAATATGTACTTCAAGAAATTAAAGATTATTGGGGTGGAATGCTCCGGTTAGGTGCCTCCTCTTTCTGGGAAACATACGATCCTAGGGAATCGGGAGCAGAACATTATGCTATGTATGACCATCCATTTGGTAAAAGCTTATGTCATGCTTGGGGTGCAAGCCCAATTTATCTTTTAGGTAAATATTACCTAGGGGTGAGGCCTTCTGTAGCTGGTTACGAGGAATATGTGATAGAACCAGAACTTGGTGGATTAGAATGGATGAGGGGGGAAGTTCCTACTCCTAGTGGAAACATTTCACTATTTGTTTCTCAAAACACAATTAAAATATCTACTGTTGATGGTAACGGGTTGTTGCGGTTCAGAAGTTCATTACAACCCATATGTAAAAATGCTCATATTACAACTAAGACGAACGGAATATATGAGATAGCACTCCACCCAAACTCAACTTATGAAATTATTTATTCGTAAAATGAATTTTTATTTGGTCGGTATATAAAACAATATAGATATCAAAGGCTTTAATATTTAGAAAATTATAAATTAATTATGGGCAACAAAAACAAGAAGATTCAACTATCCGCCATGATGTTCTTCCAGTTCTTTATTC